>Ga0307517_10014127_pt1 | contig 10765 bp, 12 predicted proteins | sample 23_EM_MG_FD_194515 | JGI IMG/M metagenome (GOLD analysis project Ga0307517, IMG submission 194515) | Populus trichocarpa ectomycorrhiza microbial communities from riparian zone in the Pacific Northwest, United States - 23_EM | ecosystem: Host-associated > Plants > Roots > Unclassified | place...
CCCGGTCAGTTGTTGCGTGTAGTTGCAGTGATATAACAGGAGATGCGTGGATGCCAAGCGCTAATGCACCATGGTTGGTGGAATGCGACTGGGATCCAGGTGTAGATGATCGCTGGGACGCGATATTGGGTGTAGGTGACGACGATCGCTAGGATGTGATATTGGGGTACAAAAGGTAGGCACCCCTCGAATCTCCAGCAAGCCCTATTCCTTTCTCATTTTAACGCCCAGATACCCATATAATTGTCGGCCATGGAATCAGAACCTGTGTCGAAAAGCTCGCCCGTTGAAACGACCATCCAATCCGTTGTACCAACGCCAAATTCGGGGGGAGCATGTGTTGATCATGATGATCGCTGGGCCACAATTTCGAATGAATGAGACGGCCTGTCGGCAGCTTTCTTTGGGTGCAGGTAGTCGCTAGGGCGCGACGTTTGGGCGCAGGGGGTAAACGATCCCAAGGATGGATCGTAGAAGGGCCCGTCGGCCGCACTCTAGTAGCAGGTTTGAGTATGTGAGCGACCCGTCGCTCTCTGGAAGCCAATGGCCACTTGCTGAGACTACGAACATTGAAAAAGTGACACGCATACTCAAGTCGATTGGTGACGAGCTGACTAAGCCTGTGTCCAAAACAAAAAAGTTACCCTTTATGGTTAGCTCACGCCGGTGCCTTAATTTTTTTCAGAATCCACTACACCAAAACAATTTTTATGCAAAGCCGTCTCAATTTGAGTGAGTACTAGCAAGTGCATTGACATGAAAGCTTCCTCCCAACGGGCCGTGACCGCCGGGTGCATCTACCGCTTTAACGCGTCATGCCTGACTCTCTGCTTGCCCATCATTGTATCAGGCAAAAAAGAGAACCTTACTGGGAAATTGTGAAGTTCACTTTGACGGTCACATTTTGGAAGGTAGGTGCACATTTTAGTTCAGATTCTAGGTCCAGAAAATATCTAAACCTTTTTTTTTTTTAAATTTCTACTGTCAAAGCTTTGCCGCCGTGTGCATGAATGAATAGATTTCAACTTAGGACTGATTTTGCGTCCTATAATTTTATTTGCCCAGAACACAATACCTTGAGTGCTATTTTCAGGGAAGGTGGGTTGGTAGAGGATGCCATGTATCAGGGACCTTGTAATTTGAAAAGATTGAAATTTATATTGTTTGGCAGAACCTCATCAAATAGTATTTGACGAAATTCAGATTATTTCAAATAGAGCTGATCGCTTGTATTTTGTGTACTTGGGTACACAGACGCCCATCGCTTCGCATCATGTAAGTCATGTAATTGATAGACTACGCTGCTACTGTCCTGGTCTGACCAAAGTTCAACAATTGAAAATTAAAACCTGATTTCTTTTTGGAAGAGTGAAAAGGTTGAAAGAGAAAAACAGAGCGCTGGTAAGTATGTATGGTATCACTGGGAGAAGAAAAGGTAGTACATTTAGTGTAATCAAATTCGGTTTTTTTTTTGGAAGAGGGTGAAAGGCAAAAAGAGGGGAAACCTGACGTTGGTAGGTATGGTGTCACTGGGAAAAGGTAAGGTTGAATACAACGGAGGAGCTGTGGAATACAGTAGGAGCATCAACCCGCCAAATTTAAGATGACGAAAGAGTGAAAGCTAAACTCACCCTGAGGGTATATTGACGGTAACTATAGAAAGGAGGAAGTGGCAAGGAGCTGAAGAAAAACTTTATCCTCCATGCCCAAAGCCTCGGAAGCGCTTGACAACATTGACCGTTGAAATAGCTCCCGCTCTCCAGACGCGCAAAGCCAATGCGGCAAACTTATGCATCCCGTACACAATAAATTGCATGATCATCACCAGACCCACTAATATCCCAATCACGAGGACGCCAATGGGAGACGCATCGAATGCGATAATTCCGAGGAAGACCACGAGCGAGATGGAAGATACTATCGTGCAGAAAGTGGGCATGCGTGATGACAAGGAGAAGGAAATGTATGAATCATTTATGTCACGACAACGATACTATGAACGATCGTATCAGCATGTGAGGATGTTAGGGTCGGGAGTACTTACGATGAAAGTATCCAAGCCCACCCAAATATAACGGAGGAGAAACCATACGTCGCAGGCAATCCCAAGGCCACATGCGGCACTGCTAGTGGCGACTGTGATGTGCGCGTAGGAGTTGATCTTGAAGCTAGAATCTGGAGTTATTGCCAATATCGTTACGTTCACGCTACCCGTTGTTGTTAGCATCCCATATCGCTAAAAGACAGGGAAAAACTTACGCCGCAAGGCCTATGAGCTATACATTCAGTAGTAAATGAGTTGGAGCCAAGGAACACAGTTCTAAATCGACTTACGAAACCTCCATCGAATGACCATTCCTGTTGTAACTTTGTGTGCACCAACGCAAATTCTTCCGGTGTACATGCAACGGAAAGTTTGCCATACCAAGTAAAGGATGCCAAGGTCCTGCTACACCAGGGTAGGGGAGTGGTGGTGATCGGTTCTTCGTTTGGTCGGCAATCACTCGCCCTTTTCCCGCGAACTGGGGGCCCATCGGACACGGTAAAGTACTTCAGAAGGTCGTTAAACTGGGAGCAGGGTGGCTCCGTGGCTTTGAGTGCCAAGTCAATATTAATGAGTAATCAATAGTTCTGTATGCCTCACTGTCTGAAATACGACTTGTCGATGCTGTCGGCATTATTGGCGTAGCAGGCGTCGGGAAGTCTTTATCAAGCATTTCCGATGAAAGTTTTTTTTTATTGTTCTGAAGCACAGAAAGCCGATTGCCAATCAGAACTGGGTCAAATGTATTGTACACTCACCTCGGTCTCCAGTGTGTGCCAGTTGCAAGGTCTTTGGAGAGGAGTCCATGTCGCCGTCTCGACATCGTACTCGCTGGAAGGAGTTGAGGCAAGGAATAAGCGGTGCAATGCACTCAACTGAGAAAGTCTATATCACAGTTATAATTGGTAGATAATCTTATTATCAATCATTGCATACAACTTGCCTTCCGCGCGGACAAGCCATTGGATCCAAGACTGTTTCAAAGGCTCGGACACAGTCAGGTCCTGTAGCGGGGCTGCTGGATAACATAGGCTGGAGCGAGGATGAACTGGAATTCAAAAGTATTTGAGGGGGAGAATGTGAGACTAATGTTGAGCGATGTAACAATGTGGAACAAGAACCAAACTGCAGAAGCACTGAAGAACGTCCGATATAAGTATCTGGGCTCAAGATCTGAGAAGAGATCTACAGTCGAACCAGGTCGAACTCCTCATAACGCATACCTCTGAAAAAGCATAACCCCTTATAATGCATAGCTAAATGCATCCACCAACTTGGTTCGCAAGGAAATGCAACATAGGTCCGCAATAACGCATAACGCATACCCTTTCAGAGGCAAAACGCATAGGTTTTGGGTACCATATTACGCAAAATCTCGCGACCTTTGGGCCAAATAATTTGGTTATTGGTACCAATTACCGAAAAGGCCGTGGCTGCTCGCATCTATTTTGAGAATCTGTATTTTCCACTGTTTCGGCACCCTCCCTCTCGAGAACAAAGAAAACAAGCAATGGAGAAAGACATGGCTGAGATCCAACTCACTCATTCGCAGAAAGAGCATCTCAGAGCTCGCTGGAGGCAAAATGAAACTGAATACCTACGAGAGCGTAGGCAAAAGGTTGATGCAAGCGCTTTCGTCAAGCTCAAAACAATCGGACACGGTCAGTTCGATGTTCACCTAATCACGCCAGATTCTAAAACTGCTATAATCATTGCAGGTGCGTTTGGGGTAGTCTCTCTCGTGAGAGAGAAGTCATCTGGGAGTCTTTACGCCATGAAGCAGGTTTGTTCTTGTTGCTGTTGCGGCCATAAATTGGGGCTGAATTGATACCATCCATAGTTGCGTAAGGCCGATATGTTGCGGAAGGGACAAGAAGGTCATGTCCGGGCAGAACGCGACATCTTGAAATCTGCGTCTTTGGTCCATTCCCCGGGAGGAGCCGAGTGGATCGTTCGGTTATATTACAGTTTTCAAGACCGTGATCATCTTTATCTGGTCAGTCTCTGTAGATACCCGTTATCAGCTTGTCCCAAGCAGTTTATTAATACAGTTGACTTGCTCATAATGCATAGCCATTGAAACGGCCTTGGAATGCAACACCGAAAATGTCACAGTCGTGACATCTTGTGACATCTTCAAGAGCGTGACATAAGAAATCAAATTGTCGAAAAGTGACTACATGAACATGGCCTTTCCTGCCAAATATTCACCTGTATGGCTTCAACGTCTGCACCTATTCACGACGCAAATGAGTTCCGAATTGTTGTAAGTTCTGTGCCAGGTTCAAATCATGAGGTTTATCGCACTTGATCGTGAGTAGCTTTACGGGTCTTTTCTGGAGCCATTGCCTGGAGGGCACTCGACAAGTTTGTGAAGCAAAAAAAGCTCTACAAATCAAGCACTGCGCTTGTTTTCCACAGAATCACTCATGAAAATATCCTAATGACCAGAAATGAACCTTTCCATTGCTTCCTCATCAAAAAAAAGTATTTACAATCTCCAATTTAAGCAAGGAGCGCTTGAGATCGGATCCATGTTGGTTCGGCACCGACGGCTGATTGAATACCATACCTATTTGGTACTGCATAACCTATGCCGAGGCCTATGCATTATGCAGTATGCAGTATGCGTTCAAAATCACTGCGTACCATGGTGGTTTCGGTCCAAAACCCATGCATTATTACAAATATGCAATATCACGTTATGCATTATGAGCAAGTCAACTGTATTGATTTCATCTCCCCTTTCATATATCATGATTTATTTAGGTCCTGGAGTACATGGGGGGCGGCGACCTGCTAAATCTTCTGATCGAGAGAGACGTATTCGAGGAAGACTTTACACGCTTCTATATTGCAGAGGTAATTTTTTCTCTCATTGTTTAATATTTTCTGAGGTTAAACGCCAAAATATGTAGATGATTCTTGCGATAGAAAGTTGTCATCGATATGGGTTCATCCACCGAGATATTAAGCCCGATGTGAGTTCTTCTATGGAAAGTTGTAGACAGTGCTGATCGATGATCATTTGTTATTTAGAACTTTCTATTTGATCCAGAAGGGCACATTAAACTGAGTGATTTCGGGCTAGCGTGAGTGTTTCCCTCCCTCAGCCTGTCTTGGCGTCTTACGCCTTTCTCTTCCCCACAAATTTCAATAGCACGGATCTCCACTGGGCTCATGATACCTCTTGTACGGCCAGTTCTCCACCGTATCATTCCAAACTCACTAAATTTTCGTGATCAGATTACGAACAACAGAGATTGCATCTACTCCACAAACACGGGATAGACATTGAGGACTCGATTGGCATAGCGGATGGGAAGAAGACCAAGCGGATGGATCCCAAAGAAGTCGAACTCCTAATGGGAGGTGGCGAAGGGCAAGGAGGTATATTTACCTGGCGCGAGAAAAACAGAAGAAAGGTGCGAACTTCATACAGTTAATGTCGGGAGTAAAGTGCTCATTCAAAGTTATAGTTAGCGTATTCTGTGTCAGTCGCTCCTTCTTGCGAAGTGCCAAAACTAAAATTATTTTCCTTTGCTTTCAGATGCGGTACCAACTCTTACAGTCAGTTGAAGTCCATTTTTTGATGCCTTAATACTCACGCAATTAACAGTGTCACCCGAAGTCATTCGAGGTCATGGCTATTCTTACTCATGCGACTGGTGGAGCCTTGGCGTGATCATGTTCGAATGCTTATACGGGTAAGGAATGGCCGTTTAATCCCTCTCAAAAACTTCAATACCTCCTCTCTCCTCCCCAGATTCCCGCCGTTTGTTAGCAATTCGGTAAATTCTCCTTTCCAGTGAACAAGACTGGATGCTGAGTCCAACTACAGAGGCATGTAACACGACAAAAGATTTTAAACTGGAAGCAATCACTGAGATTCCCTTCTCGGCCGCGTGTCTCGCATGAAGGAGTCAACCTAATGCAGCAGCTCTTATGCGAACCCGAAGATCGACTGGGCTCACAAACGTCGTCTTCCGTTTCCCGGCCGAATTCCATAGTCATGCAAGCTCGTCGAAGTCAATTCATACAACCAGGCGCCTCTCCTGACAATGACGGTGCACACCTCATCAGGGTATGAATTCCTGTTGTGGTCGAACTGTGGGGCTCATTTGACACACTAACGGAACGCAGGCCCACCCCTGGTTCAAGGGGATCGATTGGCAAAATATCCACCGATACCATGCGCCCTACCGACCGGACCTCGTCAGTCCTGAGGATACACGTCATTTCGACTCCGACATTCCATCAGAGGTAGGCGTACATGTGCCCGGTCGAGCATGGCATCTAACTTATGTTTCAGCCGCTGGCACCTGCAAATGGGGCCCCTCCAGACGCGACCAAGGATCCCTTGCTTCGTCATAAAGTTCATGGGGCGGAAATTATGGATGTGCGCAAAGCCTTGGCCTTCGCAGGATTCACCCACAAGAGCCCACGTGCAGTTGAATATGCAAGAGCAGACAGAGCATTCGTGGGCCTGCATGATAACCGACCTGCGAAGGGCACCGTCAGGGGTCGGGCACTCGTTCGAGAAACACGCGATGTTGGGCTGGGTCGCGCAATCTCGATGTAGTTATTTAACGGACAATTGACATGTAAAATATATTCTATCTGGCTCGATCTAACTTCGCCTTCCATTGCGCCATGACCCTCCGCTCCAATTCCTTGTTCTCTGAGTCCTGTAAAATGGCACACTTATTTATTTAGATTTAGCATTAGGATGTGATGGAGCACGGAGACGAAGGAATCAATCGTCTCATGGCATGTTTGTAGAGATGAGTTTACTCAGGTTGATGTTTAGAACAAGAGGTTTACGAGATACATAGGGAATCTTGTTGTATGAGTATAAATATATACAGGCAGGGTGGGGTGCTACAGTTGAACGATGTCGAGGAACGACCAGGAGTACTTTAAAAATTACACCGTGAAAGCATGCCGTTCCAGGATGTGAGAAGGGTGGAACGGGGACAAATAAGCATTAATAATAAATAGAATACTGAAAGGCACGACCCGAACAATTATTTTCGAGACAATCAATCAGCCAGCCTTGGAGCGATTTTGGTTTGCAAAGCGGTCTCCTTCGCGAGTTATTGCTCGAGGAGGAGGCAATGATATCACGCCGTTGGTGCCATCTTGAATGAGATGAAGAAGGGCCATTATCGTCGGCAGTTTCCTGGGCGGGTAACACATTGTGAACCCGGGCGTGGCGGCGCATATTGCTCAGAACGCTGAAACTGCGTCCACAACTTTCTACCGGGCAAACAAAGGCTAGAAGAAAATAAATATATGAACACTAATTTTAAGAGATTATTGAACTCACGCTTCTCCCCTGTATGGCTATTCAAGTGGATCTAAAAAATCGTCATAATGATTCTCGAGGGCAGACTACATCAGAAAAAAGGTCAATTACATATTTACCCTCCGGTCAGTCTAGCATCCACGATTTTCGCCACCAGACATAACATTATGCAGTGGACCGAGACGAACATATTTCAAAGGCATACAAAGTGGCCCAGTGCTTTGCGGTGGCCCGGAGGGTCAAAGCGGACAAAACATGTAATCAGCTAGCTTCAGTAAGTAACCCCGACAACAACGCTGGCCCCATTACGCAACAATTGAATTCAGTGTGTATTGTACCAGTTCGGGTTTGCAAGATAACGAGTTCGAGTCTGGATCGGAGAACACAAATATTGAAAATTATCCGGACAGTCAGTACTCGCGCTCAAGTACTTCAAAGGTACACGCAAAATGCACGCCAGGGTTTTTGAAGGAAATCGGAAAACGATCACGGTGCAGCATACCAACTTCGGCTTCCCACTGATCGCCCCAATGCGTCGGGCGTTTACTCGCACTTGCCCTCGCACTCGTCTTTCCGGCTACCTTCATAAAATGCATCTGCACGTTCAACTTTCTGAATCCAGAAAGAGTAGAGAGGTGGTTCAATACTTTATCCAATTGAGCCCATCCTGGAGCTTTGGCATCCCACCATTCGTGATCGAGGCCGAGTAGGGGGGAAGGGTCGATGGTCATTGCGATTACGATTTTTTCTAGCTTCGTCGAGCGTCCCGCAGAACGCAAAAGATCGGATAGGCCGTCGAAAGGGTGCACGTCACGGACGTTATATAGTGAGCTGTCGATATGGATGGATTTCAATGCGGGTAGTTTACTTAGATTGAAAAAGGTCGACAGCGTAGGGTTACCTGAAGGGGGGGGAAGATCAGAACATTTGCACAAGCGAGAGAGTAGAATTATTTAATTCCGTACATTCAATATCATCGATGACCAAATTCTCTAGTGAACTCCCAGCCGCCGCCATCAATCGAGGCAAACAGTCAATAGGGCCTCTTCCTTGGGGCGAAAGCTCCAAGGAGCGAAGGAAGCGTGGATTAAGATGTGGTTTATTCGCGTTCACAAGGCCAAAAATGTCGTCCACTGCTTCGGAACATTGGTAGAACTCGAGAGTTTCCAACTGAGGGTGGCTACCCGCTTGAGTGGCACCGAACGTCTTCTTGGTATCGATGGAGATATGTTCCAGTTTAAGAAGATGCAATAGAGGGCAGGTAAGGAAGATGCCTATGGGGACGTTCTCCAAATGGTTGAGGACTAGCTTCGTGACGAACGGAGCGACCAAGGGTTTCCAGAAGCGCGCTCTGAACTCTGGTTGGTTGGGAAAGCGAACGCCGGGCAGGTCCAAGTTCTCGCCGGTGATCGAAATGACTGGGAAACGTTCCTTGGAGCGGTCAAGGAGAGTCATAATGGAGATAAAGTTGACATCTTTGGATAACCACGCGCCGTCGTCTGAGATTTCGAGATTGAGGATTCGGAAGTTGCGTGGGAGTGTTGGGCGTTTCTTCACCACGTCGGATAACGCTTTGATCCTCCCCGTAGGTATGGCCGTTATCATGTCCTCGTTGTCACTGTCATCGCAGTCCTCTAGTCGGTGGGTTGCAATAGAGACGTATCGAAAGATGTGGGATTGGGCGCGAGGAAGGAATGCTCGGCAGGTACGTGTGCATGAAATAAGCGATTTCTTGTCGTTCTCGAGGCGGTCGATGATCTCGTCAATGATTTCTTGAAACAAGACGTCAACGAGCGATTTTTGCGGCATTTTCAATGGCGGCAATAGGCGAGTAGCGCTAGCGCTGGCCGTCAAGCGGGCGTCAAGGTGGATACTAATAATATCGCACTATAGAATCAAACCTGATGCATGATGTGGCGTTGTGGTTTGATGACAATCCCTTTCACACGAAAATTGATCCTAAATATTGCCGATGTCGGAATGTCAATACTTGACATTCCGCCGGCAACCACCGTGACCTTTATGATTCCGTCAGCGCTCTCTAACCTGATCCATCGTTCATGGACTGCAGGATTTGCGAGTTCAAGCAACGCCAATTCTACTGCGATAACTGTCTAAAAACTCAGTGAGCTGTTGTTATCATCTCTCCTTCACACGATCGCTGAATTCATTGAGTCTAGCATCCACGATTTTCGTCACCAGACACAGCATTATGCATTGGACCGAGACGAACATATTTCAAAGGCATACAAAGCCCTCAATGAAACCATGACACCTTCAAGAGTATCTAGAGCTACTCTGTCGACATGTCAACGGCGGGTGGAGGAACTACAAGCCGGATTGGCAAAGCTGCGGAAGGAGAACGAAAAGAGTGCGTCGTACTTGATATTCCTCCATGGATCTCTGACGGATGAGGCTAGAAAGGGACCGCCTGCGAGCTCTACGAGAAACCTTGGCGTCTCGACGACGCACGATTTCGGCTGCAAAACTACAGACATCGACTCCGCCGCTACCGTCTCGAGAGGCCGAGCTTCTATCTAGCCTATCGATAGCGATCGCCAGGGCGCGTTCTGGACTGGTTCAAGAGCTCGTCGAGGTATTCAACGTGGTCGAAGTTGGTGGGCGTCCGCCCATCGGGGGGAAAGCGGGAACAAAGGGTGAATGGACGATCGGTGACCTCATTCTGCCCGTCCCAGGTGACATACGTCGTAAGTATTTATACCCCATTTCCTCCTGATTTCCTTGACACCCATCGTTAGGTTACCCACCGGACCACATAAACGCCGTTATTACACACGCTATCCATTTCTTGTCTCTGCTCACTTTTTATCTTGGAATCAAACTCCCTTTCGAAGTCATCTGGACCGGGAGCAAACTCGGTGTTGGACAACCGTGGATTGGAGCCATCAGAGGCGGCGAAATTGGAGGTTGGGCGAGATGGTACACGAAACACCCACTACACCTCTCCTCGTCATCTCCACCACCGCAACAGACCTCTCGCGCTCAATCCTTGCCTGATCCTTTGAATTCCCTTACTGCATCAATTATGGCCGCAGACCCGCCACCTACTGCCTCGCAATCTTCTTTTACAACGGCTTTATCCATGCTCCTGTACGACGTCTCATACCTCGCTTATACCCAAACCGTCGACGTTCCGCTCAGCCAAGCAGGCGACGTCCTGAGTAACCTCTGGATGGTATGTTGCAGCGCCGAGCTTGGGCGGTAAGTTAACCTCTGTTTCTACATTCCGTTTTCTGTACCCCTGTTCAAACCTTTTTTTCTCTCCTTTTCTAGGAAATCTCATGAAACATACCCGAATATTCCTGATCCTACTCCGCCTTCTTTCCCTCTCGATTTCGCCCAACTTCTCCAAGCTACAACGGCAAACCCGGCTTCGCGCCCCCGCATAAAAC
>Ga0307517_10014128_pt1 | contig 10765 bp, 16 predicted proteins | sample 23_EM_MG_FD_194515 | JGI IMG/M metagenome (GOLD analysis project Ga0307517, IMG submission 194515) | Populus trichocarpa ectomycorrhiza microbial communities from riparian zone in the Pacific Northwest, United States - 23_EM | ecosystem: Host-associated > Plants > Roots > Unclassified | place...
CCTCCTGGTGTCTGCCGCGTACCCATCCCACCTCGTGCTCCAGTTCCGCAATCCGATCCCCCCCGTGCTTGCAGTTCATTATCAGCGTCTCTCTCTCTTCTCTCAGCCTTGCAATCTCGACCCCGTCACTTTCAACCCGTCCTTTCAGGTATTCTATCTCCTGTTGCAATTCCCTCACCTCAGGCCTCGCAATATCCGCTGTCCCCTCCTCTGTGTCCTTTCCTGTTCCGTCGGATAAGCCGGAGGGCGGGGCCAGTTGATCCTGAGACTCTGTTGGCGACCCACTCTTGCCTGACAGAAAGGGGATACGAGAGATGTTAGATAAGAGGTAGTTGAGCATGTGGCCTGGATGCGTGGGGTGGTTGGTAGGGAGTGGCTCAAAGAAAAGCGGAAATACGTGGGAATGTACGTCCTTTCATTCTTGAAGCTTGATGGGGTGGCCGACTTCTTTATGTAAAGGAAAGGTGTGGCATGTCCAAAGAATATATATAGTCCCTGGCTGGTGAACGCTCGCCAAGCCTGTCACCTCTCTCTAACTCTCACCATGGAAACTACCCGCACAAGTTACGCTGGTCTTTCCCGGAAACTTGTTGTCGCCCTCGATATTGGGACCACCTTCAGTGGTGCAGCGTATGCATTACTGGATCCTGGTGAAGTCCCCCAAATCCAATCTGTCACAAGGTAAGGATTTTCGTCTATATCCCGCCTAGTGGCAGTGGTGACGAACGGAGGACAGGTACTTGAACACTCCGAACTTTGGGTCTGCAAAAGTTCCCTCCATATTGTATTACGACCACGACGGCAACTTCTGTGGCGTTGAGAACGGGGTGGATTTTCAGGATGACGACACGTTCGTGAGGATCAGATGGTGGGCAACTCCAATGTGTCCACCTATGCAAAATGCTGATGGCGCATTAGGTGGAAGTTGATGATCTCGCCCACAGAGCATTCCTCTGCGATGAGGGATCAAATTAACGTGCAACTTCCAAAGGGGAAAACCATAGTCGATGTCTTCGCCGATTTTATGGGCTACCTCTTTAACTCGACAAAGGTGCTATTCAAAGCCACTGAACCGAATGGGGAAGTTAGATGGGACTCCATCTCAAACAATATTGAATTGGTATTAACCCACCCCAATGGATGGGGCGGCCCACAACAGGCGCAACTACGGTCCGCTGCGGTCCAGGCAGGTATTGTCCCTGACACTCCTGTCGGGCGGTCTTGCGTCCACTTTGTGACCGAGGGTGAAGCAAGTTTCAACTTCTGTGCCACCCATACCCAGGCGGGCAAAGATTTGAAGGTCTGTCATTCTCTCCCTATCCCGAGTTAGTTGTTTGACGTGGTCGCAGTCCGGAGAGCAGATCTTGATTATCGACGCGGGTGGTGGAACGATCGATATCAGTACCTACACGGTTCTCAACAATAAGCCGCTGCAGGTCGAAGAGATATATCAACCTGAGTGTGAGTCGGTTGGGCCGCGATGTTGGATCCCTCCGTTCAATGGGTCTTGTTTCAGGCTTGCTCCAAGGCGGAGAGTTTGTTACAGCCCGTGCAAGAGCAGTGGTCCAAGGTGCATTTCAACGTCCTTTTTATAGACCAGTTACTCACTCCGCATCTAGAGAAATTGAGAGGGTCCAAATTCAACACCCCTGAGGACCTGGATACATTTTCTCAAAAATTTGACGAAGGAATCAAGAGGGTCTTTTCGAGTGATCAGGCGGTTCAATATGTCAAATTTGGCTCCCCGAGAGAAAATGACCCTGAATATGGAATCAAGGGTGGGAGGTTGGCGTTGACAGGGTAAAACATACTCGTTCGACCCGAAAATTCGTATTCAAACTTTTATGCATTCAGAGCACAAGTGTCCGAGTTCTTCGAACCTTCTATCCAATCCACCGTGGATTCTATCAGGAATAACTTCAGCCAACGCCTTGCTACCGATTCGGTTCGTGTACTTTGATCTTCCTGAAAATCCCTTCTAACTACCTGTGAACAGCTCGTATTCCTCGTTGGTGGATTTGCTACAAGTCCTCGGTTGTCCGAACAACTCGAGAAGCGGCTTTTGGATATTGGGTTCAAGTTTTGCAAGCCGGACACACAAACGTGAGTGGCCTGTTTTTCTGCTCAATGAAGACTACTGATGGTTATTCCACAGTAACAAAGCCGTCGCAGTTGGGGCGGTTTCATTCTACGTTGATCATTTTGTGACAGGCAGGATCTCAAAATTCACGTACGGTGTGCCCTACGACATTCGATACCGGCCCTCCGATCCAGAGCATGTCCGGCGCGAGCACAAGACATACATTGATCCCATGGGGGAGAAATATCTTCCTGACTACTTTGTTACCATGCTGTCGCGAGTTCGTCATGGGTAATCTTTACGTGGCCTTCCGAATTGAATTTCATCGTTCCGCAGGGCACCAAGGTTCTAGAGGATCGAGAGATCCGACGTAGCTTCTACGAGACAACTGAGGGAGCCCCTGCACAACACGTCTTGCCAAAGATTCTCAAATACACAGGAACTCCTGCCGCCCTCAAGTGGAAGGACGAAGAACAAGGTAGAACACTTAACTTCCCCTGGTACTTTGTGAAAAGTGCTCAGAGCCAAACAGAAAAGTTTGAAACGTTATGCTATGTCAAGGCCGACGTCTCCACCGCTCCGTACACGTCAAAGCGCGTGGCAGCAGGAAAAATGGCGTACCGGCGTGACTATGATGTAATCTTGCTCGTGGGCCTTACAGAACTTAAGTCACAGGTCAGTTGGATTGACTCCGAAACCGTGCGTCCATATGTAATTCTGCATGTGTCCACCTACCTCACCCAACTCCCACGTACGTGAATCTAGGGGACAGAGAGAAGGTCTGTGGTACCGTTTTCTGAGCTTCTCCTCTCCAGGCTGAATCTAGATTTTAGGAGTGATGCTGTGGTTGTCTACGACAATCCCTCGGAGAGGATTGTAGGGGATGCCGCTGAATGATATTTTGAGAACGTCTGGGTTGCTGAACCGGTTTCGTTTCCCATTACAATGATACTCATTCATCCATACCGCGGGCCAACTGAGAGAAGACGGAACTCCACTGTCGTCAAAGCTAGAGAGTATGTTTTCACGAAAAACACTAGAGCGCTACAACAGTGGAAGCGAGCACAAGTGGTCGAGAGACACATCGTCGTGAGATACAAATATATAGGTCGTATGCTAATGCAAGCGGTGGGTCGTGCGCGTGAGCGGTCGTAAACAATGCGTTGAGCTATGGGTCATCAAATGTGTGGGAATAAAGCAGAGCAAAAAAACAATAACAGAAGAAAAAAAAAGTGCAGGGAAAGATAAAGACAAAAGTTCATGGTCGCTTGGCTTTCACGCTCGGTGGGAAGGAAGAAACCGCGGAAGCCCACTCTTCTACATCACCTCTTGGGCTAGTTGCTGGCGACGGAAGCATGTGGGTATTGACGAAAGGCGGACCCTTCGGAGACGGCGGTAATCTTGTCCGATTGTTCCTCGGCGGCGAACCGATTCCAGAGCCAGGCCCCGGTACAGGATACCTCGAGAAACAGTCGCTATCCACCGGGGGTGAACTCCTCAGCTCTGCCAACAAATTCATACGTGGACTCGTGACTCGAATAGGAGAACGAGAACCCGGAGACTTCCGATTGATTGCATTTGATCTATTCGGTCTATTGGGAGGGAGCGCCGACATCGGTGGGGCAGAGGATCGTCGCGACGATCGTTGTGGAGGACTTGACGGAGGGCTCATGTACGGATCGTTTGTTTCTTGAAGCACGGGAAGCGGTTGCGAGGACCTGTGGCGAGGGTTCCTCGATGGGGGATTTAAAGATCGTGACACATAATTAGGGTCAGTCGTACGACGAGGGGCTGGAATCGGCTGAGAGTTTCTCCACGAACGAGACTCCAGATACGGCCCCTCACCGGGCGAAACGTGTTCCTGGGGGTTCAGCATGGTGTTCGTCCTGTTCCTCTTCAGGCTTCCGCTTCCACGTGGTAGAGGTTGGGCGAGAGGGGCCGGAATCGTCAATTTACTCCTGGACGGAGCGAACCTTGTTGGGCCCATATTTGTAGGAGGGTGATGTACAGGTTCTGGGAACGGCCGGAGCAATGCTTCGTTGCGGGAGGCGCGGTCTGGTCTCGTTAAGTTCAGCGGTGAACTCGGGCCAGCGATGTGGTCCTGCTGGGGAGGTGAACGCGAGCATGGTTCTGACATCGGGAATGGATAGACTGTTCTTGGATCCACATGCCCTTCTCGCCCGAGAGTCTGTCTCTGAGGTTCAAATTCTGCACGAAGCGGGGGGAGAGGGAATACAAGATCGTAGCCAGTGCTTAGTTCAGGAATACCGGGTGATTGAGAAGGCAGAAGTGAGGCTAATGGTGGATCAGATCGACCGTGAGCGGGCCGATGATCAACGACTGGGTGTGGCTGTTGTGCTGGAGGCGAGCATGGAGGGGAAATGTGATGGTCAGCCGTATCCCTGAAATGCGACCTCTTTGGTGGAGGTGTGGGGGGTTCCTCGTCTTGGCTCGGAACACCGCCCACTCCAACGACATCACCCCTGATTGGATTTACAAGCTGTGGATCGATGCTGTCGGAGACATTCGCCTGCGTCACATTCGACCTCTCCGGAACGTGCTTAGGTACCACGTCGACAGTTCCTGCTCTCCACAGGCTGGTCGGTCGGCTGGGCTGGGATTCAGTGCCATGATCCAAATCCGTGTTCGTTGCATGGGCATCGCTCCCAAGATAGGCAAAGACCCGACCGAGGAGACTGTCGGATCGACCGAGTTGGGGAGGGTTTGTTTTTGGCTTTGCAGGTTCAGGAGGCTGGTGAGCGAAATTTGAGACGGGCGGAGAAACACGTGGGGGTGCCTTGCGTGGGATCTTCCGTTCATTGTTGGTGGGCCGACTCGAACGGTATGCACCCAAAGTCGAAGGGGGAGGAGGGTCCTCGTAAGCGTAGCTTGTACTACCCGTTGGCATTTCCTCGATCAGAGGGAGACCTTGGACTGGATCACTGGGTCGAGAAACCGATTTGCGTTTCGGATGAGGAGACAAACGTTTCTCCTGTTCATCGTCTCCGCCGGACTGGGATACTCGTTGGTATATGCTCCGCCACCACGATCGCTTGTCACTTGCGCCGCGGACATGACCCTGCTCAATGTCGATATCTCGTGAAGCTGACCTGACCTTGCTGTGCTTGCTGGCCTCTATTTTGGGGAATGAGCGCTGTGTTAACCAAAAAGGGGAGAAAACCATACCCTTCAGTGTGTAACCTCTCTTGTAGAGCTCCTTAGCAACCGCATCCTCAAAATCATCACTTTTCTCCCGGACAGACCTGGGGAAATAATCGTGATTATCCCCGACTCCGAGCCACTGCCTTTCAGAACCAAGGTAAACCTCCCTCTCCACATCAACCAACACTGCATCCAATCCCCCAGACTCGACTTGACTCAAGGGGCTCATGGTCTTCTTTTCCCGCTTCTTCTCTTGACCGTTGCGGATGAGAAATTCACTCTGAGCAGAAACATCGCTCAGAACCCTCGACCGCGAATGTCCAAACACACCCTGGTGAGCAGCCACCCTCCGTGCCTGTTTGTCCGTCTCCTTCCCTCGCCACTTTCGAAACATGTAAATGATGCCAGCCCAGAGTTCTTGGAGTGTTTCCATCGGATTCATCGCATGGCCGAGAGATTTGAGCCGGGGCGTGCGGTGGTCTTTCAAATCGCCTTCTACCGTGGATGGATCAGGGACGTAGACCTTGTAGGTGAAGCATTTGATATGCAGGAAGGCGAAAATGCTGCACGTATTGAACATTAGCCAAGACAAAGAACACAAGAAATCCCCTTACGTCATCTCAACACACTCCATGATAGCGCCGATACCGATGTTAATGTTCTCCGCCGTCATATACTTGGTCTGCATAACAGGGTCAAGAAAAGCATCGAGTACAGGAAGACCTGAGACTTACATCCTTAACAAGGCCGAAAATGGAAACGACAGAAAGAACCGTAGCTTGCCAGAACGTCAGAAACACTGCAATCGTCCGTTAACGATCAATCCGTAGTGAATATTAAGGAGGGTTCTTCACCAACTGCCTTTATGGAGAACAATTTGAGCAAGGGCCGGTGTGGCTTGAGCTGCTTGGAGACCACGACATAGAGCTGGATCAAACAATACATGGCAATAGTGACGGATATCGAGACGATCACCACAATCTAAAAGGTTGATCAGCCGCGTTTCGTCGACACCATGTGAGGCAACTGACGTAGAGATGGCCCCACCCAGGAGAGAAGGAAGCTTCACAATAAAGTCCCATGTAGTCAAGAATAATCGCTGCCAAAGTGGTTCTGAAATGGCCTGAGCGACCCGCAAACAGTCGATCATAGGCGGCACATACGCTGGTCGAATCACACAGTACTGCAGTACGGCCCATTTCATGATTTGAAGAAAATACAACCCGTCCTAAACACACCCTTCTCAATAAAGTTCGCGACACGGTTAGCTGGTGGAGCTTACCGCCGGCCTGGACTTGACGAATCCGAGGGGGAAAACCCATTTCTGAGGTTTCTGGCCCTTCCGTTTGCGTTGGCGGTCGTTCTCGCGAGATAATCCATTGAGGCGAAAGATTTCCTTTTGTTCTTCCGGGTTCGGGGAAAGGTAGGTGAGCAGGAGGTAAAAGAACGAGGTGAGGACGATGCCCTCGTAAGCGTCTCGGAAAAGTATAAGGGGCGTGGAGTGATTCTACCAGTTGCGTGATTAGTGAGACCGAACGAGGGTTGTGTGGTATCCTTCTCACCCAGAATAGGTACGATGCAAAACTGATCAAAGCATAGATAGGGACCATAAACAACAGCCGAACAATATCTGCAGATCCCGTTCGGATCAATCCCGAATGGCCGGCCACGAGGACGGCACTTACATCTTTGCTCCTTCCGCTGTAAAGAGTTGTCAGAACGGAAACATATGTACATAGTAGGGTTGAGGGCGCACATTGGTGTACCATTGAAGATGCTTATCGATGAGCCAAATGGACGCAATCGTTGCGATCAAGGAAAAGGTCCCAGTGACAATCCATCCCACCTATAAATACACGGAGTCAGCGTAACACCGCCCAGGGATGGAGCATCACTTTACATGGTGAGCTAGGGATTTCAGTATCAGCTAGCCACGAAGAGGTAGACCGTATGCGGGACGGACCTTGGAAGTGGAAGTCTCCGTTGTGGTACAATGGTGGTCCATCCTCTGGGGCCTTCTCAGCGTAGCAGCGTCCATTGACAAACCCGCCGTTGTGTTGAGTTCCTTCTGACATGATGAAGAGATAAATAAAGTACGGTCGTTAGAAAAGATTGTGGTTTTCATAAGCCAGAGGGAGACTCGAGGTTGGCGGGTGGTGGCCGCTTAAGCCCACTATCACGCCCGAGGATGGAGATGAAGGCGAGGAGCGCGAGCTGCCTTATTAGGAAGGAGTTTCGCATCACCCAGATCCCTTGCCAGCTAACTTGGACCGTAACGGAAAGGCACACATTTGCTCACTCCCACCATCAACGTCATCAACGCCAGCCATCGACCTCACACGTCCCCCTTGCGGGATGGTGCATTTTGCCCCATGTGTTGACCGTCAATTTCTGCCGGGCCGCTTGTTTTGAGGCGTTAGATGGGCGGTTACACGCTCCTTAGCGCGTCTGCCCCTGGTCATGGGCGCCGTGGGTCTCGAGCAGGTGGTCAACCGAGGCATTTGAAACGAGGAAGAGCCCTCCAAGGATTTTGAGGGGATCTATCCATGGCCGAGGCTGTCCAACTCTCCCGATTGATTCGGAACCATCCCGTTATCCATGTCAAACGCGAGTCAATATAAACCAGCCACTCGAAAACGCGTTCCTCGACCCCCCGGTTTGCACACCCTGCTCGCTACTCCCAGGACATGAACCCGTTCGTTTGTGCATCTCTGGCTTTCCTTTTGACGGTCTCCCAAGCCGTCGCCGTCGCGGCCAAGGCAAAATCCGGGTCTAAATCCAAGGGCAGGGGGTCAATACCTCTCATCGTCGGCGTCGTCGTCGCGGCCGTCGTGGGTCAGTCCATCCCTTACCATATCCATGTCCTTTTTTTTCTCAAAGATTTTCGGTTTCTAGTCCTCATCGTTGTTGCCCTCATCGTTCTCATTAAAATGCGTTCGCGCAAGTTGAAGAGGATGAGTGTCCCCGTCAAACCACAGGACGTGTCCTACATCAATGGAGGTCCGACTACCGACCCTGGAAAAGCAGGTTATTTACCTCACACTCCCACACTTGTAAGAACCCTACTTCCTCGATCGCCTTCGTGACCTTCATCATGTCGCAATATAGCCCACAGCCCCACAAAGTTCGGCAGAGTGGAGACAAGATCCTCCTCAACCCCAATTCACTCCCGTTCCATCTTTCCCGACCCCTCACGTCCCGTACCGTGCATGAAACAGAACGCGACTGGCAAAGCAGGTGGAGAATTTTGGCGGCTGGGATTTACATATATACACGCGCCTCGTGTTTTTTAATCTGTTATTACAGTATACGTGGTACCTTGGAGCACCGATCTATATACGAACAAGCTCGTCCCGCGCTTGGAGAATGACTTTTTCGGTTTGAGGATCGGCACTCGCCGACGCCCCCTTACTCCCACCACACGGATGACTGACCGGCCATGGGATGCTGAGAGAAACCTTGTTTTGCGACTCCGGGGCTTTGCTAAGTCCCAGGAATCCATGCCTTGGACGCACAGGTTGTTGTGTGTCGCGGGGGCGGTCCCGCGATGGTCGGCATGGTCTCCTGTGCACCGGTCCAACCGAGTCCCGATCGACCCGATACGTGTGCTGGGAGCCATGGCCGTCGGTCGACGTAGCTCTCGTGGACCTTTACACTGTCTCGTCTGGGCCCCTCTTGTAGTGTGCATGCCCACGGGCCACTCCCAGACTGTCACCACCGGGGACCACGGCTGACCGCGTTCCGTCGAATAAAAGCAGCAACGCTTTCGTGCGATTTTTCTCTCTCACAGATCTCCACCCCTTCGCACGCATCATCTCTTCGGAATCGTCTCGCACCGCATCGTTATTCATTCGAGATGGCCATAATTAGTACTCTGACGAGGGTACTCCACGCGTTAGTTGCGATAACATTGGTCCTCTTTCTCGTGTGCATCCCAGATCCTGGTGACGATGAAATTGGATGGAATTCAAACTCCACTTCTCCACCTCGGTCTCCCAGTTCCCCCGCTTTACCCGATTCTGGATCCACCGAGTCGAAGTCAAAGAAGATCGACCGGTAAGATTTACTTTCTTTACTGTCAGCGTAGCTGCTAACCACTCAATGACAGGACTGCTCGTCCGGTCACCATGAAAGACGAGATCGCGAGATATGTAATTCGCAGCATTTTACGTCAGCCGTCCTCGTCGTCTTCAGATCCATTCTCGGGCTCATACCAACTCAACCCTTTAGGCCTCGCGTACTTCTTGCTCTTCATTTTCGAAGAAGGAGAAGCCAAAGTAATCAAGGTGGTCGAAGTACAGGACCACTGTATTAATGGGAAAGGCAAGAAGAAGTGGGAACAAATTCCCGACCACAGGAATGGGGGAGCTTGGGGGAATTCCGATTCGTGGGATGTAAGTCTTCTTGCCTTCTGATTTGATGAGTGGGTCTCATCTGGTGTTGTCAGGCCCCACCTACCCAGACCCAGGCATACATCGAAGGCGTGACAGACAAACCCGAGGAGGAGCCAGCTCTTCGTTTTGTTCAAGACCGTGCCGATAGCCCGGATCCCTCTTGGTCCGACGAGACCCCCACAGTCAGGTTCATTCGCGTCCTCGACCCCGCCCGCCTTGAAGATCCTTCAGAATCGCTTACGACAACGAGTTCTCTTAACCATGCGTGCTCCTTCACCTGGGTGGACGGACAGCTTTGCGTAAGAGTTCAAGAGCACGTTGCAGGGGGGCAAGTGAACATTTATGGTGTATGATTCAGGAAGGGCCTCCTTTCGCTTTTCTTTGGGTGTTTTGGCTCGAAGAATTCCATGGCCGCGCCACATACTATGGTTGTCTTTCTCACTTTGCTTGTTCTGAGGCTGGCCATGTAATCGATAGACTAACGTACGATCTCGTGATCGTTTGTTTACTTTACTCTGCATTACTGCAACGATACTGAATCGCATGGACTCGAACGTTTGAACCTTGACCTGTGCCGGTGCCTTGACTTGCCGCATGGCGCATGGCACCACAGCGGACGAAAGCACCTACGCGTCCTACCGGCAATCACGAGCATCGGCAATTGTAAGATGGTTTGTAATCCCGGGAGCATGCGTACCCTCTGTATCCAGTGTATCCACCACCATTTTTAAACACGTGGTGCAGATTGAATCCGTTCTCATTCACTCCCACTTGAACTACCGAGATGGGTCGATACTCCTCCGCTCTCAATGTCTGCGCCCGATTCATCCACGCTTCGACCTTCGGAGCCTATCTCGCTCCGAAACCAAAGTTCACGGTGGAGGACGTCCCAGATTTGACCGGGAAGGTTATCATCGTCACCGGAGGAAACGCAGGAATTGGCAAGGCGACATGCAAGGTTGAATCGTCCCCCCTTGGATTTGGATTCTGCCGAGCTGATCACTTCGTAACGTTTGCCAGGTACTCCTGGAGAAGAACGCGAAGGTGTATCTCGCTGCGAGAAGTGAGGCACGTGCCAAAGCTGCCATCGCAGAGTTGTTGGCAGAGACCAAGAAGGAGGCTATCTGGC
>Ga0307517_10014129_pt1 | contig 10763 bp, 8 predicted proteins | sample 23_EM_MG_FD_194515 | JGI IMG/M metagenome (GOLD analysis project Ga0307517, IMG submission 194515) | Populus trichocarpa ectomycorrhiza microbial communities from riparian zone in the Pacific Northwest, United States - 23_EM | ecosystem: Host-associated > Plants > Roots > Unclassified | place...
AACATTTGCTGTTTAGTTCTTTGAAGATCGCTTATGGAGAATGAAACAAAAGTTCTATCCAAGGGATTGTTGATTTCTGATTTGGAGATTTGGGGATTGAATTCTTATAAACCTTAAATCCAAAAAATCTCAAAATCTCAAAATCAGCAATTTTTAGAAGTCGTCTTCTTCCTCGTCAAAACCCCTCTCTCCGAAAAGGTCGAGGTCTTTAAAATCATCGTCGAGTCCCAGGTCGTCGTCATCGCCTTTGGCGGCCTTCTTGGCTCCGCCGCCGCCCCCAGCGCCTGCGCCGGTGCCCGTACTCTTCTTCGATTTGGATTTCGGGATATCGAACTCATCGAAGTCAGGATCCCATTCTTCCTCTTCTTCGACCTTTTCCCATTCGTCTACTTCGTCGACGTCATCTCCCTCGTCGTCGTCCTCGTCCTCGTCTTTTTTGCTTTTAGACGAAGCCTTGGAAGGCGCTTTGGTCGATGCTTTCGGCGCATCATCCTCATCGTTGTCGTCATCATCATCCTCGTCCAGTTGTTTCTTGGATTTAGATGATGGTTTATCAGGAGTGTCCTTTGGGGACGTGGGCGCGGATTTCTTTGAACCCTTTCCCTCCTTATCAGATTTTGGTGCCATAGTCCAATAAGATTGTTGTGTAAAATTTCAGCGAAGTTTTTAATCCGCCAAATTTTTTAAAGGAATTTTTTTTAAATATACCTCGTTTTTTACAAATTTTCAATCAACTGATCCCGTCCCGGGCCGTTGGAGATATAAGCGCATTTTACGCCCAGGAACTGGTCGATGAAGCCGACATATTCCTTCATCTTCTGAGGCAAGTTATTATAATTTTTCAAAGTAGTGATATCTGTTTTCCAGCCTTCGAAGGACTGCAGGACCGGCTCGATCTTGACGCGGCTCATCTGGAAGGGTACTTCGGTGCTGGTCTGACCGTCGATCTTATAGGCGGTGCAAACTTTCAGCTCCGCGAAGGCGTCCAGGACGTCGGTCTTGGTCATGACGATCTTGGTCACGCCGTTGATCATACAGGCGAATTTAAGGGCTACTCCGTCGATCCATCCGCAGCGGCGGGGCCGGCCGGTGGTGGCGCCGAACTCGCTGCCCGTCTTGCGTAATTCCTCGCCCGTGGCATCATCCAGTTCCGTAGGGAAGGGCCCGCTGCCTACCCGGGTGCAATAGGCCTTGCTGACGCCGATCACATCCCTGATCTTCTGGGGGGCCACACCCAGGCCGCTACAGACGCCCGCCGAGATGGTATTGGAAGAGGTGACGAAGGGGAAGGTCCCGAAATCCACGTCCAGCATGCTGCCCTGTGCGCCTTCCGCCAGCACTTTTTTGCCCTGGCTGAGCCTTTCATTGATAAAATATTCGCCGTTGACGATCTTGAACTGGCGCATGAATTCCAGGGCTTCGAAGAATTCTTCCTCCCAGGCCGAGATATCCTCGTGGAAATTAAGGCCATCCAGCAATTTCTGGTGCTTGAGGCGCAGTTTGATATATTGGGTCGTAAAGCTTTTGTCCAGCAGATCGCCTACCCGGAGGCCATTCCTGCCCGTCTTGTCCATATAGGCAGGGCCGATCCCCTTGAGGGTGGACCCGATCTTTTCCTGCCCTTTCGAGACCTCGGACGCCTTGTCCAATGCCCGGTGGGTAGGAAGGATGAGGTGGGCCCTTTGAGCAATATAAAGATTCTTCCCGTAGTCGACGCCGAAGGCGGCCACGGACTCGCATTCCCTTTTCAGCGTCACCGGGTCCAGCACCACGCCATTGCCGATGAGGTTGGTCGTGCTCTCATGAAAGATCCCCGAAGGGATCTGGTGCAGGACGATCTTTTTATCTTTTACATATAAGGTGTGCCCGGCATTGGGGCCACCCTGGAAACGCGCGATGACATCATAGCGGGGAGCGAAATAATCCACGATCTTCCCCTTGCCTTCATCTCCCCACTGGAGGCCTAATATTACATCAACCATTCATTAAGATTTGCGGTGTATTTATTCAAAGCGGCAAAAATAAGCGAACTAAGGTTACGGAAAAAGACAAATATTAAACGTTCTCCGTATCGAAGCGGACCACCGAATGAATGCCGCTGAGCTGCTTGAGACGCTGCACCAGTTCTTCCAGCTCTTCCTTATCATGGACATAGATCCGTATATTCCCTTCGAAGATGCCTTCCTTGGCCTCGATGGTGATCGCATTGATATTCAATCGCAGCTCGCCGGAGATCAGGGTGGTGATCTTGTTGACCACCCCCACGTCGTCCATGCCTACGATCCGGACGCCGGTGAGGAAGGATATTTCCTTGTTCTTCGCCCATTTGGTCTTGACGACGCGATGGCCGTAGTTGGCCATCAGCTTGGCGGCATTGGGACAGTTGGTGCGGTGGATGGTGAGCCCCTTGCCCACTGATACGAACCCGAATACGTCGTCCCCCGGTATGGGCTTGCAGCAGTTCGCCAGGGTATAGACGATGCGGTCGCTGCTTTCGCCGAAGATGATCAGCTCGGTGTCCTTCCTCGGCACCTGAGGCGCGGTGGCGATCGTATCCATTCGTGCCTCGACGGTGGGCTTGGGCGGCTTGGGCGCTTCCAGGCGGTCGCCCAGCAGGTTGAACTCTTTCAGCTCTTTCAGGTCGATGTTCCGGACGGACACCTGGTAGAAAAAGTCCAGGGAGGAATTCAGTTTATAAAAGACGGTGAGGATATCGATATTATGCTGGTTGTAGGCTGCCCCGAAATTTTCCAGCTTACGCTGCACGATGTATTTCCCTTCGTCGGCTATTTTCCTTTTCTCTTCCTTGAGGGCGTCTTTTATTTTGGTCTTCGCCTTGGCCGTCACGACGATGTTCACCCAGTCCTCGGTAGGCTTCTGTTTGCCGGAGGTGATGATCTCCACCTGGTCGCCGCTGCGCAGCTTATGGCTGATGGGCACCAGCTTGTGGTTGACCTTGGCGCCGATGCACTGGCTCCCCACGGCGCTGTGGATCGAAAAAGCGAAATCCAGGGCCGTCGATCCCACCGGCAGCATCTTCACGTCCCCCTTGGGCGTATACACATAGATCTCTTCGGCCAGGAAGCTCGTCTTGAAGTCCTGCAGGAAATCCACCGAATCGTTGTCGTGGGTATTGAGCACTTCCCGGATCTGCTGGAACCATTTGTCGAAGCGGCTTTCGTCGGCGGCCCCTTCCTTGTATTTCCAGTGCGCCGCCAGTCCTTTCTCCGCGATCTCGTTCATGCGCTTGGACCGGATCTGCACTTCCACCCATTTCCCCTGCGGCCCCATCACCGTCGTATGCAGGGCTTCATAGCCATTGGACTTGGGGTTGCTGAGCCAGTCGCGCAGGCGTTCGGGAGAAGGGTTATACTCGTCCGTTATCATCGAATAGACCTTCCAGCAATCTTCTTTTTCCTTTTCCGGCGTCGAGTTCAGGATGACGCGGATGGCGAACAGGTCATAGACCTCTTCGAAGTCCACGCTCTTCTTGCGCATTTTATTCCAGATGGAATGGATGCTCTTGGGCCGGCCATAGATCTCGAAATCGAAGCCCGTCTTTTCCAGCTTCTCTTTCAGCGGCTTGACGAATTCATTGATATAACGGGACCGCTCTCTTTTCGTCTCCGACAGCTTGCGGGCGATCTCGCGGTATTCCTCGGGTTCGAGGTATTTCATGGCCAGGTCTTCCAGTTCCGTCTTGATACTGTAAAGGCCCATGCGATGGGCCAGCGGCGCGTAGACATAGACGGTCTCCGAAGAGATCTTCAGCTGCTTCTCCCGCTTCATGCTGTCCATGGTGCGCATATTGTGAAGGCGGTCGGCCAGCTTGATCAGGATGACGCGGGGGTCGTCCGTCAGCGTGAGGAGGATCTTCTTAAAATTCTCCGCCTGCCGGGAGGCGTTAACGTCGATGACATTGGAGATCTTGGTGAGCCCGTCCACGATGCGGGCGATCTCGCTGCTGAATTCCCTTTCCACGTCTTCCAGGGTGATATCGGTATCTTCCACCGTATCGTGCAGCAGGGCGCAGATGCTGCTGCGGACCCCCAGGCCGATCTCTTCGCTGCAGATCCGGGCCACGGCGAGAGGATGGAGGATATAGGGCTCCCCGCTCTTACGCCGCATCGTCTTATGGGCTTCGGCGGCCATCTCGAAAGCTACCCGCAGCAATTCCTTGTCACCGGGCTTTAGCTTGGGCTTCAGGCTGCGGAGCAGGGCACGGTATTCCCTGAGGATCAATTTCTTTTCCTGGTCTTCCGTAAGTTTGTACTTGGGGATCTCCGCTACTGTTTCCATACTACACGAATTTACAAAATACTGAGCGGTTTTTACGCTTTCCCCGCAAAAGCATTACTTTTGCAGGCCTTTAGGCGCAAGCCGCGGGCGTGGCGAAATTGGCAGACGCACTAGACTTAGGATCTAGCGCCGCAAGGCATGTAGGTTCGACCCCTATCGCCCGCACAGCATACTTCCCGGATGGGAAGAACGGAAAAAGGCTATTCAATCCAATGAGTAGCCTTTTTTTATTGAATCGTATCCAATTTCAGGAAATCACGGATGTACATATGTTTTACCCCTTCATGTGTATTGCCGGCAAAACGTTCCCCCGTAACCACCATTTTAGGATAATTATCCTGTATACTTAACAGATTCCCAAATTCCCGGTCAATGGTCGTTTGACCATCCAAGCGCAAAGCGACCTGAACGTAGAGACGTTCCCCGCCCCGCTCGCATACAAAATCGATCTCCTGCGCAGCGATCGACCCGACCTTCACATCATAGCCCATATAAAGCAAGTGATTGCATACGATATTTTCCAGGAGTTTACCCTTGTCTTTCAGTTGATAACCCCTTATGACATTGCGAATGCCTGTATTCTCAAAATAAAATTTACTTCCGATCTCGAAGGTCCTGCGTCCTACGATGTCATAACGGCTCACTTCATGTACGATATAAGCGCTTGCCAGGTAGGAGGAGAATTGCTGAATTTGATTAGGCGCAAGTGTAATTTGCTGGGATTTCAAAAACTTACTTATCTTATTGGCAGAGAACAGGCTTCCAATATTGTCGGCAAGGAATAATACGAGTTTTTCCAGGAATGGCCCATTCCTTAGCTTATGCCTGTCCACTACGTCCCTATATACGATGGTCGAATAAACCCCGCTCAAATACTCGAACGCCTGATCGGATAAGGGAAGATTGATCAGGTACGGCAATCCGCCATATTTAATATAAAGCTCCAAACTATCATCATGGTCCTCCAAACTATGAAAGGACAGGAATTCCGTATAGGACAAACTAAATATGTTGAATTCAATATACCGCCCGCTCAGATAAGTAGCCAGCTCACCGGAAAGCATTTTTGCATTGCTGCCTGTTATATAAAGATCATTATTCTCATTCAGCAGGAGCGACCGGATAGCTTTTTCAAATTCCTGTATATCCTGGATCTCATCGATGAAAATATAATTTCGGGCGTCTTGTTTTATCTGCGACAGCACATACTCGTTCAGGCTTTTCGCATCCCGGATAAAATCGAATTGCAGGTCTTCCTTATTAATGTAAATGATATTGGCTCCCGGCTCTTCCTGTTGGATAAGTTGCATGATCTGAAAAAGAAGGTAGCTCTTTCCTACCCTCCGCTGACCGGACAGCACTTTCACCAGGTTCTTTCTCATAAAAGGCCTGATCCTCTCCATATAAAGACCCCTTGACTTGATAAGGGAAGGCATTTGCATTGTAATTGTACTTATAATTATTGTTTTTATTAATATAAATTATAATCATGATTATAATTATTCAAAGTTATCATAAAAATTATAATTATAATTATATTTATAATTTATAGAGAAGGTAGTAATAAATACCCCTAAATACTATAAATTATTGATAATCAATAAAATAATCCCTCCCCTTCTTACAAAGGCACCCTCTTCCCCTCCTTCTGCGTATCCAGCACGATGATGCTTTGCAGCTTGGCGATATTGGGCACTTCCCCCAGCTTCTCCACGAAGAACTGCCTATAGGCGGCCATATCAGGAACGATCACCCGGATCATGAAATCATGTTCGCCGCCGATGGTATGGCATTCCACTACCTCCGGGAAGGCGATGATCCTCGCAATGAATTCTCTTCCTAGATTCGTAGCATGTTCTTTTAAGATGATGTTGATGAAGAACTGGATATAAGGGCCGATCTTCCGCGTGTCGAGGATGGCCGCATAATGATGGATGATCCCCGAGGCTTCCAGGCGCCGGAGGCGTTCGTGAACGGGCGTCGTGGAAAGATTGATCTTCCGGGCCAGGTCCCGCACGGACAGCTTGCCATCTTCCTGAAGGAGCCGGAGGATCTGCAGGTCGGTCTGGTCCAGCAAAGGCGCCCGTTGTTCCGTTTGTCCTTTTTTCATGAGCGGTGAGGTTGAATAAATAACAATTGTTCTATCAAATGCAATATTAGGTAACAATCGTACCAAATTATTATTTTTAAAAGAACAAACGCATGGATATTTTTACTTTGCCCCTATGAAAAACACTTTGGCCGACGATCTCCGGCAGGCAGACGATCGCCCGTCTTTTACTTCCCGCCAGCGGATCATCCTCTGGCTGGCCTGTTCGGCCATTTTCTTCGAGGCCTTCGACGTCTCCATCGTCAACCTGGCCCTCCCCGTCATCGCGGCCGACCTTCGTATTTCCCTGGCCGCCACCCAGTGGGTCCAGACCCTCTATATCCTCAGCTTCGGAGGGTTCCTGATCCTGGGAGGAAGGCTCTGCGATCATTTCGGCAGCCGGTCCATTTTCATGACGGGCATGTTCCTCTTCGGGGCCGCCTCGGCCATCGCCTTGTTCAGCCACCAGCTGCCCCTCCTCCTGGCGGCCCGCTCCGCGCAGGGCATCGGCGCCTCCCTGGCCATGCCCGGGGGTATCTCGCTGCTGGGCCGCCATTTCAGGGAAGGGTCGCAGCGGCAGTCGGCCATCGGCATCTTCGGCTCCTTCGCCGCCGTCGGCTTTGCCGGGGGTCTGGCCCTGGGCGGGATGATCGCCTCCTTCTTCGACTGGCACTGGATCTTCGGACTGAATGTCCCCGTCATCGCCCTAGTGCTGGTCGCGGCCAGGCTGTACATTCCAAAAGAACCCCTGCAACCAACAGGTCCCTTCAACCTGCTGACGGCCTGCTGGCTGACGGCTACGCTCCTGCTGTTCTGCTACGGTATCCATGAAATGACCCGTCTCGGCTGGTGGGACCTTCCCTGCCTGCTGGCAGCCCTCTTATCCGGCTACGGGCTCTACCGGTATGACCAGCGGCAGCAGCAGCCCTTTTTCGCCCGGGATATCTATTCCTCTTCCCTCGCCTACCGGTCCCTGGCCGCTTCGCTGATCATGGGAGCGACCTTCCTCAGCTTCATCTTCCTCAGCACCCTCAGCCTCTATGAACTGCTAGGATGGAATATCCGCAGCACGGGCCTGCTCCTGTTCCCCTTTAGCATCGGGTCCGCCCTCGTCTCGAAATTCCTCTTGCCCCGGCTCTTTCAACGCCTGCAGGTGGTGGAGGTCGGGATGCTGTCCCTGCTCTGGCTGCTGACAGGGATCTTATTGATGATCGTGGGGATCAAGGCGCAGCACCTGCTTTTTTTCCTGCCCGCCTTCCTGCTGGTGAACAGCCTCAGCATCGCCATCGGCTACCCCTCCTTTACCATTTTATCCCTTACGGGTGTGCCGCCGGCCCGCCAGGGCATCGCCGCCGGGCTACAGTCTGCCATTTATTCCGTGGGGACGGGGATCGGCCTTTCCCTCACCGGCCTCTGCCTGCAATTATTTCCCGGCCGGACCATGGGTTTCCGCCTCCTGGTCGCCGCCCTCCCCCTGGCTGCTCTTTGCGGGCTGGCCCTGATTTTACTGGACGGTGGCAGAAGGAAGGAGTGATCGCTACAAAAAGGTAAAAAAAGTCGTACTTTTGCCCCCCGATTTAAAAATATTACTACTATGGCTACAATTACGAGGGAGAATATCGGTCTTCTGACAGATAAGATCACGGTCAATATTGCAAAAGGCGATTACCTGCCTTCTTTCGAAAAAGCGTTGAAGAACTACGGTAAACAGGCCAATATCCCCGGGTTCCGTAAAGGAATGGTGCCCGCCGGCCTGATCAAGAAGATGTATGGCAATTCCGTTTTTACGGACGAAGTGCTGCGGACAGTGGAAAAAGAGCTGACCACGTATATGAGCAACGAGAAGCTGGAGATCTTTGCGCAGCCCCTGCCGCTGCCGGAGAACGACGCCAGCCAGATAGATATCAGCAAGCCCGCCGATTATTCCTTCGCCTTCGAAGTAGGCCTTAAACCCGATTTTACGCTGGCCGACCCCGCCAGGGTTGCCCTTACCCGTTATAAAGTGGACGTCACCGACGCCATGCTCGACGAAGAAGCGGAACGCCTGCAGACCCGTAATGGCAAAATGACCGAACCCGAATCCGTCACCAGCGACGAGAACGTGCTGAACCTCCATTTCACGGAGACGGACGCCAACGGCACACCCCTGGAAGGTGGCATCAGCAAGGACAACTCCCTGCTGGTAAAATATTTCAACGAAGCGACCCGCCCCAAATGGATCGGCCTGAAAAAGGACGACTCCCTGGTCCTTCAATTATCCGCCGCCCTCGATGAGAAAGAAAGAGAATGGGTGATCAACGACCTGGGCCTCGACAAGGAAGACCCGGCCGCCGCAGATAAATTCTTCCAATTGCAGATCACGAAGGTAGGCCTGGTGGAAAAAGCCGCCCTCGACGAATCCTTTTTCCAGGCTGTCTTCCCTAATAAAGAGGTCAAGTCCGAAGAAGAGTTCCGCACGGCCCTGAAAGAAGAGATCCAGAATTACTGGGATGGCCAGAGCGGCAACCAACTGCAGCATTCCCTTTATCATTCCCTGCTCGACAATACCCATATCGAATTCCCCGAATCCTTCCTGAAACGCTGGATGCAGACCAACGGCGAAAAGCCGAAGTCACAGGCAGAGGTAGAACAGGAATTCCCTTCCTTCGTCAGCCAGCTGAAATGGACCCTCATCGTGGACAAGGTCGTCAACGAACAAGGCATCCAGGTGACGCAGGACGATATCCGCGCTTTCGCCAAGCAACAGCTGCTGGGCTATATGGGCGGACAGCTGGGTCAGCTGGGCGGTGAAGACCAGCCCTGGATGGCCGATTATGTACAGCGCATGATGCAGGACCGGAAATTCGTGGAAGATACCGTTCACCGTATCCAGACCGAACGCGTATTCGGATGGGCCGGGACCCTGATCCAGCCCACGGAGAAAGCCATCAGCAAGGAAGATTTCGGTAAAATGCAGGAAGAACACCAGCATCACCACCATTAGCAGCCGCCGGCATAGCGCCGCGAAATAAAAATAAACCCGCCCCTGTAGCAGTCCGCACGGGGGCTTTTTTTGTTAGGGATGCTATTTTGGCAGTTTTTTGGCAGTTTGAAAGTTTGGACGGAGATTTGAAAGGAAGTTCCCTGTAAGGCGAAAAGCATAGGAAATAAAAATCTGAAATATACTATTATGAATCCAGTCAATGAGTTTGAAAAGTATGCTGTGAAACACCGGGGTATTTCCAGTAATACCCTGAACGACTACAATAAATACGTGGTCACCAATCTTACCCCCAACATTATCGAAGAACGCCCGATGAACGTAGCCGTAATGGACGTATACAGCCGCCTGATGATGGACCGTATCATCTTCCTGGGCTATCCCATCAACGACGAAGTAGCCAATATCGTCACGGCCCAGCTGCTGTTCCTGGACAGCACGGACAGGCACCGGGACATCCAGATGTATATCAACTGCCCCGGCGGCAGCGTGTATTCCGGCCTGGGCGTCTATGACACCATGCAATATGTCACCCCCGACGTCAGCACGATCTGCATCGGCATGGCCGCCTCCATGGGCCAGGTCCTGATGTGCGCGGGCACCAAGGGCAAACGTACGGCCCTCAAGCATAGCCGCGTCATGATGCACCAGCCCAGCGGCTCCATCGGCGGACAGGCTTCGGACATCGAGATCACCGTCAACGAGATCAAGAAACTGAGAAAGGAATTATACGAGATCACCGCTTTCCATACCGGCAAAACAGCCAAGCAGGTGGAAAAGGACAGCGACCGCGACTACTGGCTCACCGCCATCGAAGCGAAGGAATACGGCCTGGTCGACGAAGTGCTCCTGCTGAACCCCAGAAAAGAAAACAAAGAATCATAAGGGTGAGTAGTCAGTGGTCAGTGGTGAGGTAGGATTTACAATATCATTAAAACATTCAATAAACTTTTTATGAACTATTCTCAATACATGTACAAGCCTTTCCGCATGGACGATGAACCCGATGAAAAAGAACCAAAGGAAGAAAAAGGCCCCGATACGGGCATGTTGATGAAAAAGATGGAACAATTGTTCTTTGAGAACAGGAGCGTGGAACTATGGGGACCCGTGGACGACAAATCTGCTAAAGACGTCGTCACCAAACTGAAATTACTGGATGCCGACAAGCCGGGCGAAGAGATCAAATTCTTCATCAACAGCCCCGGCGGCGTCGTCACCTCCGGCATGGTGATCTATGACACGATGAAGATGATGAAGAGCCCCGTAAGCACGATTTGCATGGGCCTGGCAGCCTCCATGGGCTCCATCCTGCTCAGCGGGGGGGTCAAGGGACGCCGTTTCGTCTATCCCCACTCTGAAATAATGATCCACCAGCCCAGCCTGGGGGGTTAT
>Ga0307517_10014131_pt1 | contig 10762 bp, 5 predicted proteins | sample 23_EM_MG_FD_194515 | JGI IMG/M metagenome (GOLD analysis project Ga0307517, IMG submission 194515) | Populus trichocarpa ectomycorrhiza microbial communities from riparian zone in the Pacific Northwest, United States - 23_EM | ecosystem: Host-associated > Plants > Roots > Unclassified | place...
TGGCGTTAAGTTTTTCTTCATAAAATATATTAGTTATTACCGAATTGATTAAATAAAAATAAATTGTAATATATTTTAAAAACCCAGTAAAACAACTACTTAAAAGCAAAAAAATATTAAAATTGAAATCAAGAGCCAATTTGGTATTTTTCACAAACATAGCTATACTCATGGAAGCATCTTCATATCGAACATCCAGAGGGTTAGGGTAATAATATATTTGACCTTTGCACCTAGAGGCAACTACTTATAGGATCTAGGTAATAATAAAATTTAATAAATTTTGAATAACATGTTATTTATATAAATTAAATGCAAAAAAAAAAATTTTAATTCTTTGACTAGTCATGTTAGATGGTGTGAGATTAGACATTTCACTTTGAATCTCACTCACACCCATGAGTTTTACCAAAATGAGTTGGACACAAAGTAGCTTTACTGGGTATGGTTTTTAATAATGTATTTTATTTTGTTTATTTGGGCGTCAATTTTTTTAGTTTTAACTTGTTTTATAATATGTCTTTCATGTCTTAATAGGTTATATGGACACCATACATAGATGATTTTATATTATTAAGTTTATCTGAATGTTGTGATGGGATAGTTTTTTGTTAACACAAGTCTTGTTGCATTGTTTTGATATAGTTGAGATGTATTGCCTTGAATGGGTAATGCAGAAGTTTGATCTATCTCAGCACATCTCAGATTATGTTGGTATTAGTAGTTGCATAATATCAGTCGTTTGAGTAAACAGGAAGAAAATTGGTTAGTGATTCATGCAGCTTATCTAAATCTTTGGGATGCTAGAAAAGATTGGTTATTTATAGAGTAGCAACCAAAAAATGATCTAGATACATATATGAGATGATATTTGCCTATAATGTGTTGATTTATTGCATCTATATAGTCATGTTTCTTGCGTCCATGTAATCTAATGCATTGCGAGCCTTGATATTCAAGTAAGAATTGATTGGTATGCAATATTTTTTATACATATTAATATTTAAATTATCGTTATTTTTATTATAGATGATGAATACCAATTATTATTATTTTTATTAATTGGACTCGTTTCTTATTAAATGAGGCTCAGAGAGCAGCGTTCGCTATCCGTGAAGGCATTGATGAGATGACACATGTCCTGAACAAAAATTCACTTAATTTGTGTTATGCTGAACTTAAAGAAGTTAGGGAGATTGAGCATCTCGAAGCAGGATGGCCTTAGCGGAAAGATGAGATTGCTTATTGTGAACGAGAACATTCAGTGAGGGACGAGTGATCCAGGCTCGTCCACGAGCTCATATAATTTTGATGTTGACCTCTACATAGATGCTACAGACCCATCCTCGAGTTAGACGAGTTGGAGTTGTGACTCGTCTGCGAGCTGGAGTGATTTTAAGATGTAATTAGATTGTATACTTTAATGTTTTAAAAATTATGAGTTTAGTTTAAATTTAATAAAATGTTATGTTAATTCTTATTGTGTTTAATTATTAATTGTGAATTGTTATATTTGATGAATTGTGATATGTGTTGATTTTTTTTAATTGTGTTGGAGAGATGAATTGAGGCTTGTGTTTTTTAATTGTGATGCTTATGTTGTGTTGTATTGTTTTTTTATTTATTTATTTTTGTGGCAGGAAGTTGAAAATCTGAAAAAAAAAAACTACCTTGATTATTTTTTTTAAGGAGTCACATGTCTCGCGAGTCACATATGATGTTTGTGGCTAGCAAGTCGGATATAAACTTGCGACTCGTCAAGCTATGTTATTTCTAAAATATTTTCTGAATTGTTATATTTTATCAATTTGTTAATATATTTTTTTTAAAAGGAGTTACACGTTTCGCGAGTCACATATGATGTTTATGGTTAGGAAGTCGCATATAAACTTGCGACTTGCCAAATTATATTGTTTTAAAATATTTTCTAAACTATTATATTTTATCAATTTGTTAATATATATAAAAATCATTCACCCATATAATAAAAATATAAAAATGGTAGGTGCAACCTAACTCAAACAATGATTTCCAAATGCAAGTGGCCCCCAAATACCTAATTAATAGTCTGCTGGGGTAATTAATTACTTGCCACCACTTGAGTCCAAGTTTTGATTTAGCTTATATTGTCACACTATTTGGGACACCTCTACATGTTACCCCAGGTCCTGAACTAGGGGCTAGCAATTCATATGGGAGCACCCCTGCGCCACACCGATGCTTAAGGCTAGGATCAGCATTCCTTCTGTTGATCTCCTGCTCTATCTGCTGAATCTCCGCCGAAAAATCATAAAACGCTTCAATCATTTCAGCGTCGCCTGTCCATATTGATGGCTGCTGCCGTTCCCCTATGTACTCCTCGTCTGGTGAATGCGTTGATAATGTGTCTATCACAGCCATTAATTTTGTGCCTTGCAGCACATTTGGCAATGCTAATAGGAAGTATTTTTGTGGATCAGCTAGGAAATTTGCGTACTCAGGGTCATTTTCTTCCGGGATTAATCTTCTCATAAGGGTTGGTCTATTAGGCACATAACCACCATAGGGATACTGCCCAAAATTCAGTGCGGCATGTTGTGCGGATGCGAGCCAAATGAGGACGGTGAGGATCCAGATAAGATCATCACTCGTGGCCAGCTTGGGCCACCAATCAGCGTCACGAAGATCGAAATGGCCAACATTGACGGACTCAGAGTACCACGCTTGGAGCTCTTTGTCATTACAGACTATGCTTGAATCTGGGTAGTAATGCTCGACATAGGTGCGGACCCAGTTCTCTATGGCAGACCAGATCAGTAGTCCATCTTGGGCATATGGGTAGTCCTCAAGTAGAAGCTTTAGACCATGTGGTTGTGTCGGATCAGGCACTGCCATTCCCCTGCAACGGTAACAATGATCAATGAATATATACTAGATACAGGATTTCCATATACCAAATAAACCGAACATAAATTTCATCAGAAGAAAGAGCAAGAGACCCTTTTCAATTTCTATCCTGAAAAACAGTAAGCGGATCAGGTTACTATATATGACCGATTGATGGTTGGTGCAATGAACCTGGAATTATTTAGAGTTATTGCGCCAAGTCTGCGTGTGATTAGTTTGGTTCATATGGGCCAGGTTTATGTAATAATTTCATCATTTAATGTTTAATCTCTAAACCTACTGGATCCTATCTTTTCATGCCTTAGGGAAAGAGATTTAGAAGCGATATATAGATGCCCATGAATAATTGTGCGTGGTAAACGCACCTTCGAATGAGATCGGCATGGAGGCTTTCCTTGTCAAAACGCCAAAAGTTTTTGTAGGCAGCAGCACTAATCTCCATAGAATATTGGCCAGGAGTGAAGCAAGACTCTATAACACCATCACCGTTGATTAAGTTTTGGCGGGCTAAGGCATTGATCTCTAGTGTATATCTCATGTGTGGATCCAAGAGTTTGAATATAGGGTGCATTGCACTCAATTGCCTGTGTGCTGCCAGTATAAATGGCTCCAGCGAAGCATGTGTGCGTAACCTGTAATCATCATGATGTTTCAATCAATGCCACCATGGAGAACTTTATATCTTCGTTCAAAAAACTTAAATGATCACCTTCTGATGACTTCAGTTATTCATTTTTTGTTCTTACCAGTGATGGACAAGCTGGTGAACACTGGCATCGTTGGAGCAAACATGAGCCTTGGCCAGTTGCCAAATCCAACTGCCAGTTGCATCCACTGGAGGTGTAACCACTCGCTTTGATCGGGAATTCGGCCCTGCTGGTGGGAGGCTAAGCTCTATAGCAACGGGCTTGAGTGTCCCAAGAGGCGTCAAGAAAAATATGGTACGAGTTGCATATGCTTTTCTACCATCAAGCGCATTAATCCGGTCCAAAAATGGAAGATAAATATCATGGTAATCAATCATAAACAATTTATTTTCCTCCAGGGCCTGCAAGATTCAAATAACAATATTTAGGGCAGGCATGATTAGGAAAAACAAGCGAATTAAACATAAGATCTGATAATAAGGTGGCCCATGAAATGTCGGTAATCTCAGGAAGAAGAAGGAAACGAGAAGAACACGCATGATAATGCAAGTCTTTTTCTTTTTTAATATGACACTGCTAGTGACTACAAAAGGAAAGCAGGAGATTTGGGATTATTACCTGTGAAACGGACAAGCCATTAAGATGGCCCAGAATGTGTTCTTCTTTGAGAGCAGATTCTAGTGGACCGTAAATTTCAGGATCAAGACTGCTTCTTGGTGGAAAAACCCTAAGTCTCTCAATGCTGACTGGGTTTATTCCTGACACAGTTTCACGGGCAAATTCGTCGTCTCTCAACCAGGCTAACTTGTCCCCTGCAATATTGCGAATCACATGCTTGCTTGTAGATTAATCTTGATTAATTAATTCATCATGTTTTGGATTGTGTACTTGTTTACAAGAAATTAATCCACTTTGCACATAAACAACTGCGTGCCACCAAAAGGTATTGGAAACTCACAAACACGTTTTTAATTTGACCAGGATTGGCTCCCAACTAGGCAACCAGCAAAGAAAAAGCATGGGTGGGTTTTTTCTCTCTCTCTGGTAATCAAATGCTAGACAAGATCATTCTTCCTTGCAAGAGTAATGTAAGCCAGGCAATCTACTTTTATTCTTGAAAAACTTTAGTGTGCATGACTTGGATCCCACTAAATGCACGATGGCTAATGCCTAGTGGCTAACACAATTTTTCTTCTTCTAGTGGTTTTCTGGATTCACGACGTTATTTTCATGTTGGTTCAAATTCACGGGCATATATAAATCAGTTTTATCTCTGTGGTCCAACAAAAAACGAGACATCGACAATAAACCTAGAAAATCTCTATAGGAAAGTGTCCTTCGGACGGTCAAGTTGGTGCCCTTGCCATGCGAGTTTAACTAGTGAATCATACAACCAAAAATCTCTGTCTATTTCTTGTTTGCGTATTAAAGTATACGCAACGTTTGTCCCCTGCGGTCCAAAAGTTCCATGGTTCTTGCGATCTTTAACGAATATAAAATGTATAACAAAAAGAAAAAAATTGATTGATACAAAAAAAGAAAATATAGGAAATCTAGCAGGGAATGCACTCACTGGAAAGAATCTTTGGCGTGTCATATTTGAGCTGTCCCTCACCAGACTCTTGTATCTTGTTGACCGCTTTGAGCAATGGTAGATTCTTCCAGATTTCATCTTGCAATCCAACTTTAAGAAGAAGCCCTTCTTTGTACAGAACACCAATGTCTGAGAAGCTACTAAAGTCTTGATTATCTGCAGAAATGCTGGCCTTAATCGCTGGTATTAGAGTATGAAGCACGGCTCTAAGCCTCCCATTTGAGAATGTAATTTGCTTAGACTCCTCAAATTGTTCATCTCTAGGCACGTACAGTGGCGTTGGCTTCTCCACTCGGCTCTCCGCGTTAATATCTGGTACGTACGCGAGGAATCAAGCAGGATTCTTGTGAGTATGTGTTGCGAATGTAAAAAGGAAGCATCCATGGTAAGTTAAGTCCTAGCTAGCATCTAGAACTTTCCAAGCAGTGGCACAGTTAAATAAGCAAGTGGTGTGCAACTAAAAGAAATGGATCATATGCTTGAATCATCAAATCAAGGAAGCAAAACCTGACTAACCAGAATCCATTGGAAGGCGACCAGTACGGCATCGTCTTGGGTATGGAATTGCTTTACCACCAAGTCTTGGTCTAACCAAGTGATTACCCTTGTCTGGATTTCCCAAATCATTGTACACATCGAAGTCGTAAATCCTGTCTGACATTTTTCTAACTCCTTTGCCATCGCCCCTAAGATTGCTTAGCTCCTTATCTCTCAATGCTTTAAGCCCAGCTGGTGTCTCGCTTGGTAAATATGGCTGCTCAGATTAAAATCATATATGTAAAAAACTGAATTTAAGTACATGAGACCATGCTAATAAAATTTACAAACAGCAATTTTCTTTATTCTCAAAATGGGATCCATGGACTGCAGTATCAAGGGTGTGATTAGATGACAGTTGTTCCCTTAAACAGTTACAAAAAGCTCATCTCCGTCAATACCACAGCACCCATGCCGTGATACAAACAGACTGAACCAGCTGATCATCATCATGTTGCCAGCAAGCTCATCAATCAAAGGGAAGTGTGCGTTCCAAATAGTTTGGATCTATCTGTACTTGTAAAAGACTTCCTCGCTCCTCTGTGTTCTCGTTTTCTACTGGTAAAAAGGAAAGAAGCACAGAGACACCTCACCCATCCATAATCTAGATGCTTCAGGCTTATATGTCCATGGTCCCTTACAGAGAGTGACCCCCGTCCAATTATAGGGGAATCTAAATAAAGTCTTACACTCTTACTGTTGCCAGTATCCTTTTCCAATGTCTTCACAGTGGGCATTCCACTAAATATTTTGAGAGCGACATGTGAGGAAATTCAATTTTTAACTCAGTGAAACTCGATTTCCTATGTGGAAGAATTGCGGTGTGTTCGGGACCGCGTCACTTTAAATTTTACAAAATAAATTTGTTTGCAATAATTTTTTTTTTATATATATTTTTATATGATTTTAAGATGTTATATTAAAAATAAATTTTTAAAATAAAAAAAAATTATTTTAATATATTTTAAACAAAAAATACTTTGAATCATCCCTACTACTATAACCACAGACACAAGTTACAATCATTTGTAAAAAAAAAAGAGAGAGAAAGAATATCAAGCCATCTCTTGTTCTCTTACCAGACAAGAAAATGAATAGAAAAAACCTAATATCATGCAAACAAATATATATATATGAAAAAAATAAAGCAAGAAGTAAAAAAGAAATATTAAGTGGCTGAAAATTCAATGTCAGTAGGCTCTGAATTGTTGCTCTTGATTATCATTTTTAAAGAAGTCAAGACCTAACCACATGTAACACATGGTTTGACCTTTATAAATTGTATATTACTGGACAATAACATCACAAAAAAAACATATCCGACCGTATCATGCATTTCCAGAAAAAGTGATAATTCAGAAACTAAAAACATAATTACGTACCTTATTAGAGAAAAATATTCTCTCCGCAGGATGATCTTTTTTGGATTGTACCCATGAGTTGCAAGGGAAATGAACTGGACCACAAGCAAAACCGTCAATGGTGATAGTCTCCAAGAAAAACTCCTGTTGATGCTTGTTGCTCACTGTGATTGCCCCAGGCACACCAAAATCCGAGTCTACTGTAAGTTCAGCAGTGTAATGGACCCTCTCAGCTTTAATATTTGATTTCTTCGACCAGTCTCTTAACGCAGCTTTCTTGCTTCTCTTTGGTTCCTTGCTTTCTACAGAGCCAATTAAGATCGTTATTGAATTCTAAGTTTCTATGATCTAATGAAAGAAGGGAGCTTAATTATGTCAAACATGCAAATCAACCCATATGATCATGAGAGTTTGATTCTTCATATCAAACAAAGAGAACTGAAAATAAGTATAATGAGTCATTATTAGAGAATCCAAAACAAGTGCTAATGATGATCACCCTTTTATTTAGAGTGGAGAAATACCACTTTACTTACTTGGATCAACTTCAGTGCTAATAAGCTCCAAAACTACATTTCTCCCAATTATATTGTCAGTTAAAGCATCCAACCGCTTCACGATAGTCTCCTTCAAGTCCTCCTTGTGTTTGTTTCTCACAGTCACCAAAGCTCTCACCTTGAATTTCACTGCCTTTACAGGCAAACTGGTGTTGTTATTAGCCTTGATTATATCTTCACTGATGACTGCCACAGGAGGACCCTTCACAACTCTCCTTACTTGCTCCTGTCTTCTAATCTGTTGCAGAGGCACCAGAACCGGACGCACCAAGAACTGGTTCTTTTTAACCATTCCTAGCCTTTGGTTCATGAACATTCTTGATGTTGTTACAAATGATGGTCCATCAATTAAACGACCACCCATGATTTCTTTAGTTAGTGCCATCTTGTGTATATCTCTCTGTTTCTTTTCAGAGACTGTGTGCTTTTGCAGAGATGAGCGAAATGGGTGTTCAGGACCAAGAAAGAGGCGTTATGATGATGAGAGCAAGAGATGAGTTGGATAGCTATGGCACTCTGTTTTCTTTTACTCTTGTATGAAACCTGTGTGTCTGTGTTACCTTATTTATACAACACAAGCGTGCATGTGTTCGAAAGCCATATGAAAATGATGTGAGCAATAAAGAATATTTCACCGTCCACACGTTTTTTAAATTATTTAATTTTCCTGTCTTGGATCACTTGTTATTGCTTCTCTTTTTTCCTCTCTTTTTGTAAAAGTACTTTTTATTATTAAGACAATTAAAAAACTTGGTGAACCACCTCTATTTTTTTTTTTTTTTCATTTGCATCCCCTCTTTTTTTATTTGGTCTTTCAAAATTTTTTTATCACCCCAAATCTTTTATTTTCATTTGCATCATTTTTTTATTGGGTCCTTCAATTTTTTTTATTTACATCCTTCTTTTTTTATTGGATCCTTTTACTTTTTATTTTGGTTTTGTAAAATTGATAATCATAAATCATAAAAAGACATTTAAAATATGAACATGTGAGGCAATGCAAGATTTAATAAATATTAAAAAAACAATGAAAACACAACATAGAAAAAAGACAAAATCAATTATGGGTTTAAATAGTTGCTCACAAAGTTTTCTTTTCTTCTCTTTTTTTTTTTTTTGTTGTCATTTGACTTTTTTATTCTCAATTTAATTTTTTTACATTAATTTTTGACTTAGAATTGAGTTTGATGTTTTATTTTAGTTGACTTTATACGAGGCTTTTACAATGTTAAGAATATGTTTAATGCTTGATTTGATAAAGTAAAATTTAATTTTATTGATTCAAATTAATTAAAAATTTAAAAACCTGATTCAAATTGAAACAAATATTCAATATTTTTTTTTCCTGAGAAATAACATCTTTATCTCAACTTCCCAATTCAAACTTTGGTTGGAATCAACATATTTGTTATTATTTAATACGTAGCACATATAATTCTTAATTTATTTTATTGAACACGAGTGTATAAATTTTTTAATTCACAATTAAAAAAAATTATGATTAAAAACATTACCAGTATCTTTATCTTTTTTTATGTTGAAAAAAAAAAGTTTCACCCTGCAGCGTAGCAAAGTGAATTAAACTAGTTTATTTGTATTTGAAAACCAAAATGCATGGTCGTGGGTCAAAAACAAGTTTTTACTATAGTTTTAAACCTGATCCAAAGATTGATCCGGAGCAAGTCTTGGATCATGGTTCAAGAGGGTTAACTCATGTCAGCCTAATTTGTTTTATTTTATATATATATCAACGGGTTTTGGATGAGTTTTTCTTGGGTTGACCAAGTTGTTAGTTAACTTGGATTTTTAACCGTGTCGCATCACATCAATTATCCTCCTATTTTTATTGAAACCTAGCTCGACTTAGGTTTCGGATCATCTGGGAAGTAGAGATGACAATTTAATCTGAACCTGATAGATACTGACCCAACCCGATCTTAATGAATGGGTATTTTTTGGATAATTACCTTACTCGATGGATATTGGATAGGGTATGAATATTATCAAACCCACTTGAACCTAACCTAAAATTATATTTATATTATATAGATATATTTATAGAATATTTATATTTTTAAATATAATATGATACGTACGCATCTTAATATTGACATGAAACACACACATAAGAAAGAGATACATTAATTATTTTATTTTTTATTATATAATAGTACATAATAGATATCCAAAAATCGATTGATAATTTATAAATATTTAAATATTTTATCTTCTAATAAAATATAAGATAATCTTTGGAAAGGTGTTTGCTGGAGTCACATGTAAATATCCATGTCTGCACTGAAATAGCAAACAATATCCCTGTTTACCTCTACATAGAATATTTTATGATAAAACATATATGGTGCATTCTAACCAAATACAAGCCAAATTGATATAGATCTTTTGGAATAATAAGACTGTTTAAATTTTGATATTTGTAAAGAAAGAGTCGTAATAAATGCAAAGAGAACGGATCTTTCACCCAATAACAAAGGATTTGAATCAATTTTTCTAGATGAATGGGGTATGGTATTAGTTCCTCTGACAGATAATTTTAATGTGGGAATTTGGTCTTAAAAAAAAATATTGAATGAATTGATCATAAATTATGAGATTTTATTATTTTTTATTTTTTAAAAAATAATACCTCTATCTTATATGTTATTTTAGATAATATTAATGCATTTTTATAAATATATTATACGTCCTCATATTACATTGATATAACATGTATTATTAAAATTAAAGATATGTAATATTATCTATCATAGTATTGCTTACATGTCATATTTGTGTCGATATTATAATCTAATTTATTTGAAATACTATGCAAATTAACCTATTTTAATCGACATGTATGTGCAAGCATAATTTTAAGAGATAGTGTGTGTGTCTATATATATAACTAATACTCTAAAATATATAGGAAAGTACTGTAGTTTTTCCATATGTTTTTTTTTTTTTGTCTTTCCCCACATTTGTTTTTTGTTTTTTTTTTGGTTTTACATGTTTTTTTTTTTTAAGATTGTCTTCTTTTTTTATTCTTTTTTTTTTTGGGTTTTTTTTTAAATTATTTTTATCAAATTTTTTTAATATTGAACTGGTAGAAAATTTAGTTCTGTAGTTTTTTTCTTTAAAACATTATGGATTACTACAATGTTTTTATAAATGGTTTTTTTT
>Ga0307517_10014132_pt1 | contig 10762 bp, 3 predicted proteins | sample 23_EM_MG_FD_194515 | JGI IMG/M metagenome (GOLD analysis project Ga0307517, IMG submission 194515) | Populus trichocarpa ectomycorrhiza microbial communities from riparian zone in the Pacific Northwest, United States - 23_EM | ecosystem: Host-associated > Plants > Roots > Unclassified | place...
CAACAATTCACAGTGTTTTAAAGAAAAAAAATTACAAAGCTAAATTCTTAATCAGCTCAATATTAAAAAAATAAATCGACAGAGACAATTTTAGAAAAAAAAATAACAAAACAAACACAAAAAAAAAGAAAAAAAATCATGTTGGAAACACTGTAGCAATTCACAGTGTTTTGTGATGAAAGCTACAGTGCTTCCCTACATGATTTAACCTTATTTGTAATGACTTGTAATTGTAATTTACAAACAACTCAATATTAAAAAAAATCAAATTGAAAAAGATAATTTGAAAAAAAATTATAACAAAAAAAAAATCATATGGAGAGACACTGTAGCAATACACAATGTTTTATGAGCAAAGCTACAATGTTTTCCCCACATTATTAAGCTTTATTACAAAGTTAAATTCTAACCAACTCAATATTAAAAAAAAATCGACGAAGATAATTTTGGAAAAAAATATCACAAAAAAAAAAACACAAAAGAAACTGGAAAAAAACCATGTGAGGAAAAACTGTATCAATCCATAGTGTTTTGTGAGGAAAAACTTGTATTTACTTGTAATTGCAATTCTTAACTAGCTTAATATTTAAAAAATAAAATTGACAAAGATAATTTTAGGGAAAAATATAACAAAAACAGAAAAAAACCACGTGAGAAAAAACACTGTAGCAAGCAACAATAATTTTCAAGGAAAGTTACAGTGCTTTCCTCACATATTGTAACTGTAATTTTTAACCAACTCAATATTAAAAAATAAAATTAAAAAAGATAATTTTAGAGAAAATCATAAAAAAATCACGCGGAGAAACACAATAGCAATCAACAATGTTTTAAAGAAAAAAAATTACAAAACTAAATTCTCAATCAGCTCCATATTAAAAAAAATCGACAAATATAATTTTGAAAAATAAAGAAATAAAATAGAAAAACTATATGGAAAAACATCACAGCAATCCACAGTATTTTAAAGAAAAAAATTACAAAGTAAAAATTTTAACCAGGTCAATATTTAAAAAGTAAAATCAATAAAAATAATTTTTTAAAAAAAAGAAAAAATAAATGAAAAAAAAATAATTTAGAAAAAAAAACAAAAAAAAAGAAAAAAGGGAAAGTTAGCATAAAAAAAGAGAGAAGAAAAACACTTTGAATTACTGTTGTAATCCACAGTAAATTATGTGTGGGGAAACAATAATGTTTCCATACAATTTAAATATTGTTATAATAATATCTTATTATTATTAAAATACTAAATTACTGTCGTTCAACTTGATGACAATAAAATAAATAATGAAGAGATAAAAAAGTTCATGGACACAAGTTTTAAAATTTTGCTTATATGAGTAATTTATTCATTTTCCTATGTTAAAAAAATGAAAAGATTAAAAAACCTCTAAACGGTAGTTTTAAAGATTTTAATTTTAAAAATAATTGAGTTATTTTGATGTACTTAAAAAATAAAAAAATGATTCTATCCCAAATCAATTGGTTGAAAACTAATAGACACTGAAAAAAAACTAATATACTCCCCAATATCAAAGACCACTAATTTTCTTTGAAAAGGGAAAAAAAACAATTTTTTGTTTGTGTTTCAAATGTATTTTTAAAAAAATTTAAATTTAAATTTTTTTTTTTTGCTTTAAATTAATATTTTTTTAGTATTTTTTGATCATTTTGATACAATAATGTCAAAAATAATTTTTTAAAAATAAAAAAATATTTTTTAAATATTTTTTTAAGTAAAAAACAATTTAAAAAATAACCGCAACTACATTCCCAAACATTTTCTAAATGTGGCATGCCTATGGTTCTGTTAGACCTGAAAAGAATGTTTTTTAAAAGATTAGAAAAGTATATTTTCTATAAATATATCTCAGGGCTGGCAAATGCATCCCAGTTATGTTACATGATCCAAAGAATTTTCCATCCACCACTTCCATCTCCATTGAAACATAAATAATTTATTATCCTAACATGAACTGGCATGAACCCGGGCAAGCTTACTATTTAAATTAATCTTTTGTTATTTGTTGAAATATACAATATTGGGTCATGGATGCCTTAAGATGTACTCGTGGCTCCGCTGTAGCTGACCGTGTCATCTCTTCGTACAGACAAGGAAGGTAGAGAAGGAAAAGAAAGAACGAAAGGAAAAAGACAAAAAAACCAAATGGGGACTGAACTGGCGTGAATAGACTCCCACTAGTCGCGCAGCATGGTTGGCTCTACTGTGAAAAATCAAAAAACACCTTGGACGGTATAACATTTTTCAAAAAACATCTGATAATAACAGAAAAACATGTGCAAAAATACAAAAAAAAAAAAAAACCCTAAAGCAAAGGTTTAACAAATTTAATTCCAAGGTTAATTGAGTAATTACACTGTGCAAAAAATTAGAAAATCCCATCACTCCTCAGCATCAAACATTTCTTTCTTCATTCGAGGGCAAAGTAGTGTTTCTAAGTCCACAAAATTTATGAAAAATCGTTTACATCCTTCAACAATTATACATTGACTTTTACATCCTATAAAATGACTGTTTTACACCTGTTTTCTGTTTTTTTAAGGTGCCAATAAAAGTGTTTTGTTACAAGGGCAAAATGGGAAAAACACTAAATGGCCACATTTTTTTTTTTCACGCGGTTTGGAGAATAGGTAATAATATTCCTTGGATCTCGTGCATGCCTATATTATTCACGGCCTCATGCTAATGCTTTAATTCAAGACCCGTTATTATCATGGATTTTGACCGAGTAAATAAAAGTAAACAGGTTATAATCAAGTTTTTAACCGCATCATGCTGAATTTTTTTTTTTTTGTTTTTTCTTTAACCCGGCCCAACTCCGGATCTGCTGGATCCCGGGTCAACCAGTCGGGCCGGGTTTGAAAAGTATGCTTTCATTGCATAACGAGATAACTATCAATTTTTCTTGATTTCTCTGATTCATAATCGAATGGGATTTGATATTAGGTTATTTATACTAATGCCAGGTTTTTAAATAAAGAAACTAAGTATTCCTCTACATGCATGCTACATATATTCCTAACTCAATATATAACGGCTAAAACAACCTAAATTTCTATTAGAATTGCATTAGTGGTTTTTCAATTTGCATGATCATAAGCATAATCATTTTCATCATTTATTTTTAATTTATTATTGCTATTTTGTTCTTTCTTATCTTAAATTATTAATTTCTATACATATCGAGAGCCAAAAATTTTGTTTCTTAGGTTAAATTAAAATTTCTTTTCTAGAAAAAGCCAAAAGTTAAAATTATTTGGGAAAAAAAGATCTAAGGGCCACCCGGCATATCTCATTATTTTCATATAAGCAAATTTGGAGGGTGTTCGGGACAATAATAGTAATTATTTTTTAAAGTATTTTTGTTTATAAAAATATAAAAATAATATATTTTTTATTTTTAAAAATTTATTTTCAACAATAAAACAATAGAAAAAACATAAAAAAATTCAGTCAAAATATATATTCTCCTATGAAAGAGGAATTCTAGAATCACAGAGAAATTTCATCATGTTAATTGCACGACACCCAGTTTGCAATGTGGTCTTAATTATTGCAAAGATGAAAAAAAGTCAGAGGAGCTTTTGGGTCTCAGTTAATTAATTTAATTTTATTGTCTTGTTGTGATCAATCATTCAATATTGGAACATGCTTGCGCCCTGGTTTTCCTCGTGAAATAATTGTTTCCATGTGGTATTTTAGGCAATCATGCTGGTTATGATTTTACCTCTTTGGTTGAGAAAAGCTTTGCCAAAATGTATATAAATCACAAAGGCTTACTATGTGACGTTTTAATAAATAAATAAATAAATATAACACGATTAAGCAGGTAATGACCTCACACATTATAATATGTTTATAGATTAAGATTTTGCATGAGAAAAATCATTAATTATGTAATAACCAACAATGACAGTAGCTTCTACCACGTCAATCAATCAAATAAATTGATTTGGTCCAAGAATAGACCCATGAATTATTTTTTTTTTTTATTTACGTGGGGTGTCCTGACCAGCTTACGCGCACCACGACTATTCCCCACGGCATACTGGACATCCTGCAAGCCCAGGAACAGGTAAGGCACTGCGGGGGTGACAGGCGTGCACATAGAGTGTCGAACCCGGAACGGGGGCGGAACAAGTCACACGATTGACCACAGCAGCTAGGCCCTCACAGCAGCTAGACCCATGATTTTGATATTGTCGTTGAGAGTATAAATAGAATCATGTTAAAAAAGCGGCAAGTAGAATACTAGGCCTTTCTCAAAAAAATAATTTTTTAATATTTTGATGTTAAAAAAAAATTTAAAAAATAAAAAATATATTATTTTAATATATTTTTAAGTAAAAATTATTTTAAAAAATAATCATGCAATACTAAACACTACAATTCATCTCAACAACAAATAATAAATAATAAATGTAAGGTTTAATTACAAATCCAAGTATGAAAACAAACAATACATGCATACATAAACCGTAGGTGAATCCAATGTTCTTGCAAACAAGTAATGATGTTTTATCTTAGATTAACTATTTGATGCCTTTTTTAAATGTAAGAGTTGACCTTTGAAAAGACAAAAGATGTGACAGATATGATACGTCGCGCTCAAGCCAAACACTCATGGCTCGTTCGTGTCCTCCTTTTTCCATGACAATCAATGGAAAATGGACCGTTCACGCTCTTCTTCTTGTTTGTAATGAGGTGGATTTCCAGAACTGAAAGAAACCGCCTTCTTATTATAACCGAAGTTTTTAAACCCGGTACAATTACCGGATCACGAGTAAGTAAGTTGGGTCAATAAAAACATAAAGTATTCATGAAATTCACATTTAAAATACAATTAACAAAGAAGTATTACAAAAAATTAATCATTAATTATCATCATTTAAACTATCTTGAATAATTATTGTTAGTTTTTTTATTTGTCAAAATTAATGAGTATCTTCTACATTCAATTTTCAATTTATAAATTATCTTAAAATTAATTGAATCATAATTTTTTCTTTCCAATAATTTCTACATATTCAAAATAAACACAATGTAAGTATTAGTGATTCTAAAAAAAAATATTTAAAAAATTAAAAAAATAATTTTGTTTCAATCTCATATTGAAACAAGTTCATTAAGTTTTTGATGCTCCAATTTGTTTCTTTTTTTGGAATGGATATATTAAAAAAAACTTTAATTTATTTTTTTTAAATCAAATTTTAAAACTATTATATAGTTATTTGCCAATTTGTTTTTAGAAAAAATATATGTGCCGTGGACAACTTGATGGGATATTTTGAGCATAGTACTGTACAATCATCTTACGAAGATCTTTAAGATAACTATTGACTTAAATGTACGACCGACTACTTAGAGTTTGTGTCTACGGATGTAGAGAAAAGCTAGCCTTGATACAATAATCCAGCATGGCTTGTTGATTCTTAAAAAACTTTAAAATAAACACAACAAAATTGTAAGAAGAAACTTACAATTCCTCTTTACAAGTGACAAGTCCATGTCTTTATCTTTTAAATTATTAATTTTTACGAGGACCCCTAGGGCGCCGGAGCCCAGATGCGCACGTAACCAAATAAGAGAGCATGATAGAATGAATTATTGTACGGGGGAGGGGTTGGATGATACTTGTCTGAATTCGATTTCTTGCATGGAAATTAATACATTGCAGCTGGATTTTTTTTTTAGTTTAATGTGGGTGTTCGGATCAACTTGCGCATACCTCGATTAATTTCACGGACCCTAAAGTTAACGACCATGTAAACTTCCAGTGGTCATCATATGAGCAACCACAGGGCTCGAACCTGAGACCACATAGAAAACAAATCTCTTAATCCCAAGTTGTTACTACTAAAGACCATCAAAATGGTTGCCGTTTTAATCTTATGCATAAAGTTAAAGTTGCTCCAGCTTTAGTCTCTTCTAGACTTTGATTGCATGGCCTTTCATTTGCTTTCGCTATTCTCAATGGAAGTCGTTTTCTTTTACTTTATTAGGTGAAATTCCCTGCCGTTTGTGCAATTTCCTTGGTGGAGCTGAGATCTGAAGCACATTTTTCTCATCCATTTCTTATCGGCTTCTCGTGGAAAATTGAATCCACGACAAAATTGAATGCACTGACGTATCTGCATATAGCCAAACCCGGACAACTAATAAGGGATTGGGACTTTCTTGGGCTAGTTTGAATTACAGTTTTGTATGTGTTTGATAATTTGTTCAGACTGTGTTTCAAAAAAGAAGTTTTCAAAGTACATGTGAAATGATCAAACACGTGATTTTGAATCATGTTGATATAAAAATATTAAAACTATATAATAAAAAAACCTAAAAAACATCAACACGAAAGATGTTAGTTTTACGTATATGTAAAATATTATTTTTAATGAAAAATATTAATTTTCAAAAGTACATTTGAAATGATCAAACATTAATTTTATGTGATTTTGAATTATTTTAATATAAAAATATCAAAACTATATAATAAAAAAACCCTAACATGAAAGATGTTAGTTTTATGTATATGTAAAATATTATTTTATATGAAAAATATTTTATGATATTTGATAAATAATACGGTGAAAATACAATAATAAAAGAATATATAATAATATATTAAATGATGAAGTAGGGATGATGGTTCTAGCGTATGAGTGATGACAGTGATAGCAGCGACACTAAAAATGATTGTTGTTAAAATTATTAAATAATATTATAAATAAATAAATTTGTGTAAAGAAAGTTATTAAACTTTATAAATTGAATTTTTTTTTAATTATTGAACCAAATTTAAATTTTGATAGTAAAATATATTTTTTAGTACAAATATAATAAGAGGAAACATAATACATGTTTTGACTCGTATTTACAGATGCTATATGCTGAGTTTAAGATTATTTTTTATTTGAAAATATATTAAAATATATTAAAATATATATTTTTTATTTTTAATATCAACATATCAAAATTATAAAAAAATATAAAAATATCATTAATTTAATATTTTTAAAACATATAAAAAACAACATAAACCAACATACTCCCGTGTACTTTAGTAGCGGATGAGTTAAATCAGATAGCTACGATATGAACTTTCCAATGTCATGGTCTGAATTATAGGAGGACTAGACTTTTTTTCTATTATTGTTATTATTATTATTATTATTATTATTATTAGAATGAGGACTCGACTTGTAAAACCAATTCAACGTCAACTTGTTAGGAATTCTCAATGTTTTCAAGCACTTTTTATTTTAAATTCTGTTTTTCAATCAAGAGTTCATGTATTTTTTATTAACTGTCGGTGATTATATTTATAAATCTCTAATTTGGTAAAAAAGTATACAGATCCATACCAAAACTAAAAAAGTCTGAAAGAATTATTTATTTTTATTAGTTTAATTAATGCGAGCTCCTATTTCAAAACCTTCTTCCCGATTTATAATTACTGCATTCAGTATAACTTTTACCCTTTAGAAAACAAAGGCATATTCCTGTCTTTCATTTGAAGGCTTCATTAGGGTTTAGAAAAAGAGTCAAACTTATTATTTTTAGAGTTAATTGAAAGTAGATCCACATGACTAATCGAGTCGATCGAGTCTTCTTCCATCCATCTCTTTAGATTCTCGTTTTCCTTTCTAGTGGCAATTTGGCGGTTCTGCTTTCTTTCGAGAGTTGAATATTGATGGCGTCGGACAAAGCAAATTGCTCTAGTGTCTCTTTATTTTCTTTGGTAATGGCAAGCCGTTCAGTTGATCAATCAACTTTTTTAGAGGATGATTTCACAGCCACGTGTGGTGGCGATCACCACCAATGAAGAAATTTGTCAGGCGATCGAGTAGAAGTATATTGCTCTGGAAAAAAGAGAGGATAAAAGCTAAAATGGCCCTTGATGTCACACAAAAAGAACCCGATGGCCAGCCAGCCACCAAAGGAAGTGCATTAATAGAGCTTTCTCGCAGAGTATGTCTTGAGAATCTTCCAAAGCATGCCCATTATTCAAGGGTCAAGAAAGGGAAGAGAAAGTGATCCGAAGATAGTGAATTAGTGATGAAGAAAAGGGGAGCATGTAATGATGGTGAGAGGAAAGGAAGCTTCAAATCTTGACAGTTTCTTGTATACGTGATAGCTTGTGCTTCGAAGTTTGTGTGTGCCCTAGTGGCCCAATCCTTGCACTCAATTGAAAATAGTATTTGAAATAGGACAGACATGGATTTGAGATAGGTTGGTTTCGAACTTGGAATTTGTAGAGGTCAGGAAAAGAAGAAAAATGTCTTCAAGCGACAGAACTGTCAAAAGAACATGGAAACCACATAAGTGGGGTTTCAACTTTCAACTTTCAAGCGCAAATGCATTTATCATAATTCGCTAGGCCCAGTTGGTCTTTTTGGTTTTATAAATGTTTTTTTTAAATTAATTTATTTTGATATTTTTATATTATTTAAATGTATTGATATTAAAAATAAATTTTAAAAAATAAAAAAAATATTATTTCAATATTTTTCTAAAAAAAAACACCTTACAAAAATATAACTACGTGGAAACAATATTCTCATTCTATGCCATATTTTACGTTTTAAGGGAGCTTCCATGATTTAATTAGAAATGTGGTTAATTTAGATCTTGTAAAACGAATGAGGCTGTAGTCTTGCTTATATCTACCATGTTCGTGTCCATGGTGAAGATTATTCATGGACTTCACTTGTATGTGATGGAAGGGAGTGTGAACTCCATGCAACGAATAATTCCCATCTTTTTTTTTTTTTTCTGGTTTTTGTTTTCGCAAGAGCATGGCTATAGAATTCTAGATAAAAAATTCATCAACTATTCTTTTATTATTTGCAAAAAACTCCCCGTTAATTTACTCTATTTTCCCTTTTCTTTCTTGTCATTGTTTCACTCGAAATTCTAACATATATGTGTGTGTGATGGAGTCATTAGATTGACCCCGAGCTCTTTTATTGAACAAAAGAAAGAGATCCACCGAAATGTTGCAATGCCTAAAAAGTCTGCTGAGTGCAGGATCCCAATTATAAATTATCAGGCTGCAAACACCCTTAGCCCGAACGAATCATGTTGTGGGCCTTTTGGTCGGCAAGTTCTTTCTCTTCTCTAGTTTGTGGCCCAAAAACTGGAAATTCATCAATTTGTTGCCGAGCCTACAAATTCCAAGGAGCAGGCTGGTGCCCGCTGTATTGGACTGGCCATCACCATTATGTGTTTTTTTTTTTATGGGGATGGGTGGTTTCTCTCTTAATAATTGATACAGGTCAGAAGAATAGGCAGTGAGAATCATAGCCAGGGAGAGGATCTCAATTCATAATTTTTTTTTAAATGCGGTTGTAATTATTTTTAAAAAATTATTATTGATATCAGTATATTAAAATCAAAACTCAAAACGATAAAAAAAAATATAAAAAAGTAATTTTTATAAATAGTTGTTTAGAATACAATTACAAACATATCTTAGTATTAAAATACTAGAGGTTCTTTGAATTACATATTGAAACATCAAATGTGCGAGAAGAGTTGCACGAGGGTTGATGGGTTTTTAGGATTCAAAGATACAATTAATAAATGTCATAATTGTTAGATATCCATTAAATATTTCAGGAGTTTAGGAGAATGAAAAGTCAGGTTGCAAAGGGACTTGTGTGGTATGCGTATTGAGCTATAAAAAAACATATGATCTTACTTGAGTCAAGAGTTCGTCAGAATTTGTTATGAAAATATTAAAAATAGACCTTTGTAGTTGGAGTGATATTAAAATAAACACATTCAATTGAAGGAATATTTCTACAATCACACATGTAAAAAGCTCAAGCTGATTTTTTTTTCTCTCTCTCTAGGACATACATGATATGTGTAAGAATGGATTTTTGATGAGTTCATCCCGAGAGGTAGTTTAACTTATTAGGTCTTAGGTTTGTTCTTTAATGATCATCAGTTCGAGTCTTTTTAATGATCACTTGAAACTTACCTAATCATTAATTTTAGGATCTTGTGAGATTAATTGAAATACACACAAATTAGCTTGAATATCCAAGATAAAAAAAAGGTTTGATGAAGTTGTAATAGTTAGTTCCAGAGGTATATATGGGGATACTTTTAGATTTGAAGGACTGCCATGGGAAGATGAATGTTGCAATTCAAACAAAAAATACAAAAAGAGTTACGTGTAAGAAGGACCGGTGATGGAAACCAGGTTGAGAAATGAAGTCTATATGTTAGTTTTAGTAAACGTGGTAGTTATTATTTTTCAAGATATGTTTTATTTGAAAATATATCAAAATAATATATTTTTATTTTAAAAATTTATTTTTAACATCAACACATCAAAATTATTTAAAATTATAAAGAAATAATAATTTTAAACTAAAAAAAATCAAAAAAATTTAAAAACACAATTCCACTACAATACTAATCAAGACCTAGCATGTTTCCATCCAAGTGAATGTTTGCGTGCCCCCACCTGAACCAAGGCCATCTATCAAGCTAAATATAAAAAGAACCAGAGTGATGACAAACCAAAGTGATTTTCAAATCGCTTGCATGTTTTTATTTACATTTTTTTTCTCCGATTGTTACTTTTTGAGAGGTGATTACTGAGTTTTAAATTAGATGTCGAACAAAGTATATTGAAAATAAAAAACATTAACGGAAGACAACATTACCTAAACTAAACTAAACTAAAATAATCAAAGCTTGGGCCATCATTTAATATTACATGTATCTTTT
>Ga0307517_10014133_pt1 | contig 10762 bp, 9 predicted proteins | sample 23_EM_MG_FD_194515 | JGI IMG/M metagenome (GOLD analysis project Ga0307517, IMG submission 194515) | Populus trichocarpa ectomycorrhiza microbial communities from riparian zone in the Pacific Northwest, United States - 23_EM | ecosystem: Host-associated > Plants > Roots > Unclassified | place...
GCCCAGTCACACTGGCAGATTTCCAGCCTAAGTCAGCGCGGTCCCCACCGCTGTCTTAGTTGCACTCCTCGCGAACTCCTAACAACAGCACCGCCCCCTCTCACTGAGTCACTCTGACCGTGACCATACCCTCCCGCAGCCCCACCGCGCATTTCAACATGACTTCGACCGTTTCTCTGGAGTTGCAGGTGGCTACGCGTTAGTTGTTTCATGTGGTAAGTTATCCCTGCCTAATCTCACTTCGTTATAGGTTGATCAAAAAAATTTTACCAGTACCCTTTATCAGGTTCACGCTGCAACCGCCTCAACTCTGCGTGGAGCTTTTTTTGGGGAAGATAGTGAGCCCGAGCCGTGACTCCCTATGCCCTTTTTGTCCGTCAGTTCGCATTCAGATGAGTCGTTATATTTTAGATATGTACTAGGTTCTGTATTTCCAAATTAAGCTTTTGCCCCACTCGCTTTATTCCACTGCCGTGAGCCTGTGAGCTATGAAATCAAGCCGTATTTGAGCCCGTCTTTCGTCGCTTACTGACCTGTGAGACCAAGTCGCCTTAAGTTGGTCCTCACTCGAGGCTAATTCACTTGGTAAGGCAGCAACCTACTTTAGACAAGTGACTTTCACTTGATTACTTCAGTTCACTTTGGCACTTGTCAAAGTGAACTAAGTCACCTCAGTGAATGTGTAGTTTTTTTGATTGATACACACCTTACTATGCACCCGTAAATTTTCGGTCGGCCCTCGCCCTAACACACTCAACGCATTTTGTTAGAATCTCGGGAGAAAGGCTGAGGAAGGGAAGTATATTCGGGAGCCTTCAAGTCTTGAGTTATATAAAAGGCAGTTATGATCCAACCAACTAACGAGAAATTTGTAGAGCGATACTAGTATACACACGGTATCCCCAATTTCTTTAGACTTGCTAGATCATTGGCGCTTGAATCAAAGACAATAAACATCGAAGTATCACGGTGATTGTTAAATTCCGAGATCTGATTTCTTCATGAGCAGTATCTCGGATGGTTATGATTCCGTTTTCCAAAATTGGGGGGCTCTGGAAATTGGAATTATTGCATTTACAAAAGAGTGATGAAAGGAGTTCAGCTTTGCGGTATGTTATTTCGTTACAGAAACATAAGAAATGGCTGGTCAAGCGACTTTCAAGGCAGAGCACTGAACTGCAAGTTGAATGAATCTGACTGGATGAACCAAACCAAAACGCCCAAAGTCTAACTTTCGACCAGCGGTCATTTCGGACCCGTCCGGAGGCACTGTACTACATACGCGTCGAAGGGGCCTAGTGTTTGATCTCCGTCCTCACTTCCCCGGTGAGTCAGGACTCAGCCTTGATGAAGTGACTCTAGTGGGTCTAAAACGGCCCCTCCCCACGAAAGTAAGGGTATAGTCCCAAATCTTACCAGAACCCGAGGATCTGAATGATGGATCTTGTGATGGATGGCTTATTTTTCAACATTTTGAAAGGTCTCGCCCCGGACATAAGACCAGACAGCAGTGGCCATGGAGTTCCTGCATTTAAGTTCAAGTTATGGTTCTAGCATTCACAAAGTGGGCTGTCAATTCTTTGCAGTTAAGAATATATAAGTGAAACCCCTTCCTGGACAAGCCTACATTCGTTCTGGATACACCATAAACACACGCAACTAGATCCTGAGAATTGCGAGTCTCCGAGATGCCTTTAGTTCAGACAAGCGCGTGGGGATTGGAATTTGGTTTGTCGGAAGCGCTGCTCAATTGCGCGGGCCGCGGCGCGCCTATCCATTACTCTCTCAAGTACTATTGAAGTCGTACTCCCTACCGCGATTCCTCTTAAATTAAGGAGTAATCTGAGAAAGGGAATAAGTTTCGACGTGAGGTTGGTGCGGATTGGGGGAAAGTCTACCTCGAGCACATGGATACCTGGAGAGTTTTCATAAGCTGGACACCCAGGTATGATGCGTAGGGGTTAAAGCGCCAGAGTAGAATATTCAGGAGACAGACCGCTACATGAGAGTGATGGATATTAGCACCTAGAGAAGACAGTGAGAATTCCTGGAGACGAACAAATGATGACTGGATTGGGAGTGGTTTCAAGTTGAATCGGGAAATCAGCTACTAGAAGTCAACCAGCTTTTCTCACCAACATAATAGAGGATACCTGGGGAAATGGAGGTGTGGACTAGCACTCGATGACTAGCAGTTGAAAAATACTGACCATCTCTCATCAACACTTGGATAATAGTCGTGGTACCCTGCATCTTCATCGTCGTGACTAGATACAATCCGGTCAGAATCCTCACAATGGACGGGAGACGTGATAACGTACACGATTTATAGGACTTCCATATTGTAAGGGCAAATATCACTGCCCAAGGTATGTCAATGGTCAACGCAGAGGAACATGGTTTCAAACCCAGGTGGAGGTGGGGACGCACGAGATTCGAAAAGAAGGAATGGAATCCAGAATGCCAGTGTAATCAAAAGTGGATGACAAAGTCGGCCATGACAAGGCAATAAACACCCTACTTTCCCCGCCATAGCTGGAAAGGATGATGGGAGAATGAATGGTGATAATTGTTTACAAGCATTTAATGCCTACACGTTCCATGTTGAAACAAAATCACATAACAAGCGAGCATAGTACCCATTGTAGCCTGAGTGAAAAGATCAGTAAAGAATCTAAGTAGTCAAATACGTCCAGAGAAGCAACCCACTACACTCATAGATAGGAGAGTAAACAACAAAAATCTGCTCTGATATAGTGCATGCGTCCGCATGATAAGAATGGCTATAATGCAGGGGTTCGTTTCAACTGTTTCATGGACGTCAGTCTGCGGAACAATAAAAAATTACCTTCGACAACCGCGATGGAAAATAAGTCCATGGTCATTGCAGACAGGCCATATAATTTGCAGCTTAAAAAATGTCAGAATCCGGGGTGGGATACGGTGGGTGGTCTCACAACTAGTTGAACAACCGGTTAGTTTGACCTCACAAATCCACATTTCACTCACTGATGTGGATGGCCCCCGAACCAGCTGAGCTGTCAGTGTTGCTGCATTAAGCGACGTTATCTTCACACAGCTGAGACCTACAGTAAACATCGAAGATAATTGTGGCGAGTGGGATGTAACGATTCTTCGTATATTCAAGTATGGAATTAGAGGGGATGGAAATTGAATGGAAGAGAGTTGCCTCACGAGTAAGAACAATATGATACCAAAGTTCCTCTTGGCCTTCCAAATCCTTGATACCTGTTAGCGTCGAGTGAATTATATCAACATGCAGTTATTCGTTTATGCTTGCTCAAATACCTCGATATCGAAGGTCAACAATATGTCCCACACCAAAAACGTAGCCGATGCAACTAGGATTATTCGTAAGATTTTTCACTATAGAACGGCCCCAAGGTGCAACGCAGGCCAGTACACTGGAATAAAACATACCTGTTCCATACTTCAAAATATGTGTTCAGTACCACAGTTAGGCGAACTAAGATGAAGATACATACTTTGGTTGCCCTTAAGCTGGAGTAACTTAGGTGTGGAATTTTGCCGTGCATTGAGTCATGCGTTCTATCGAGGATTCAGGGCTCCGTCGATGATGCTGAACCTCGAGAACAGAGACAAAGAAACGTCTTGGGGCTTCCGGTTATAGTACCATTTATATCATACTTATATTTGTGTTCCATCGTGTTGCCCTACCTTGGCAAGCCATGTGTTGCGAACAGATCATGATTTTTTATTTCCAGAACAGCTCGAGGGAGCTTGACTCGGAGAGGAAGGCTGCGGCGATGCCGCTAGCTCTGGAATCACTTATTGCATGATTTGTGGAAAGCCCAAGGACTTCTTCGTGATTTCGGATCTGCGAATGGATGTTTCTTGATTCAAATTTAGACTGAGATCTGCTGATACGTGGCTTGAGAGCGTTTCGTATGATCCAATAATGCTATCCAAATGGAACATCGTTTTCCGAAGGCCTACTGACTTGGAATTGGTTTTCTATAAATAAAGAAAAGGCAATTCGAGGATGACAATACGACGTACGATATTGGCGCGATAAGGCTCAAGAATGATCTGGGACTCCCGGGCCGTTCGTTGATCATGCTCGCGGCTAGTAACGCGGGCGTTTTGCGTTCATCCATTCAGATTCATTCGACTTGCAGCTCAGTCCTCTGCCTTAAAGTAGCTTGACCATTGGTTAACCATTTCTCATTTTTCTGTAGACAAAATCCCGCAAAACTGAACTCCTTTTATCATTATTTTGTAAAATCAATGATGATAAAATTTTCCAGTCTAACCCCCCAATTTTTGAAAATGAAATCATAATGATCCGAGATACTCGTCATGAAGAAATCAGCTAACAAACAACGTGGTACCTCGATGTTTATTGTCCTTGATTTAAGCGCCTGGCATCATCTAGCAAGTCTGATATCACAGATGTAAGTACTACTAGCAGTGTCTTTCTACTAATATCTCGTTGGTTGGTACTTCAAATCAGCATCAGATGCGTTCCAGTGCGAAAAAATAGGAGAATCAAGGGCATCAGGCGTAGCAACTTACTGTGGCGAGAAACCAAAGGTCATGGGACTCGGAGGTGCTAATTGGCTTGTTCCCTACTAGTAAATGATCGAGTAGAGGTGTGTAACTTGGTAATTTTTCGTCGGGAGAAAGAATAAGCCTATAGGTTACATCAATCCCTTCGATGGCGTAAGTAGAGTGGCCCCAAAACCAATATATTAAGGCTTTGGACCCTCCATCAGTCGTTAGGACATTCGAGAACGCCGTTACCAACATAGTTTAGTATGTCGAGAACCTTTCCCCATATCTTTGAGTCAAGAACTTATCGGGTTTCTCCATGAACGGTAGACCAGTGGGGTTTGGCGGATGTCCGTTCGAGAGCTCTTTCAAAATACGGCATCTTTTCTGGTGTTTTCCGATCCTACCACCAACCTACCACAGCATTTGGCGCGTCTGCATTCATGTTGCAACTGGTGTTCATACAGAATGTATGTCAAAGCTCGTCACTATTCAATACCGAGTTGCCTGCTGGTTCACGATCCCACAATCGAAGCCTTGAAGATCACGAGGTTGCGTTGAGATAACTGGAGAACAGATGACTCTCAATATTCGATACACATGGACAACTTGGTCGCCGAGTTAGGACTAGTGAATCCAGATTCAGATCAGATATTCGAATCTAGGGGTCGAATAATCCCGCAGATTGTTGTCTTCGAACCACGCCTCTCGCTGAATATCCTGGGATGATTCACCTCGATCTTCTATGTACTATTCATGATCTCGAAAGAAAAGTCCGGCCTGGTCAAGTCAGATCAGAGTCAGATCGAAGCATTTTCATCATCACCGATTCCTGATCCACGTTCCTGATCCGAGTCCCGGTAATAATTGTAAGTTGCCGGCTTGCATTCGCTCTAGATTCTCAAATTCTTTCTAACTTCAACCTCCCATTGGTTCAGTCGCCAACTGACAACGGGATACCTTGATGACATCCTGACTCGCATTCTTGTTCTTGCTTTTAGTTCTCGGACTAAGAACTGCAACGTTCACCCACAACTTCTGAGCTTCCTGCCCCAAAGACACGTGTATATGTCGGCCCGAATTAATTGACTCGTGTTCACAGCGAGGCAAGCATCATGGAGGGAGGCGAACGAAATAGGGTGTTATAAGTGTTTTGGATACGTTAACTTCCAACCCCCACCTCCGACGAAGATTCCTCCAGCGCGCAGACAAAGAACCGAGACCTTTGACTCTGTAACTCTAGTTTTATTTTGGTGAGGTCCTCGTAAACCCTTTGCAGACACTACCATAACTGTGCGGCATGCAGGATATATCTATCGCAGCATTACCCTGCAAACTTACTTTTATCCACCGGACGAATCTGACTCAATACCATGTTTCCTGTTAGCGATTTCAACTTTGTTGTCGCTGGAATCGCCACATTTGCCGCCACCGTTGGTTATGCTTGCTCGCGCCGGTTGAGCGCATCTCTGTATGTATTTTCCAACCCTTCAAGTGTCAGAAAGGCTTACATTGAAGACATAGATCTGAGCCAAATGCCGCTGTCCTCCGACAAACTCTTACGAATGAAGGAGAGTCGTTATCTGCACAAAAGACGTCTACTCAGGTTTCTGCCGATGATATCCTTGTTGATGAAGAGCCGAGTTTTGTGTACGCCTCAGTGAACTCGGGAACGGAAACCCAGAGAAGAAGTCCGCCCGCTACTATCTCCCCTCTCGTCAGGCGTGATTCCTTGAAACGCAAAGTACCCCATGATGGATTCGACGAACCAAGCAAGGTATAATTGACTGTAACTCTTTGCACCAGGTCGATGCTGATAAAATTCTAGGAAGAACTTGGTTATCCTTATGTGAGCCGGGTTCGTAACATCAAAGTCATAGAGCTCATGTTCTTGGACGCAGAACCTCGCAAACATTTACCCAAATAAACGGAGCAGGACCCCAACTTCTGAATCAGTGGTAAGGAACCTGCCACGTTGTTTCTTGTTTGATGTGATAATTGTTTGATATAGTCAACCTCCCACAACGTCACACCAGCTGCGTCTTTGGACTCCATTATTTCTCAAACTACGGATGTGGACGTTGATATCGTGAGCTCTTCGTAAGATTACCGAGATCACTTCGTTTTGACCTCTATCTTGCAATATTAGCCGCTAGTTTCTGACGATCCCCAGCCATTGGTCAACACCCCTGCGCCTGAACCTCCGCGTTCACCATCGCCTGCTCCAGAACAAGCATCTCCAAGGGACCCTTCATCTGTGTGCATTATTGTTCGATTATTCTGCGTAAATTCTCACTTTCACAGACCCCAGTTTCATCTCCCGCCTCACCTCCGCCAATGGCTGCATCAGCTCCTCAGCCCGAAGCTCCCCGCCCCGCAACCCCACCAGCAGAAGTTCCCGTGCCACCAACCACACCAAAGCAGGCAACCCCGAAGCCATTCGTAAGTCGTCCGCGCCAACACACACCACCGATACCTGCGATTAAAACGTTCGCAGTCAACTCCGTCTGGCTTCGCAGCATTTGCAGGCTCGACGTCTCCATTCGCGTCCCTTAGCAAGCCTAAACATCGGGGTTCTAAATCTTCTGGATCCATTTGGAGCTCCAAGGCAGATCTTACGACCCATCAAAACGAAGATGCCGAAACGTCGAACACACTTTCTGATATCTTCAACCCATTAGCCGCTCGGGCGGCACTTAAAGACCAGAAAGAAAGTGATCATGCAATCAAGGAGGCGAAAGCTACGTCTGCACACCCGACCGAGAAATACATACGTCAGTATTCTCCCCCGTCCTTACTCTTGCCCCTGCGCCCATTGCCATGGGCCAGAGGAGATATCGAAGGGAAGAAATTACGTCCTGACGCGAAATTTTTGTTTCCTCGTGTTATTAGATATTACGGGCGAGGAAGAAGAAGACGTCGAGCTAGAGCAGAAAGGCGTGAAATTGTACGTCAAACGCGGTGATAGGCCCTTCGGAGACGGCATGCTTGGTCATGTAAAGCTCCTTTCGAACAGGACAACGGGGGAGGAGAGGATACGTGCGTTGATTGCCTATTTAACTTGAAGGTTATTCGCTCACCTCACTCCGTGATAAATTTAGTTTTCCGTCGAGATCCCCTTTGGAAGGTGTCGATGAACGTACGTGTGCAGCCAACTGTTCGGTGCACATTCGTACCCGAAGAGAATGTCGTCCGTCTCATCTTGAAGGAGAATGTGGAAATACCATCTTCTGGATCAACTGAGGGAGAAACAAGGCTGGAGGTCGTGATCTACGCGATCAAAGTGGGTGGACATTGCCTTTTTTTCCTTTCAACGAAGGAAGTTGACTTTACTATCTATTTTTTGTAGCCTGGACGCACCTGTTCAAAGAAGGATTTCAAAGACTTTGCGGAGACCCTTGTAAAATGCCCCCAATTTAAGGGCACAACAACCGACTCGCCCTCGTCATAGACTGACTTCCCATTACTTCGATTTCTTCCTACTGCAGGCGCAGACCGTTACCTTTAACCATTTCAGTACACTTACAAACTTGCCGCAAAGCATACCTACGCCGGCGTAGATGAATTTACGACACTGACGATTTCACAATTCTTATCATGGCCCCGCTTTCCCTTACAACATTGTATTTCTTTCGATATTATTTTCAAAGATAATACCACATCCATCGCATTCAACCTACAAGGCGTTCAATAGTTTCAATGTCCGGTTGCGATACTTGTTCGAATGCCTCAGCGCGACCGCTTTATCTGTCATTCCAGTAAGTCCAGATTGTCGCCGATACATTCCTTGAACATTCAAGTTACCCACGCGCTATTCAGGGAGCTTGCTCGCAACTTGTGGATGACACAATCAATTTGAGAGGAAACAGAACTCAGCCGTATGCTTTTAACAATTTTATGAGATCCTCGATATAGCTTTCGACCACACGTGTGGTTTGGTTGGCTGTTCGATATGCAGCCTCGGCTATCCTAGCATCCCTCTGCTACTTGCTTTGAATTCAGGTTGACATTTTCAATAGACTTGGTTCGGGATGGCATTTTTCGACACCAAGCAGAACGAGAGTGATATACTCCCACTCACTGCTAGTAAACAACTGCGGGTGTACTTTGCTGTTACTGTTCCCCTCATGGCGACGCAACTTCGTAATGAGTTAACTTACCAATACAGAAGTATGAAGCTGGCTGGTCCATTTAAAACTGCTCCACTGTAACCCCCATAGCATCAGGAGGAATACATCGCGTTCGTCTGGCTTTACCAAGCTCTGCCGAGGCTTTTAGCAAGCAATTTTGAAGAATCAGCCAAAAAAAGACGTCTCAGTCGGTTCTGGTTTCCAGTCGTCCCAAGTGAAAGGGACAAGAACGTAGAATATTCTCTGGCGACTCAGATTCCCCATGTGGCGCCGCATTGAAGAAGTTGTGCACACGGTATCCAAGGTCGAGAATGGTCCGAGAATTTGGATTTATTTTTTTTTTTGCCAGAGGATATTCATTAGGTGCCTGGCAATTATGTCTGTTGACACTACCTAGAATCCCAACGAAGAGAAAGTCGATTCAAGGGAGGAAAGCCACGGAGAAGCAGGGCACTAGTGCACAAGGCATAGGCAAGTAAGAAAGCAATTTTAGAGAGGAACACTTTTGCAGCCGATCGAGAACCGGTTGGCCGTCGCGGTTGCTTCCTCCTTTCTAGTTGGCGAACTTTCCAAAAGGGGGCTTCGGACTTGACTCGGAGTCGGAGTCGTGGGTCTCCAGGTGGATCCTGCTATCCCCGAGCCTGGCGGAGTAATCAACGAACACACTGGCGAAGAAAATATAATGATGCCATCCAAATTTTGTTCTGAGAAAGCCTTCAGGAAGAGAATGCCTGTATGTATGGAAAGGAAGGTAAACCTCCACCGTTCCAACTAATTACAGGATCGAGTTATGCAGCCACCAGCCAAGTCTGTACGTCTGAAGATGAAACAGAAATGGAACTGCACACCATAGCAACGTACACGCGGGCGGCGGGAGCTGTAAAAATAACCCTATTGAAATTGATTGGAAATCGCCCGCCCACGACTCCTCCAAGTGACTCCTCCGGGCATGTTTTCAAGTGATTATGAGAAACAATTGCAAGAATTTAAGTTTGGGAATTCTGGCGGACATGGCGAGACGCTTCTGTAATCATGAACAGAGAGCACTCAACCCCACAATGGATGGGACACGAGTAGGACAACGTTTGATGGGGGTGGTTTGCGGGTGTGGGATGATCGTGACGTGACACAGCGACCAAAAGGTTCCTGTGACGACCCGCGAAACACCCAACGGTCCTACTCACAATAACTCGCTGCCTCCACACTCATTTAACCCGCACACTCTTTCATTCATAAAAAACGTTTGATTCTGTTGGTTCGTCTTTTGTTCCTTCGCCTCTTCTTGTAGTTTCATATTTTCGTTTTTCAGTCAATTTCAGCTCCTACCTCACCAAATTCTTTAATCAGGAAAAAATGTTCGCCACACACGCTTTCGCTGCACTTTTAGCTCTTGCAACGCCCTTTTTTGCACTCGCAGACGTTACACCAAGTGAGCCCGGCCCAGGAGACATCTTCAATGCAGGGACGACATGCCACACAACGTGGTTAGGAGACACGGACTCCACCACCATCTGGAAGAACATGGCCATTGAGCTCATGTCGGGAAGCAACCTTGGTATGGTGCACATCACGAGTACGTATTTTGAACCCTCTTTCGCAAATTTATCTCATTTCTCCGTAGCTGTGGCGACAGGCCAGGATGGTACTAAGGACGGAAGATTTGAATACCCTTGCCCTGAAGTCGACCCTTACTCCGCCATCTATTTCTACCAATATTCTTCACAAACAAGTGTTAAGACCTGGACTACGCGGTTCACGATCGCTTCTGCCGCGGGTGCGACCACTCCTCCCGCAAATCCCACCCAGCCAGGGTCTAACGACCCCATTCCTTGGGGAATTGGTAACCTCGTTGACACTTCTAAGGCTGTCCCGGCCCCCGGCGCTCCCGGCGGTAACATTTCCTCCTCAGTATCTGTCCCTGCTCCCTCTGCTCCCTCCTCGTCCCCTTCCTCCCTCCTCCCCACGAGTACTCCCTCGAGGATTGTCACAAACATTGTCACCTCCTCGTCAGATTCCGCACGCGCGACATCGACCTCCACCCCTGCTGGAAGCGGTGCATTACCGCTTGGATTGGACTCACGCGTGGGGCTGAGCGCCGC
>Ga0307517_10014135_pt1 | contig 10762 bp, 9 predicted proteins | sample 23_EM_MG_FD_194515 | JGI IMG/M metagenome (GOLD analysis project Ga0307517, IMG submission 194515) | Populus trichocarpa ectomycorrhiza microbial communities from riparian zone in the Pacific Northwest, United States - 23_EM | ecosystem: Host-associated > Plants > Roots > Unclassified | place...
AGCCTTCCTAACACGAAAGTTCAAGCCCTTATTGCACTCATAATTTATGACCAGAGATATGGTGCAGTGACCTGCCAACGACGGTAGCAGCACATAATTTTTATAAGGTCCCACATTGGTCCCACATTCAAGTTTTTTTGCAATTTCATGCAGTCAATGCACAAAAATGGGTCAAAATCACATGAGATCATTGAGATACTGTTGTAAACCTCATAAAAATGTAGTTTGGAAGCACCTTTGGTGCACATTTTGCCTAACTAGTGCTTGTTTTATGTCCCAGAAAAAATTCAGTTAAGGCAGCCATCCGACCCCCCTCCCCCCGGCATCGTGTACCGGAATTTGCCGGTGCGTACCCCTTGCCGCAAAGCGGGACAGGAGAAATGTTCACGCATCACATGGGTATTTCAAAGTCCGATTTGTCCAGCCATCAATTCAGCTGGACAAATCGGACTTTGAAATACTCACATGATCTGGTGAGTCATGTGCTCATCAAAACGGGTTCACGAACGCCAGTGACATGATTCTCGGCAAACGCCGCAGCATAGATCAACGATGAACGATCAACAACAAAGTCATTGATCCCTTCCTTCAACCACCACCACCACCTTCCTCCTCTCGCCCCTGCCTCTTCCCGCCCATAAAGCCTTTGACAAAAGGTGAATCCAATGCTGTATCATCAACATATGGCTTGATTGACAGGTTTTACTTTACAGGTACCGTATGACTTGAACAAGCATACGGCCATGCCCCTGCCCTTTTTCGAGGGATGTGGGGCCCACTTTCTATCAGGCGAGACAAGGAGACTGCCTACTCCCTCGTTCTCCATCATCCGAGGTTGAGCTGTGGTTCGACCAACAAGCACCCGCACCTGCAGCTGCCAATGCTGTCAAGGTTTTTCCACCCACCAACCGCCCAAAACCGCCACATGCTGCCGTTGCCTCCTCACATCACAAGCACCCTGCGTCGCCGATTCCTCCCAGCCGGTCCACCATTGGTACGGCATGTACAGGCAGACAGAGGCATGCAGACAACAACAACGGAGGCAACAGGTCAAGAGTCAACAAGACTGCTGCTGGACGACGACAACAGCTCTTTGGTACGCCGACCCTCCTCCACCTCCACTCTCACCAACCGAAACACCAGGCCAGACGAGGAGGTGACGTCCAACCGCACGCTACCAGATACGTTGCACATACCCCACTCACTTCCGCACCTCTCTTTCAGACAGAAATGGAGCTCAGCACCGATGCATCAGCCTCCGAACATGGCCGTCTGCCACCACTTCCAGATCAAGTAGCCAATGGACATGATCTGGATGCCACCACCATGTTTACTTTGGCATCCAACCGCCATTGCCCCCGCCGCTCAAGTACCGTACAACCAGCATTAGGCACAGGACCAGTAACTCACATACATACCGAGGGATGGTATTAGCAGGTCGTCATTTCTAATTACTTCGACTCGTCAGATCGTTATTCACATGTAAAATTTATGAAATACATTGTTTTAAGTCTACTGTATGTTATTACCTGTGGGTAAACCCATAGGTACCGTGAATACCCGTTGATGTAGGTTTACCTGTGAGTACCTGCGACCCGCAGGTTCTACCTTGGCAACGCCCTTGTTTTCATCATCATTCAACGCCATGGCCTGTTTTATTGTTCTTGGCCCTTGTTTCCAGATTTGGAGAATTCGGCCATTCAGTTTTATTATTTGGTGAGGGCCAGCCTTGTCCTTTGTTTCCATCACCATCCACATGGCCTGGCCTGTTTTATTATCCTTGGCCTCCCTTGTTTTCAGAAGCGAAGAGTTTATTGTTAGGTGAGCAGAAAGATTCCGGCCAACGAGTGAGTCAAATAGCCATCCTCTATCCATATCGAAGCACCTCCAACTATTCAAAATGCTTGCGCGCGGTTTCCAGAAGTATATCGCCAATCTTCCTGATCATGATGTCGAAGTCATTCATGAGGTACCTCCCATGTTTTTGAGTCTAACTCTTACTCACATTGGCTACAAAATGGGAATCGACTGCTACTCTCCCAGATGCGCACAGGGAAAAGGGAAATAAGTTCAAGATTTCTATCCCATGGATCCAACATGTTCACATCTTTATCAAGACCATGGTAAACCTTCAACTCGGAGAGAGGTACGAGGAATATTTATGTGCCAAATCCAGTCAATTGACTTACTGATCAATGGCCTAGAAAGCAACCATTCAAGCCCACGAATGAAGAGGCCGATGACGCATCCCTCACCAAGTACAAGCCTGTGGTACTTTACGACGTTGCGTGTTCGTATCATGCCAACATTGTTAAACAATTGGGAGGAAATTTCTGCCCATCCCTCATTGGGGAACCAGTCGTAGCATAGTCTATTCTATTGTTCTTAATGAAGGAATCATTGGACCATGAAATTCCAATATATTGATGCATGCTTTGAGTGGAATTATCTTGGTTGAACGCTTCAATAGTCTGGTCCTCGTCTTCTTACCCTGCTATCTACTGCCCACCATGTCCAAGAAAACTCGATCCTTCAAAACATTCGAACAAGATCTGGCACGGTCACAAGATCGCCTTCGACCACAAATCGTTGAAGGAACTCAAACCCGCTACGCTGAGCATGTTACTGTTGCAGCTGGTTCCTCAACAACGAGTCGATCGATCCTCCCACTTCCTACTCAACCTATCTTACTCAAAACCCCTCTGACCAAGGATCCAGAATTAGTGGAAACGATATCCAAGGATGAGAAGGGAAAAGAAAAAGAGAGAACACAGGCAAGGAATACAACGCTGTTTCTTTCCATTCAATTAATCACTTCCACGTAGACGTCGGAACTCCTGGATGAATTTAAAGCGGAACTTCCACATTTAATGAAGCTCATGCTTGATCAAGAGTTCGACCATGCTATCTATGTGAATTGCTCTTGTGAGCTTGGCGCTCAAGGTGCCAAACGGATTGTTCAATGTCATGATTGTCTCCAGTACCAGCCTTCCTGTCGACAATGCTTCATCAATGCCCACCGCTCAATGCCGACGCACTGGGCAGAGGTCTGGGATGAGAATCAGGGCTTCTTCGTTAGACATGACATCTCTGTGGTAGCGCCTGGCGGATATGCTACTCAACTTGGTCACCACGGAGGTGAATGCCCCTGCTGTCCTTCCGATCGCTTCTTTATTCTTGTGGACACAAATGGGATACACAATACAAAAATTCGGTTCTGTGAATGCTCCAGCAATTCCCTTAATCAAGTTGATCAACTCATGTCAATGGGATTATTTCCGGCAACGCTCAAGCAACCTAGAATGGCATTTACATTCCGAGTTCTCCGTCAAGCGCATCTCATGAACCTAGAGTCAAACGCAGCTATGTATGACTTTGTGGGGACGCTTCGTCGCCTAACAGACAATGTGTTTGCTCAGGAAACATCGGTAGGCCTTAGTATTTTATTATCAGAGGAAAATTAATTATTGTCTGTCAGGATCCATACCCTCAATTCCGATTTGTGATGCGAATCTGGCGTGTCCTTCAAGCACGGAAGCGCCTAGGTCAGGCACATCAAATTGATCAAGTCCTTCTGCACCGGCCACCAGGAAACCTTCTTGTCTTTTGTCCCGCATGTCCTGAGATATACGTGAACATGGAGGACGGCTGGGAAAGTACACCAACGCACCTTCAGTTAGTTTCCTTTCTAAATAGAGTGCCTAACTTTGTTGTGACGATTCACTGTACTAGGCACTTGAACCAGATGTTACACACTGCAGACGGAAACCACCACGCAAGCAAGTTTTCGAAAAACTCGGATCCCGATGATATCTCGTTATTCGATGGAAAAGGGACTTTTCCAGAGGACTCAGAATTCCGCAAGTATATCAAGAATTTACCCGCAGGTGAAGCCCTTGAGGAGGTACGTTAGCTTCTGCATTTTTCGACTCTAATCCAAGTTGATCCAAAATAGAAATCAACATGTTCTTTTCTTAAAGCTGCGAACAAGCAAAACCGAAAGAAGTTCAAGAATATGGATATCACAGGCGTTGTTGGGATTCAATGTTCTCACGTATTTATCAAGGCAATGGTAGATCTTCAGCTCGGGGAAAAGTATGAAATATTTCATTTTGAGGCGGTTACTTACTCATCTATTTGGGAAGATTTGCGAATACAGACTATGGCCTCGCGCATGCTCTTCGACAGCAACGATTCCAGCCTACGAATGAGGACACCGATGTTAAGTTCTTCACCGGCTGTGACCATGTTCTATCCTATGACATCGCTTGCTCATATCATGTGAATGCCACGAAACGATTTGAAAAAAACTTCATCGACTTGGTGCCATCCATGGCCCCCACTCGCTATCTTGTCCCACTCGTCCATGTGCAAAATCACAAGGATAACTGTACATACCGCTACTCTTCTGCATACACCCCCAACGCTGGTCATTTTCATGGTGAAACCGCTGAGCATACATGGGCTGAGCTCAATCAAATTGGAACGCAAACCTGCCAGATGAATAATGGTCACCGTCAAGATACCCTCATCGACCACAGCGGAGATTGGAACTTCAAGAAATTAGCCAATATGGGTGAGCTCAGGATGTACTAACTTGTATATTATGCTCACATTCACAACCAGCGGCCACACTATTCCGTGATATTGAACGCGCGAAGCAACTATTTATTCAGAAGCGAGAAGCATTCAAGAGCCTGTCAAAATTATTTTCAGATCGGGTCGCCCAGTGGAATACATTGGATCGGAACCTTCGGACAATAGATTCTGATAAAGAGGTGCAATGCGTCTATCGACAGAATAACAAGAAAAGTAGTCATTTTCTTTCTTTGGCTGGATGGACATATTCAATATTTTCAAGTCCCTTCACAGGCTCGTGTGTATCAGACGCTCATTGCTGAGCTCGAGGCGAATCAGTCACGATCTCTGCATACCTCCGAAAAGGCCATCATTGACAAAAATACGGCCTCCTGTCTCGATGAGGCTCTCAATATTATGTCCAATCAGTGAGTTTGAATCACGCTAATAAATATAATACGCTGAAGCTGTGCCAATAAGCAGACGGAAAATTTGTTATAAAATTTTGAAGCACCAGAAAGAACCTTCGCCTGATCTTGTGTCTGAAATTCAGGCCCGCCGGGAAAAGCTCAGGTTCCAGATTGACAAGTGGCGGGATACCCAGAAGATTGTCCTACCCCAAGTTGGTGACTATGTACTGAAACAGTTTGTTCAAGGATGTACCGTGAATGCCCCAGAGGAGGAGATCTTGTACATCCCTTCCAGTTTTGGAGAAGCTGAACGCATCTCACTCGACCTCATCATTTTGGGTGAATACGAACAGCGAATGCTTGAGGGTGCTGCATGTGATGTCATCCGGAATCTCTGAACGATTTCAAAGACACTTGATGCCATGATCGCTGGAAAAAAGAAACATGCCTATGGGCAAGCACGGCACACCAAAGCTACTTCACAGATCGAAGACGCGAAATTGTGGCAGCAGGAAGCAATCAACGACTATTCATCAATTCGAGAATCGCTCATAACCCTGGGTATGACAGAGAACGATCCACGCTTCCCCCCTCTTTCCGTAGATGATACAAAGCGGCTGTCGACTTATTCCAAACGGGCCGTCGGGGACTCAAGGCGAATTCATGGTAAAATCTGGACTGCCAATGCAGGAGTTACCTCTGGCGCACGCCTCCCTGCATCTGCGTCTACAGGAGGCCCTTCTTTGTCCTCCAAGGAGGCTCCGGTGGCAACACAATCTTCTAGAATCAAACGTGAGTTGGGACATTCTTATTATTTGATTTGTACTACAATTTTCTCCCTAGGGAAGGCCAAAGCAGTTGGAAGGAAAGCTCCAAAAGGAAAGCAGCGCAGACTGGAGGATCCAAAACCAACCAGTCTGTTTTTCCCTCACTCATTCGCACTTTTCTCACTGATTATTTTTCATTAGACTTGCCAGATGACGGCTGGATTTGGTCATTTAGGCCAACTGGAAATTTAACCGAGGAGGAGCTTGAAGAATGGGTCGCAGAAGGTAGCTTACGGTGCTCCTTCCTAGGGTATCATTTTCACTGATTACTTGCAGGTGATCGTGTTCAATGGTTCAGAGCCGAGGCTGAAGTGCAACGATGGCAGGAGGAGCATGAAAGGATTCAGGCTGACTTCATGCGATGCATTCGTTCCTTTCGAACAATGTCCACCGTCTGGGGAAAGCTGTTAAGCTCCGAAGCAAGTCCTGGTGCCAACGCGTACGCAAAAAAGAAGTCGGCCATGTTCAAGAGGATGGAGGATAATGCCGTTCATCTATTCGATCGCGCAGGATATCATGATCTTAGGGTGAAATTAGAAAATGGTGAATCTCTGGTCACACATATTCAGGCTGAACGAAACAAAGTCGAAAATCTCATTCCAGAGATCCAAGCTATGGTAAGTTAGCCGGCTCAGTCGATCCTAATTAGCGGACTGAATATATCCAGGGTGACCTTCAGGACGAGGACGAGGATTTGCAGGATGAGTAAAGTTATACCTCATTGGATCACCTATCCTGTTTAGTTAAGCCGTTTAGTTCCCCTTTTATGTTTAATCTGCTTCAATATTTAATCCCCCTTCTATAATTAATCCTGCCTTCATGTTTAATCCTTCTTCCTGGTCCCGTTCTTCCATATTCAAACCCGTTAGCATGCCATTTGATGGCTTGTTCTTGAATATGCATCTGTATTTGATCTAGTGATTTCGCGGTTTTGTGAACCCATGCGGGTTACGGGTAGGGTACGGGTTGCAATTCTTGAACACTTGTTAACAACTTGTTAAACCCGTACCCCGGCGGTAACCCCGCACGCGGGTTGGCGGGTTTTTGCGGCGGAGTTTTAATCGAAATCAACCGTGTTGGTCACGGTTGATCTTGCTTCCACCACTCCCGCAACATTCCTCTACACTCAACGAACACAGCAGGAGGGGTTGAACGGTGAGTTATGTGTTTATAAACCTCCTCATATACTAATCAATTTCATTCGTTTGAAGCTCCTCCACCTGCAAACTCGCTGCCACCAGGCCTCTCCCCTCCAATGAGGGATGTGGGCCACTCTACGTCGATGTCGATGGATTTCAGGTGGCATGCCCGCGTGCCCCCTTGTTTGGGTTGGGGGCAGGTGGGAAGCAAGAGGGGAGACCACCAAGGTATGGGAGACCCGCAAGGTATGCAAGGAGACGAACCATGGTTGGTTCGTCACCTTTCACCTACTTCCCCTGCCGCCTACTAACATCCATAATGCCTCAAGACACATACTGCCCACCTCACAAAAAAATGCTGCTCCCCCCACGACGTCAATGCCCATTCCAGCATCCACGGTATCTGCCACACAACCCCTCACATCTGATCGTGGCATGAGGTCCAAACACCCAACACAAGCCTCCACGTTTACTCGAATGCGACCATGACACAACCCCCACATGATCAGCCCTCCATCACCCCCGAACCGTGGGGTATCCCACGATTACCCTGGTTTAATCTATGTCCAGATTAATCTGGACTGCATGATTACACGTGACAATCCCTGGTTTAATCGATGTCCAGGATTAATCTGGACTGCATGATTACCCGTGACAACCCCTGGTTTAATCTACGTCCAGGATTAATCTGGACTGCATGATAAACCCATCACCATAGTTAGATTTCCTACATACATACAGCATATACGTAGATTAAACAACCGATTAATCCATCATCTTTGATTGAGCTGACGCTTTGGCTAAGTGCTTTGAATCCGATTAATCACCAGTGACGATCAATCGGGCCAGCCCTTCCCCATGGGCCATCGATCAATCAAAAGCCATATGGTTACGGTCATCGGGACCAGTCATTGAACATGACCCTAATGTATATTATGAGAACTGACAAGATGGCATGTCGAGTATAGGTATCTCTGCGCCTCTGGTTGTTGTTGTGTCACGGCTGACCAGTGCTGACTCATTCGATGGTATCAATGAATGGGTTGGTGAGCGCTTATCCGAGTCCTTCGGCATTTCCTATCCCATCTTCAGAAGCCTACCTTCAAGCGTGGACTTCTGTTTGAGCAAGCCCTCCACTTATTTCCTCCTGGTGGGATGCTTATCCTACCACTAAATAACCACCCTCATTCATGACAGCCGAAGAAATCCCATTGCACGAAGAAGGATCTGGCTATCAGTGCCGAATTCACTAATTTATGACCTGAAGAACCTCGTTGGCACAAAAAATGGAATGGAGTGGCGCCGTCTCCTCACTTTCCGGCATCGAAGCTGGTGCATGTTACGTCACTTAGGCGCTCAATGCTCCAAAGCTGGAATTTCCCATTTTAAGGATAAGTGTACGGCTGGTGTCTTACTTTATATCTTTAATTGACATATATATCTGATAAAGTCCAAAATTTGGAGAGATTTGGAAAACAATTGACTTAACTAGATTCCATTCTTCCCTGCATACCCCGACCAAATTCGAGAAAATTGAACATTTCCATATGAAAAATGGGCCCAATGGTCTCTTTGCACAGTATATCTGTTTTATACAGCTATAAATATATTTCTGAATTTTTTCGGATTTTTTGAACCAACGGGGACCTCCCTACGCGCAAAGGAAGCCTGAGTGCGGGGACACGATGATGCGGGGCCGGGCCGGAGATCGTAACATATATAATTAGATAGACCATCCAGAAACCAAAGGACTGCATGGCGTAGTGGATAACCTGCCTGGTACTGGTGAATTCTCTGAATCCTTGGTTCGATTCGTGCCCAGTGCTTTTTTATCAATGTCGATATACTGGCTGACTACTTATATTACGGTCATGCTGACTACTATTGAGTGAGTTAGTATGACTGCCCAAGAAGCAGTCACGGCGACCGTGGAAATGACCCTTTTTTCGGTCAAGGTGACCGAAAATTAACAGTCACCTTGACTACTTAAAGGTAGTTAGCGTGAACTGGGTCTGGGTCAGTCAGCCTGACCCCGTTTACTAACCACAGTGGAGAGCTAAAGTAGTACCGAGGGGACAGGTCTAGCGTCAAGAGCATATAGGTGATAAATATTTGTTTGACTCAACTAGCTCATAAAAAAGCGCATCAATAACACATCCATTAATGAGGGAGTTCCAAATGCAATGCTTCCACCTGCTTGGCAGCTGTGGTTGTACGATAAGGCGTAACGACATCATTGATTGAAGTTGAGCCCAGATATCATTCTTGTTTCCGAACGGCTTTCTGGTGTTAGATTCTGGTAGACATCGAAATCTGAATCGAGATAGTCACGAGGCACACGATTGCGCAGATATTATCAGGAAGCCTAACAAGCAGGGCACCTCGTTAGCACCCCTAATTTACGGTAGATGGATTGTATGCTCCGGGTTGTAACGAGACACCCATAATAGGAAAAAATCAACTATATTAATAGATATGGGAGGCCATCACATCGAATCGGTCCTGAAAGAACAGCGATGTAAATAAAGTCTATTGCCGAGTAAACAAAACCACGTACAACTTATTTAATCCCGCTACGGTCGAAACCACATTGATTCGAAGCAAATCTTAGATTTGCAGCCAGTGATGGGTGTACAATATAGAATAGCTCAGCGAAGACCGAATGGACCTACGCCTTGCTTGCGAAACCTACCATCAACCCAACGCTGAAATTGGGTCAATTTTCTCAAGTTCGATGGTTGCTTAGTAAATGCGGAGAACTCGCGTCACTAGAGGAGCCCCTTTCAAGGGACAATCCGAAATTTCGCTCACCAAAAGCTACCCACGGAGTGACCATTTGGAGTTCGTTCTACGCCATGCACAGGGTAGAGCATTATTGATTATGGTAATTTAATGTAAAAGCCGGGAGCACAACATGTAGGATTGGTTGACGTCGATAAACTGCCAGTGATGGGGTTGAGCGCAAGTCAACTAATCAAAAGATAAAAAATTTAAACGATTGACTGACATGCGAACGACATTTAAGATCAATGATGTTCAGTCCGCGGAAGCTAAGTTGAACCAAAGCCGAGATCGTAGTCACCAGCTGGACGTAGGTGTAGAAGGAGGACTAAGTACAGCGTGTCAATTTTCGCCAATAAGTAGATGTACAATGGAGAGCGGAACTAACCTAGTTAACCGGTGGATCCCAAATTCAACCAATCGTCACGAACCCAAAACGCCGGGTACCAAGAATAAGTACACCAACTACGCACAGTCCTTAGTAGATCCAATATTTCCAATCCACGTACCAGATATCTTAGTTCTCTGGCGTTATTTCCGGAGGATAGCGGGAATATTTCTGGGCAGGATCATTTGTCAAGTCCAAAGGCGGAACAGGGGTTGTGTTTGAAGTATTAAATGCTAAGCACTGAGCACTGAACATTGCAGCGTAGCACTGGCAGAGGAAGTTGGGTCCGTTCGGCATTGGATGTTTGTTGAGAGAACGACATTTTCGTTTGATTTTCGACGTTTGTGGCAACAAAGGCCACGGTCTCGTGATGCTACTCTCGGCCCGTCCTGCCCCATCCTCAATCGCAAATTAATAACTATGTCTCTCCAAATGCCGTTCTGGCAACAGCGCACTCAAAATCTCGATAAGATTAGGAACCACACTCCTCAGCTCAACACCTGAAAAACCTCACGCATAAGCGGACATCCATGGATGTGCATTCTAGGGCACCCTCATCCACAGATCCTCACTTACCCCGGAGCTCGTCATACATCAAATGAACCTGTTCCGGGTTAAGGGATAGAAAGAACGAAGGAA
>Ga0307517_10014136_pt1 | contig 10761 bp, 9 predicted proteins | sample 23_EM_MG_FD_194515 | JGI IMG/M metagenome (GOLD analysis project Ga0307517, IMG submission 194515) | Populus trichocarpa ectomycorrhiza microbial communities from riparian zone in the Pacific Northwest, United States - 23_EM | ecosystem: Host-associated > Plants > Roots > Unclassified | place...
ATGAAGGGAGTTTGTTTTATGCTTGTCAAAGTGCATTAAAAGAGAAGAGTGAAGATTGGAAATGGATATCTGATTGAAGAAAATGGTATAGGTACAATTAGAGTTTAAACCAAAAAAAAGAAAAAAAATGCGATAAGTGAAGTCTTGCATGTTCCAGAAGTTGATCAGAATCTACTAAGTTTTGGATAACTTATAGAGCATGGGTAAGCACTGCATTTTGAAGATGATTATCGCACCATTTATGACAAAGGTGTGTTGAGACAAGTATTAGCATGAGTTAAGATGGCGAATATGTGTTTTCCTCTTAACTTGAAACATATAAATATTGTGACAATGAACATGAAAGGAGAAGATGACTCATGACTTTGGCATATAAGGCTTGGTCATTTAAACTTCAGTAGCCTTAAGCTACTTCAACAGAAAAAATATGGTGTATAGGCTTTCATTTATTGAAGAGAAGGATGGTGTTTGTGAAGGTTCTGCACTTGAAAAACATCATTGATAACCTTTTTCTTAAAGAAGTAGCCTGGAAAGTCAAAGAAAAGTTCGAGCTGGTAAATACGGATGTGTGTGGTCCTATGCAAACTTCTTTAAATTCACCAAATATGTATTTCATCCTCTTTATTGATGATTAAAGTGGAATGAATTGGGTGTACTTTATAAGGCATAAATATGAAGTTTTCAGTATATTCAAGAAATTTAAAGCACTCGGTGAAAAGCAAAATGACAGAAAGATAAAAGTGTTGAGAAGTGATCATGGAAATGATATATTTCAAGTGAATTTGAGAAGTTTTGTAAAGATGAAAGTGTGCAAAGGCAAATAATAATTGGTTATACTCTGCAACAAAATAGGGTATCTAAGAGGAAAAATCAAATAGTGATGGAAATGATCAAATCTATGTTGTTTGAGAAGGGCCTTCTAAGAAGTTTTTAGGTTGAAGTTGTAAATACAACAGTTTATTTAATCAACAGTGTCTAACAAAAGTCTTAAATAATCATACATCATTTGAAGCTTGGAATAGAAGGAAGCCTTTGGTGAATCATCTAAAAGTGTTATGCTTAGATTCCAAAAGAGAAAAGATATAAGTTGGAAGAAGCTAGTGTTAAATGCATCTTTCTTAGCTATAGCTCTATGTCAAAGACTTACAAGCTGTATAATCTAAAAAATAAAAAAGTTTTTATCAACAGAGATGTGTTATTTGATGAAAAAGCAAAATAAATTTGGGAAAAAAAAATTAAAGGTGATAGTAATTCAACTTGTGATTTGAAGCAAAAAATCAGTTCGCAAAGAAAAAGAAAAGTATCCAGATCCTAGAACAAGTGTATTGTCATCTTCTAGCTCAATTTCAAAGAAGATGAAAAGTTTACATGAAGGGTATACAAAGTGTAACTTTTGTGTGGTTGAACTAAAGAATTTTGAAGAAGCAAGCAAGGAGAAAGAAATAGAGATGATTGAGAACAACAAAACACTTGTATATTGGTTGATAAGTCAAAAGACAAAAAAGTGATAGGTGTAAAATGAATTTAGAAAGTAAAACATAATCAAGATAGTTTTGTGCAAATTAAGAAACAAGCCAAGAGTAGTAGCTAAGAATTATTCTCAACTACCTGAAATTGATTTCAATGCAGTCTTTGCTCCGGTAACTCATTTGGATACTGTTAGAGCACTCATTGTTCTTGCAGCTCATAAAGGTTGGTTCTTATACCAACTTAATGAGAAGTCAGCCTTTTTAAATGGGGAGTTGAAGGAAGAAGTCTATGTAGAGCAGCCATAAGTTTTGTTGATAGTAAAAGGAAGATACGATGTATTTGCTAAAAAATGCATTATATGGGGTGAATCAAGCTTCGAGAACTTACAACCAAATTGACTATTACTCCATTCAATAAAAAAATCAGAGAAGCAAAAGTGAGCTTACTTTGTATGTGAAAAAACAAGAGAATGATATTCTTATTGTTGCATTATATGTTGATGATTTTGTAATTACGGGTAGTAATGGAAGATGGATGAATACTTTAAAAAAGAAATTGTGAGAAAATATAAGATGATGATATTGGGCTGTCACATCAATTTTTAGGTCTTAAGGTTTACCAAGATGATGGAGGTGCCTTCATTTATCAAAAGAAGTCTGTTGAAAGAGTTCTAAGAACATTCGGAATGTTTGGCTGCTAACCTATTAATGTGCCTTTAGTGGTGAATGAAAAGAATGAAAAATGATGGAGGAAAGAAGGTGGAAGTTATATATGTTTGAATGTTCTTGGTGTGTGTAAAGGAAAAAAGAAAAAGAAGTTACAGTGTTTGATCATTTCTCTCTTCTGCAGAAAATTACAGACCTGTTTTTAGCCCTTAAAACCTGCATATTTTGATGTTGTTTCGACCACACACGAAGCTAATAATTTAGCCAACAGAAATACATCGACAAAGAGGAAGCTTGTGATTTGTTTATGAATAACACAGGTAATTTTACTCACCACGGCATTGTGACTTGAAAAATCTACTTGGCAGTGTAGGTCTGCACCGTCTGTAGGTGTCTTGAGAAGCAAGTATAGTCGCATTAGAGTTCCAGGTCCATTCTTCTTCACAACCTTTATTTCTCCACCCATCTTGTTAACCTGTCCTCGCCAACAACTAGGAAAACGTCAGTAAGCGGTTGTCGACTAGGAAGCATAAAAAAGGATTATGATGATGCTGCTGCTGCTTCTCTTCACAAATTCAGCAAGATATTATTTAATAGCTGAACTGCAGTATCTGATTAAGGTTTAGGGCATGCAGCTGATAGTCTAAAGATAAACTTTGCATAGTGAGGTAATCTCTCATTTGATTTTCTGTTTAGTGGTTAGGAATCTTATATGAGTGTGGAGTTTACTCACCAAAGTTCTAACTATGCATAGTCCAAGACCAGTGCCTCCATGCCTGAAATAGACAATTGTTAAAAAACCAAGAATTTCTGTTCAGGATCTTAAATTTGCTTGATATATTCACATGCTTGCTTTTGCACTTCAACTATCAAGTATCAACTTCTACCCAAATTAACTGGTAAAACTAGTGGATCTGAACCAGGAGGTAGAGTGAGCAACGCATTGCCTTTTTTCTAGATCTTATAGCATATTTTGTAATTGTGATATTCAATGGATGAATCAAGCGAGTTGTGGCCAGTGAAACTTGTTTCATCTACTTACAGTCGAGTTGTTGATGGATCAGCTTGTTCAAAGCTTTCAAATACAGACTCCCATTTGCTTGGATCAATTCCTGCAGATAGGCAAAAAAGAAAAAGAAAAAAACTGTTACAAATGCTATAGAGATGGAAGATATTTTATGTGGTTTCAGACAATTTTTGGGGTTCATACCACAGCCTGTGTCATCAATTTCAAACCAAAGAATCATTTTGTTTTCCTTCTTACAGGCCTTCTTCAGATGATTCCCATGCTGCCTAAGTTTTGGCTTAATTGCACAACGCATTTTCTTCTGATCGAGATGAAACTGTGTGTCATTGTAAGTATTATTTAAGTTCTCACACCAACCACGCAGAATAATGTGACCCGCTGAAAATCATTTTGAAGAGTTAGGTATGCAAGAAGAAGTTGACTACACAATGCTTTTTGTTCATTGAGAGATGAATTTTGTCTCTAATTCCATCACAGGTATGCATACTAAAATCTAAGTAAGTTGGCACTGCAAGTGTTGGACTTACTTGTCGTAAACTTTATAGAATTGCTTATCAGATTTGCAAATATTTGAACAACTCTGGCGGAGTCTCCTCGTACTAATTTCGGCATCTCATCTGCATGCAGGAAATGCAAGTAGCAATGAACATCAGAAAGAGGCTAATGATCATACGTTGATACTTGACATTCAATGCACAAGACGTACCAGAGAGATCCAAAACAGCCTCGACATTGTGGTTAATGCACTGAACAGAGAACATGTCAATAAGTCCTTCAAGTTCTCTTCCCAAGTCAAACTCAGCATCTTCCAAAACCAATTTTCCAGATTCAACCTATAAAACCAATTTCGAAATGAATCAAGAAAAGGACATTCTGTGACTTGCTGCAGCCTTGGACGTTCTGGTTTGTGTTGGTTTTGATATCTTTGTAATTGTTACAACTGTTTACAATTGCTAGGCTATTTTTAGCGTCTCACCTTGCTCAGATCCAATATGTTGTTAAGAAGCCGGAGTAGAGCCGTGGAGCACTTTCTGATCTGTGTAACATTTGCATATTGTTCATTCGTGAGGCAATCATCACAGATAAGAATGTCCAGCAGCCCAATCACTGCAGCCATAGGAGTCCTCAATTCGTGACTGTTGTACAGAAATGAAATGAATATTTACTTCCGTTAAAAACTCAAGAACAGGAAAAAGAAAAGATCTCAAGGGTACTCAAAACTCTGTGTCGCTGATACAAATTTGCAAGCCTAATTGAATATCAAAGCTCACAAACATATATTACTATTAAGATACAAAGTAATACACCTCATGTTTGCCAGAAACTGGCTTTTGTAGTTGTTTGATGCCTCTGCCCTTCTCCTTGCATCAAGATGGCTTATCAGTTCTGCCCTTAGTTTCATCTCCTTTGATACTCCATTTGTGAGAATCAAAATGAAGACACATCCGATGACTAGGATACATAGAGATGCAGAAATGAGTATAACCAACGTTTTGAATGCTCTCTCATCAACCTTTCCCATTATATATCTTCTTGGAATGATGATCACCCCCACCTATACAGAATTGCAGAAGCTTGCTAAATGCTTAGACAATTAATAGCTATAAACTAAATAAAATAAACTAGATCCTTTCGAGCCATTTTTTCATTCTACTTGGGCATAACCGGGGAATTTATAGAAATGCAATTCTGTAACATCCAAGTTTAAGCGATGCTGGATAAAACTTTAAGTCTTGGGAAAAGTTAGACAGAAGGTTCGACACTTACTATAGGGAGTCTCTTCAGATTTAGAAAAAACGAGTCGATGTAACATTGCTGCTTGCCAAGTTTTGCATTTTCCACATGAACAACGTGACCTGGAGGAAACTTGTTTCCATAGACTCTCTCCAACCATCGAGCTCCCATTCTTATAGTGGGTTCCTCAGTATCGACAGCCATTATAAGATTGGGCCTTGTTGAATTTGTCAAGAGAGGAGCATTCGTGGAAGTAGCCAATAAGTAACCCTCTTGAGAGGTCAAATATATGTATCCCTTATGGACTTCAACAAGCTCTCTCATCAATTGGCCTACACTGTAGAGAGCAGTAGTAACACCTACGACGGCCACAATGCTTTTATTGTAAGCATCCCACACAGGCAATGCTGCTGAAAGCAGTGGTGAATCCGTGTACTTGCTTACTGCCACATGCCATGAAGCCACACCGTCAGGTACTTGTGAAAGGCCTGCAATATTGATAAGATCGTCTGGTGGAATTGGACTTGCTTTTCCTATCTTTTCGCCTGAGGTAGGATCAAGTGGTTCACGATACCAAATTGCAGAAAAGTTACTGTGGATGGATTGATCATTCCATGCTTGATGCGATAAGAACATATTTGCATCAGAAGGCCCTTTGGCATTGATTGAGTAGTTCCTAAGATCAGAGTAGATGTAGAACGTGTTGTTACTCCTATGATCCCTGTGGAAAGCCTGCACAAAACCATTTCTATAATTTATGGTAATTGCATTGAGAGCTTTACGACTCGAAAACAGTGCCCACGTTACATGCCTCATCACTTCATAAAGCTGTTAAGACCAAAAAAAGAAAAAATCAAGTCAAATACAAACATATCCAAAAAATCCAAAGATTAATTCTATTGTCAGATTTGGTAGCACTTTAACAACATCATAAACACAACAACCTCCACTTGTTCGGCTTGAATGGTTGTCTTGCTGTACCTTCCGATTACATACTCTGATAGCTTAACCTGGGCTGCAGTTATCTCAGCTGTGGAATTCAGAATGTTCCACATTCTTAATATGGGGCGCTGTAGAAGTTCATATCGAAGGCCAGAAGCCAAGGTATCTAGTGACTTTTTTGTATAGCTTCTAGTGAAATGCCATGTTAGTATGGTTAGCAGCCCAATCAAAATTGCTAACATAGCCTGCATAAAGCCATTAACAGAAAATTAATAATGTACTCACTGGCCAAAACAGCAGTTTCTGCATGCTAAAAGGCAGCTTCTCTGATTGTCCAGATCATAGTTTCTTATACCATAATCAGACAATAGAAACAAAAATTGAATATGAAGCAAATGCATAAACAGAATTTAGGAAGAAAAAAGCTTATCGAATTGACACAGGCAATGAATCCCATTTCCTTTTCACTTTCGAGTTCTTAAGTTAGCGAGGGTAAGGGTAGGATTTGACCCCCGAGTCATGACTTTCCTTATCTGGATTAAACAAACATTGCCTTCTTTCAATGATTTTGTGCATAATGTTTCTTTCATTACCAAGTATACAACAATAGGTGATATATTTATTATACACATTTCTATCAGCTAAGTTACTTACTTGATCAATAAATTTGATTGAAGTTTTCATAATTCAGTAGTGAAACTTGTAAAGAATACAGCAGTACAGAGAAAGAGAGATTAAACAAACCATTATAGCCAAGCGGACTACAAAAACACTGTAGTAAGAGGAGAGGCAGTGAGTGTTTCCATACTGGAACTCATCTTGTTCAACTTCTCTATGGAAAATTCTTCTACCATAAGGAGCTGTATTCTTTCTGCAAGAAGTGGCAAACCCGAGAATTCTGTTACACACTTTTCTCAAAGGAGTTGCCATTATTGGTGTGCCAGTGCTTACAGTTGGTGAACATGAGTGGTTTCTATGACGTCCTTCCTCAGCCATTTCCGAAAAGAAGATGAAGTTTAATTAACTAGCAAGAACTCATGCTTTGTTTTTGTACGAGAGACACAATTAAGAGGGAGGGAGGGAGGGAGACTATGTGACAAAGTGATTAATGGGGTGTGGTGTTTAATATGCTGCTGGTTCATGTGTCACTCCCCACCTTTCGAAGGCAAATTTTCTTGCAATTTCTAAAGTGGGTTTATATTCCTCATCCACGACAACTTTGCCACCTATCTCAACTCTTTGATATAAATTCCAACCTGCTCTGTGGTTTGGGAATTTAAGCTTGGATAGGAAAAAGAAAACGAACATGGTGAAACTTCATGGATAGATGTGGCAAAACAAGGGAAAATTCCTTGACCGATTGCTGTTGAAGTGGGGCAACATGGACCTACAACTTTTTGTTCCATGTACGTAGCCTATAAAACACCAAAGTGCTTTATATCTTGTTTTTTGAGGCGGACAATAATGCCTCAAATTCTGGGTACAGTTCATGATGAACAAGAATACATGAGGTGTTGCACAGTTAACGTCTACAGCTTTCTAGATTCAAATTTATAAATATTAGCTTAGGATCATTATTTTTTCAAATTCGTTCAGGATATCTCGAAACAACCATTTGAATTCAATTGAAAAAACAAAATAAATTATTAAATTTATGAAGATTTTGATAAAGCTCCATATGGTTTCATGGTTTTTAGTTGGTTTGTGGAATTTAAATAATTAAGTTCTAAACAACCATTTAAATCTTGAAGATTCCGAGTACGAGGATGGTTGTTAATTTTGCTCTTTAGTTTCTGGCATTTTGAGCTAGTCTTTGCCTATTGTCAAAATGGCATGATTGTCTTTCACTGAGTCAAGTAGTAATATAATTATATCTTACAATCATTATTGGATTATAATTACAATCTCTCTCTAAAAAACAAAAACTATGTGTAACTAATTGCTTATTAATTAATCTCACTGGATAAAACTCTCTAAATCAAGATATTATACTAACATCCCCTCTAAAATATTTGGTGTTTATGAATCTCGAAGCATCAATTTATTAATAATGAATTGATGTCGATGACGAGATAGGATCTTGGTAGGCACATCAGTTGTCTAGAACTTAATAAAAATATAAGAGAGAGTAATTACGTGTTGGTCAAGTATTTCATGAATATAATGACAATCTATTTCAATGTGCTTGATTCGCTCATAAAAGACCAGATTGACAATAATTTGAATAGCACTTGTGTTATTAACATGAAGAGAAGTAAGAGCAAGTTGAGGAATACCAAGTTCACCTAATAGACCCCAAAGTCAAACAATCTTAAAGCATGCTAATAACATAGCACGATATTCAAACTTAATTGAGGATTTAGAAACTCGATCATGCTTCTTACTCTTCCAAGAAATAAGATCACCACCAAGAAACATGCACCAGCCAATAACTGAATGACGAGTATTCAGAAAACCAACTCAATCTACATCAATAAAACTCATCAACTGTTAGGAAGTCTCTAAAGGAAAGAATAATTCATGACTAAAAATACATTTGAGATAACAAAGAATACGTCATATTATAAGTAAGTGAGAATGGTGAGGAGCCGTATAAAATGCCTAACTTGTTGTATAGTAAAAGAAATATTAGGCCAAGTAATTATCAAATAATTCAAACTCCTTACTAGCTACCAATACAATGAGGGATCATATAATAGCTCATCATCATCTTGTTGTAGCTTCAAGTTGACCTTCATTAAATAAGGACCAAGTTACCTGATTGAAGATCAACTACAGTGAGAAGCTTTTGAGTGTACTTATATTGATGCAAAAGTGTGTCAGTTCGACAAGGGTGTGCATCAAGACCAATAAAATATTGTAGGGTACTAAGATCTTTAATATGAAATGAAATGTTAAGATGTGTTTGTAGTTGCTCAATCAACTATATAAGAATCAAACCTTGTAATTACAATAACATCCATATATACAAGAAGTATAATAATCCTAGTAGAAATTGTTTTGGGAAAGAGAGGAGTCAAACTAATTCTAAATAAAATTAAAATAAAAAAAGAGTAGAATGAACTTCTCAAATCAGGCACATGATGCCAAAAACCACCAAACAAGCTTTATACCTTGCAATAGAACCATCATGCTATAACTTTATGGTATAAGCCCATTTACAGCTAAAAAGTTTGACGCCATTAAGACAAGGAACAATATCACATGTGAGATTGTCTTAAAGAGCCTGAAGCTCTTCTTACATAGTTTGCTTATAACATGCTTCATTAAAAGCCTGAAAGCAAGACTTAGATATAATGGTAATATTAAGAGGAGTTTGTATAAGAGAACCCATATATCCAAATGATGTGAAATCTAAGATGACCGATGAGGTTCAATAAGAACATGATCAAGTGTCAAGGTTACGTCATGTAATAAGACTAATGGATAACTTATTTGATACACAATACTTGACTTAAAACGTTAAATAGAACTTGACACGTCATAAAAAAATAAGAAACAAAACTAAATAGGTATCATAAGAAGTTGAAAACTGAAAGAAATATTGATTTTCAAAGAAGATCATATTTTAAGAAATATGAAGTTTATTAGCAACCGATTCATAAAACACAAACCATTTTATGTATATTACTATATCCTAGAAAAGCACACCAAATAAGATTGAGTAGCAAACTTGTGTTATTCAGTATATGGTAAGTGAACAAAACAAACACAACCAAATATATAAAGAAACTTATACTTAGAAGTAACACCAAATAAGCGAGAATATTGCAAATCAAAATTGAAAACTTAGAAGAGAAGACAATTAATCAAATAAACAGTCATAGATAATGCTTATACCCAAAATCTAGGTGGTATAGAAGAGTCAATTAAACAAGGTATGAACAACATCTAAAAAGTGATGATTCTTAAACTCTACAACCTTATTTTGTTGAGTGTATGGGCAAGAAATGTAAACCCTAGTTAAAAAAAATTACAATGATAGTAAAAATATTGAAAATACAACCTATATGTATGGTATTTTAAAAGTGAGCTAAGACGGGGTATCTGGTTAAAAAAAAAAATACCTGAACTAGATATACTATCAAGAACTATGAGATATAAATATGTGGCATTGGCTTCCTTTAGAAGCCACTTTGGCCGAACAATCTAAAGAGAAGGGGAAAGGTTCTTCTTCATCTTTCACTTGATTTTTCCCATAAAAAATGCCTAAAAACCTTGGATTAAAAGTTCTAAAGGGGGGTTTTTTAGGATTAAAGCAAGGGATTTCAAGTTTTAGAAGGGTTATAAAGCTTGGAAATAGAGGTTTTGGAAGTTAGAGAGAGAAAGAGAAGAATAAGTGAAGAAAGGTTGGTTTCCTTGTCAATTTCTTTCTTATTTCTTATGATTAGGAGGTAAGAATTACTTCCACCATGATTGATTATGATTTTGGCATGTTTTGAAGCTTAGGTAGTAATGTGTACAATATGGAATGTTGAGTTTTATAGGTTGAGATGTTTAAAATGGTATTCTTTGTTTAAAATCATATTCTTGGGTATGAATTAAGAATGGGTAATGTGTGAATTATGGAAAATTAAAGAAAAAAATTATGTTCCCTTTTGTATAGGTAATTCGGTCAAACGAGTGAGAGTAGTTTTAAGATTTTTAGTTCAAGTTAACATGAAATTGGTGTTTAACTATGTTATATGATGAAATTAATGATTGGGTGGAGAGTTGATTACATGAAAAAAAATTACATAATGAGTTTGATGATTGGGAATGAAATTAATTTCATGAAAACCTGAATGAGAATCCATATTCTTCTTGGTGTGGAATTCAATTTAAGCTAATAAATAAGGATGAGTTTGGTTGACTTAGTTGTTATAATGATTGAGTTGACTTGTGTTAGGTGAGATGTAAAATGGTTGGATAATTAGGAAATTG
>Ga0307517_10014138_pt1 | contig 10759 bp, 11 predicted proteins | sample 23_EM_MG_FD_194515 | JGI IMG/M metagenome (GOLD analysis project Ga0307517, IMG submission 194515) | Populus trichocarpa ectomycorrhiza microbial communities from riparian zone in the Pacific Northwest, United States - 23_EM | ecosystem: Host-associated > Plants > Roots > Unclassified | place...
GGCAGTGCAGGATCTCCTATGTTTAGTTGATTTATATTTGGTTTATTTGATTTGATTTCAGCTCCGCCACTGTCTCTGAGTCAGATAGGCTATGCTATCGTATTGCTATGTTTAGTTTGCTTTGTTGAAAGTTTATATTTAGGATTCCGGGTATGGAATGGTCATGTAACACTGGCGAAGGCTGAGCACTGTTTGTTTGTTTCTTTCTTTAGTCTTGCAGGATTACAGGATTCAGGTATGTGCGCAGCTACTGGTAATGATCGTGATTGCAGGAAGGCTATTGCTCTTGGGTTTTGTATTTAAACCAGTCTCCTGGCTAGCAGGAGACAGCAGACTTTGACAGCCCTTCAGTCTAAGAATACACTTGGTTCAACGGCAATACCTGAGTTCTACTTGTCCTTCTACTATTATCTCTTACCTGCGGTCCCTTGAAGCCTCCCTTAGCACCAGCGCTAGCAGGTCTACCGCCGGTCCTATTGTATTTTCGTTAGACAGGAATAAACCTGTTACAAGTGTGTACTAGTATGAAGAAAATATATAATTAATACATGAGTTAAACGTGCCAGTGATGACTACTCTCGAGAGACGTCACAGGACGTTAGCGGGCGCAGGACTGGCACAGGGTTCACGCCAGGAGACTAGGGGTAGGAGTATGATAATACTGACGGCTTCTGCAAGGGGCTGGTGAATAGAAAGCGTCAGGACGCTGGGATATGAAGAACAGGGGGGACGTCAAGTCCGGATACAGGGGAGTGTTGCTGCTCAACTCAGGACTCAATAGTGGCGTGCGGGCGTTGGGGACGGACTCAGGACGCATGGGAAGAGTACGGACGCTGGAACTGAACTCGGGACGCACAGGAGGCACGGGACGCTGCGACGACTTCGCTGGCGTCAGGACGCAGTGAGGGCGTATCAGATGCATGTGTTTTTTTTGCTGATGCAGAACAATCCCCTACCCCCAGGCCGGGCGATCCCCCAAGCTCAGAACAATCCTCCCAGCGCAGCGAATCCCCAACCGCAGAACAACCCCCCATCCGCAGGCCCGGCAAATCTCCAAGGTCAGAACAATCCCCCTCCCCTAGGCCCGGCGATCCCCCAAGCTCAGAACAATCCTCCCAGCGCAGCGAATACCTGGTACGCCAGTGCGGGTCCAACATGCTCCAGCGAATGTCCAAGCTCCGAACAATCCTGCCGGCGCAGCGGATCCCCAAGCTCCAAATAATCCTTCCGGCACAGCGAATCTCCAAGGTTCAAACAATCCTGCTGGCGCAGCGAATCCCCAAGCTCCGATCAATCCTGCCATCAAGGAAGTTATTCCTGCGCGAATCCAAGCGGCTCCCCCAATGGGCATTCTAGGTACGCCACTAGGGAGGCAATATGCTCCTCCGGTGGATATCCCAGGAGCTGCGGCACTGATCGTGGAGGATCCGGGGTTTGAATACCTTGGCATGGCACGACCAGTACCTCGCGCAGTGTCGGAACTGTCCCAAATTAGTGAGTTTGTTCGCAACAATTTGGATGTGTTTTTTTTTAACTTACTGACTTAGGATATATAAATTGGAGCGCTATGCTTGGACGTCCACGTGCTATCCGTATTGTTTGGGTCCGTAATTCGGCCGATATCGACGCACCACAACCAAATTATCACCTTCTCCATTGGCATAATGCTCAGATCAATGGGGTAGGTTTTGCTGAGTTAAATGCCTATGACATACGGGGACTGTCAGCGATTATTTCGAGAACTGTGCCACACAACGCGATTCGCTACATACTTGGCGTGACTGGTGAAGGCCGCAAAGAGCTGTGTCCTCATCCCAGGTTCACCTTATCTTATATAAATTACGTCTTCATCGAGAGTGATGAAGACGTAAGGGCCTGGCTGCTGTCGAATCCGGTTCTCGAGCATCCATTGGATCTGTTGGTCTATTGTCATCGCCGATATACTGCGGACAGGGTACTCACTCCGCCCTTGAGAAGGCACAACTATCTGCCTGAAAATGCCATCGCCGATTGGGCACGGCAAGCAGGGGAACGTACTGGCATTCAAGCCCCACGAAAGGAAGTGAGACCTGACCCCGGCCCAGCCAATGCTGGAGGTAACCAGGCAAATGACTCTCCCCTTTTTCTCCTGGTATCTAGCAGTTCATCCTCTGATGTCTCCGACGCCGGCGAGGGATGTGAAGCAATCATCGGAAGATTACCATCCCGCGTTGCAGATCCCACCGAATCCCCCCATTTTCGTATACCCCTGGCTATTCAATCGCCATCCAGAATGAATACCCACCATGGGTGGGCCCTGGGGGGCCGCGGGGGTGAGACTCCGGATGTCAAGGTACGGAAGGGTGGAGCTCCATCCAATTCGGAGGATTGGGAGCATTTGAATAAGAAATTGCGTCAAGCTTCAAATGTTCGCGAGTGGTTGAAAGCAACGGAGGACCGCAAGCGTCGGGCACAGTTCGATGACAAAAAAGGTGACGAAGGCGCCAGTCCAGTTAAGAGATTGCGTTTGACATTGTCCGCAGAGTGTGGTGGATCGGAGTGTGGTGGATCGGAGTGTGGTGGATCGGAGTGTGGTGGATCGGAGTGTGGTGGCTCGCAGTGTGGTGGATCGGAGTGTGGTGGATGGGAGTGTGGTGGATCGGAGTGTGGTGGATCGGAGTGTGGTGGATCGGAGTGTGGTGGATCGGAGTGTGGTGGATCGGAGTATGGTGGATCGGAGTGTGGTCGATCTGACGGCGCGTCATTTGTATGGTAAGTCTACTAAGAAATATATTAGTGATTTCAATTTCTGTTCGATAGATTTCATAGAGTAGTACTTAAGAGTTTTGGAATAGCGTTTAGATCTTGCTTCGATGAGTTCCTTCGTCTGGGTTCGCACATGGCGTAGTATGATAGCTTGTGGTGTTGTGTTCAGGTTCAGGCCGGGAGCTAGGGTCTTGGCTGACTCTGACTCCAAGAGACACCACTGTACGCAATGTCTCTTGGTGCATGCATACTTGCGAGGCTTAAAACGCTATCGCAGGGGGTCCTGCAAATCACCCGTGACAATCAAGACTCAGTACTTTTCATGATCTTTCTACAACCTAAGATCTATATCTTTATCCACCGTCATTGGCAAAGTGCCTTGGTTATCTATCCCACGATACAGTATCCAAGCCATACAGATCCAGATCTACATTATGACGTCGCGGTACACCCTAAGTCGCATTCCCTACTTGTACGTCGCCTAGGGCTCACCGCCGGCGAAATGTACAGCATCGGTGAAATCTATATAAGGACCCTGTTAGGTGGTACCAGATCTCTAAGAACAAGCGAGATGTGTAAGACCAGGGTACTTTATCGTAGACCGAGGTGTGTCTAGGAAGGCTCAATATAAACGTGCGTAAAATAGTGATAAAGATTTTTCTTGTAATAACTTATTATATTGATAAGGTCTCTTCTCCGTAGCGTGATGATTTCAGTAAAGCTCGGGAGGCACTTCAATATTTATATCCCGCGTTGATAGAGTGCGCGGCCTACAAATGATTACCATACGAACTAAGTACCTGGTAACCATTCCGGATAGTGCCTATAGTGCGAACACCTTTTGACCCTGAATAATATCGCCCTACCATTGAATTCCGGACAGGAGAGCTCTTGATTTCTCTGGTGTGGCACTACGTTCCAGTCAGAGTTCACAATCCTTCTTCCGTCAGGAGGAACTGAAACTTGTCTGCATGCTAGACAGTGTCCTCATCATCGGACGAACGAAGTGGCCAACTTCGCAACCGGACCTATCGCAGTAGCAGATATCACTCTTGCTTCCTGCGCTTAGGCTTTGGTCAGACTTTCAGTCGGGATCATACCAATGGTACAATTCCCTCATAGGCTTTCCTTACCCAATGATCCTATATGGTACTATACCATTGGTGTGGGTGCGGTTATACTCGTATTTCATTTTAGAGTAGACATGACGAAAACGTCCCGTTACTTTAATGACATAGTTTCCGGTGCCGTACCGCTATGTCTGTAACCTTATGCGACGTCGACCGATCTCACCCAGAACACTTGCATAAGCTCGCCAAAGGTCCCCTCTCATATACCCTGCGACCAGCATCCGGTCGGACGGACAGCCGCGATGTATACGGTGTTATAAGATAGGTTCCAATGATAGTGTCCTTTGGTGTTGGGACGCAACTGCGACCCCGTCAGGTGTTGTCGCGCTGTGCCAACGCCGGGGCCAGAGGGGGGTGTTAGCTTCACAGGGTGAAGGTAGGGTAACCCCAGGGTACACAAAAATAGGTGGAAAAGCTACGCTTTTCGCATATGCCTAACAGACCCCTCCGACACGTCCCTCGCCCACCACGCGCTCCCTGGACGTTTGGTTCAGCACTGACCTAGGCAGAGTTACTTCCCAATTTGCGCTGCACACCCCGCTGAAGAGGGTGACCCATCGATCCAAACCCTAGTGGTCAGAGCTTCTGTCGATGCTCAGGAAGGCCTACAACTCCGCTCTCCGCACTTCGAAACGGGACCGTTTCGATTCTGCCCTCGTCACCTCCGCAAGGGCGGCGAGATCTGCCTATTTCAAAGCCATCAAGAGGGCGAAGAGGGACCACAGGTCCTCTTTCTTAGCCTCAGCGACCCCCCAGACTGTGTGGACTGCCAAGGGATTCGCAGTCGGACGCCCTCCCCCCCGTTTCCCTGACCTCCCGGGAGCCTCTACACCACCTGAACTGAACAAGGCGCTCCTTGACCATTTCTTCCCCGGCGAACCAGCGGAATTTATTGATACCATCCTGCTCCCGTTCAGGGAATGCCTCCCTCTGGCAGCTGAAGAGGTCGGCTGGGCCCTAGCCCACTCCTCCCCATCGTCGGCCCCAGGGCCTGACGCGATTCCCAATTCGGTATGGAAAAGGGTTCACCGCGTGGCCCGTCATCCAATCCACGAGCTTCTCTCCCCTTTGGTGCCATTGTTTGTTTGTTTCTTTCTTTGGTCTTGCAGGATTACAGGATTCCGGTATGTGCGCAGCTACTAGTAATGATCGTGATTGCAGGAAGGCTATCGCTCTTGGGTTTTGTATTTAAACCAGTCTCCTGGCTAGCAGGAGACAGCAGACTTCGACAGACCTTCAGTCTAAGAATACACTTGGTTGAACGGCAATCCCTGAGTCCCTTAGCCCAATTTGTCCTTCAAACTATTATCCTTCTAGCTACCGGTCCCTTGAAGCCTCCCTTAGCACCAGCGCTAGCAGGTCTATCGCCGGTCCTATTGTATTTTCGTTAGACAGGAATAAACCTGTTACACTGCGTCAACTCCTTTGCCAGCGACACCTCACAACCCAACGCTCTTTGCTCCGGCAACAGTGCCCCCTGTTCCGGCAAAACCTGCGAGTAATGCTGGATGGAGCGGATTTTCTGGGCTAGCAGGGCAGTCGGCTCTGGCTTATTGTTCTGCTGGTTGTAGGATGGCGGGAGAAGGAAGTGAACTCACTTGGACTCATCGGATACCTTGTCTACAAAGCGAGGGTGAACCTCTTGTACTACCCCCAAGTCCTGAGCCACGACCTTCAAAGTTGAAAAAGATCCGTTGCCCCTATTGTGAGGCATCAACGCATATGGCGTTGGATGATTGTTGGGATTTCAATAAGAGATTCCCACCTCGAGAGAATACCATTAACCGACCTCCTATATCTTCGACTATGTCGGTACCCCTTTCCGATAGAAGGGATGAAGATAATGAGGAAGGTTTGAGGTTTAGTGGGTATGATTGGCCTAGGTCTACCCGAGGTAGATATACCGAAGGTAACGGAGGAGATGGAGGGAGAATTCGACCAGCGGGTGGAAATGTTGCTGGTGGAGGAAACCCGGGTGATGCCGACCACTCTTCCGATAGTGACAACTCCGACTCCCCACCTTTCGATCCGCGCAAAATCCTTGGTAGTCGTAAGGACCACTGGGGTGAGGCAAGGAAGGCGAAGTATGATAAACGGTTAAGGCGACTTCTGAAACTTTGCAAGAGGCAACGGAATAGCAAGGGATCTGCTCACAAGCCCAAGAAGCCCAAGCGTCTTGGGGTAGACCCTTGCAATGGTGACCCTAAGGACACCCAACATTTGATACAAGATGTCGAGATTAAGCTAAACTATTTCAGAGAATCCCTTGAGGATGACATGGATAAGATTAGCCTCGTCATTCCCCTCCTTCGTGCCGGAGCCAAAAAATGGTACCATAGCATCCATGTCTATATCAATGAGGATGCAGCCATCCGTGATAAGAGGCCGTTTGACCCAAATAATGTTCTTAGGACATGGGAAGGCTTTCGCAAGCGTTTGATATCCCTTTTTGGTGGGCACTCGGACCGAGATCGCGCTCTTCGTGAGTGGAATGGTTTATCCATGCAGGCAGGAAAGATTGATTTGTTCGTGGATGAACTAATCCGGCTGGCAAATGAGTTGAAATATGGTGGGGACTATGTAAAGGATAAGGCTCGCGTGGGGATGACAACCGATCTCCGTAATGCGTGGGCTATGAAGACTCCACACCCCGAAGACTATGTTGACTACCTAAACCTTCTGCGAAATACAGGTCACCAGTTAGAAGATGTGGCTTCTTTCAACCGTACTGTTGTTAGAGCAAAAGACTCAGCTCATCGTAACAAGAGCGATGATAGGCATGCCTCCGCTAAGAAGCAGAGGAAGGAGAGAAAAGGTTCGGGCCCTCGCAATCCCAAACCCAACAACCCAGCGCCACGGTCTTTCCGACCGCCAGAATCAGAGCATGCAAAAGCGTATAAAGACATAGTGCAAACTCTCATCGATAGTCGCAAAGGGTTGAACCAATGCTCACGCTCTGGAGATCTGTACCACTTCTGGCGCAAATGTCCTGCTGCCACTCCGGTTGTGGCCTCGGCCGAGCTTAATCGTAAGCGGAGCGTTAATGAGGCAGGACACGAGAACCGTGCTTCGATCCCGAAAGCAAGACGCATTGAGGCTCCACCACCTGCTCTTAAACGAGTAGAGGCAGAGATTCGCGGATCCGCTCAGCAAATACTTGAAGTGGATACGCATGCGTCAGACTACGTAAGTCCCCACCTCTATCCTTTAGTTTTAGAAAAGCACTGACTCTGGGTCCAAGCCCACATCAGCAAAAAAATCAACCTGCGCCCTGCTGCGTCCTGCCCTCCCTGTGCGCCTGACATTGCGGGCGCATATAACGTAAACTCCAGTTCTGGGTGCGGACTCCCGCATCCGCATCGTCCGGACGTGGTAGGTGTCTGTCTGGACGCACCGCACGCAACCAGAAGCTGTCCCCCCCAGCAACCCTGCGCCCTGCAGACAACCCTACCGTCCCGTTACACCCCATGCACCCCCCTGCATGCTACCCCTTTCCTGACGTCCTGCGACTTCAATCTCCTTCTCCCTAACAAGCCCTACAAACCCCCCCCCACCGGGCTTCCTCCTATGTTACTGTGTTCCCTCTGGATTCCGTCCTGAGTTCCCCTCCCTATCCCCTCTCCCTCCCGCACCGCCTCAGATACACGCCTTTTCGCCCTCTACCTCTCAATCCCATCGTGTATCTCCCCGCATCCAGCGGGCATGCTCCAGCCCTTGACCTTTTCCCTCACCAGCTCCGGATCCTGATGTTGATTTCCGGGTGTCCTGCGGACGCCCCCAACAACCCATCTCGTCGGCCGGACGGCCCCTGCAACCCTTCTAGTCGGCCGGGCGCCCCTACAATTTATCACGTCCGCCGGACGTCCTCTACAGCCCATCTCGTCGGCCGGATGTCTCCTCCTACGTATCCCTTCGACCAGATGTCCCATACAACCTCTCCTGTCGGCCGGATGTCCTACGATGTGCTCCTGGCTTTTGACCGTCCGCCTGACACATTTCCACGCCTTCTGAACCTACAGAACCTACAATTAGCCACCAGAAGACCTGCCCATAGCTGCGCATCTTCGAATCACCCGCCCGACACATCACGACGTGGTAGCCGCATATCATCTCCGGCCGACCACCCTCTCAGGGCCTCTACACTATTACGGTTTTGTTACTTGCGGGCTTCCGGGCTTCCGGGAGCCTTTGCTATGTGTATCATCTATTCTATTACTCCTCTACTATGCATACATAATATTAGGATCATAGTGTAGTAATAACACAATCCCCCAAGTCCTCTCGGTCACTTTCTCCAACCTGCTCCCGCGCATCCGCAAGTTCTCCGGACAGAGCTGACTCGACCAGTCCTCCCAAAGCATCCGCTAGGTCCGCGCAGCTGCCCCGCACCGATTCCAATACTTCGGGCTCCAGATCAATCCCAAATTCCCGCCTCAATGCATCATCATCATTGGAATACCCTGCTGTTCTCTCAGCACGCTTTCCCCACTCCCGGGCAATTTTGGCCCCCAACGCAGTCTTGATCGGCGCAATGATTAAACCCTGAAAGCGCTCTCCAGTATTCTGCCATGTCTGTGTCTGATGTTCCAGCAGGCCTGCCTTTCTATTAGCTCACTTATCACCCGTCTCGAGTACTTGCGGTTTTCGAGAGTATCCGGATGCCTTGGCCAAAGGGGATCCGGACACTCCTGAAAACCACAAGTCCGCCCGGTTTATCTTACCTCCGGCATTAGAACGCGTGAAAAGCACTTTATCGATAAAGATTGCAGTCCGCCAGCATTGCAGCGAATGGCACAGCATGGCCGCAGTCAAACGGATAAACGGACCGTCAATCTTACCCAGGAATCTCGCATCTGTCATGCCTCTCCTTTTAGGACTAGAATAAAATTGGGCAAAAATCACGCTTGGAATCTGGGTGCTAGGAATCTAAGAGAAACTGCCTGTCCGCCGTATTGGATAGATTTTTTAGCTGGGGTCAGAGACAATCGTGAAAATTGTTGTATCACTATACCTCATATTTGTCTGGTGGGCAAAGGAAGCTGTCTTCCTCTAGTAGGTATGCCACCCTTCGTGCACACCCCGCAGCATCCTCCATATCTAGCTTATAGAGTGCAGTTATACACCCCTGTGCAGTATGCAAATACTGTGATCTGCATCGGCTATGCTTTGCCCGAACCTGCAAAAAGCCCGGCCGCCAGCCGGTCTATTTTGTCTGGCGGATCAGATATAAGATACTGATTAAGGGTAACTTACCTGATCATTGGAGGCCGGGGTAGCATTGGCAAAGTTTGGAAAGCCCAGCTCTCTCCGGGCATCCTTCCAACACATGGGGACTGCTTCAGTTAGGGTAATTGCATCTGGAAATGGATTTACGAATATTGTCCACTCCCACATCAGGTCACGGGCTTTGAGCACAATGCTACGCTCAAGTCCTGTGGCCATATTTCGTCGACTGCTGGTGTGTTGTTCACCCACGCTATCCAATTCGGGCGTTGTTGGACCTGAGTTGCTCGGAGTTATTGCTGGTGGCTCTAGCAGACCCAAGGCTGTGGACGGGCGAGAGCGGATCGCAGGTGTGAAACGGTTTTGGCTGACACGTACTGGGACAGGTGCTCTCCGTCTGGGGTAATCAATTCCCCGGCCAGAACTCTGCGTATGCCCGGGAGGGACTGTAAATATCGAAGGTTGTGGTTCACGAAACCCATACCGAATTGATCTTTGTGCCCCCCAACCCGATGATAAATTCTCATTCTCCTCCCCCTGTTCTAACTCTTCCTCCTCCTCCTCCTCAACCTCATCTACCTCAGTCTCCTCACTCTGGCCATTGTAATCCTCATACTCCCCATCTTGTGAGTCAATGCTGTCATCCGCTGACGGCGGCCCGCTGTCTACAAGAATAGGGTCTGGTACCTCAAGTCGTGATGAGGCTAGCACTAGGCTGGTACCCCTACTTTCTGTGGACCCCGACGGACGAGATGCAAGTGGGGTTGGGATGATGGTTAACCTGTCTCTGGATTTGGATTTCCGGACACGTCCGCTGCGCACCTCCCTTTGTATTTGCCTACTCTGCCTCGACGGACGTGTTCTGTCCGCCATAAGCCGCCGTTGTTGTTTTGACATGTTGTGTAGGTATATAGTGATAGAATAGAATTGTAGTGATTGGAAAATGCGTATTAGTAGGTGATATGGGGTTTGAACCTAGCGGATGAAAAGTAGTCTGAACGACTGCTTTAAGAGCCAGGGCAGTTCACCGCTTGTCACTCGCTTTCATGTTCGATAACCGGGGGAGACATCCGCGCGACTGAATTACCACATGTTATGGGAATTTGCACCCGAGATAGCAGTCTTCCACCCGGGCGTGCACTGTATCACAATACGAACGTTATGTATTTAAGGTTCATGATGGTGAGGAACTCGAACGTTGTTTCTTAGAACGCGCGGAATAATCTAGTTTGAGTAGGTCCGCCAAGGATATTGTAACAAATGAGGTTAAGCTAGGGCTTGGAGCGCAGAACACTAATATCAGAAGGAACACGGTGCTTCACAGGTTTGAGAAATTAGGAAGAGGATGCAAAATGATAAGGAACGGGACAACTCCGAACCAAAAACACATGGGGGAGAAATGGTCCGCAAAGCTTCCAGCGCAAGCATCTCAAGCCAGAAAGGAAAACAAGTCACAAACAAAAACAAAAAAAGAAATTACAACCGAAACAAAAAAAATAACACACCGAAAACCAAAATCCAAGATGCAAAGAACCAATGTCTAAAGTGTAAAGAAAAAGCACCAGTGTCCGCTCTCAACAAGTAGTGTCCGCAGACATCATTGGATACGGACAAACCCGGCCGGCCATACGCAAGTTGGCTAATCCTGAAGAGAAATGTGC
>Ga0307517_10014141_pt1 | contig 10757 bp, 4 predicted proteins | sample 23_EM_MG_FD_194515 | JGI IMG/M metagenome (GOLD analysis project Ga0307517, IMG submission 194515) | Populus trichocarpa ectomycorrhiza microbial communities from riparian zone in the Pacific Northwest, United States - 23_EM | ecosystem: Host-associated > Plants > Roots > Unclassified | place...
ATTTAAAGTAAATGTATAATTGTTTTTTGAAATTGTATTGTAAATAAATAAAAGGTTTTATATGATACATAAAAAAACATAATGACAGTTTTATCTAATTATTCTTTTTGAAAAAGTGTCATTAAAAATAATTATATTTTTAATAAAATAATGTATAAAATAAAATAAAGAATTATGAATAACGGTAGTATAATAATATCTTGTTTTGATTCAAAATTGAAAATATGAACAAATAATTTGATATTAAGAATTCATAATAGAAAATGTATGTAAATAGAATGATATACACAACAAAAAAAATCACACAATTACTAAACATATTAAAACGCTTAAGCATTTTACTGTAGCTTCACCAACCATTTTCTTTTGCGGTACTCAATTTATTTATTTTTTTTATCCTCAATTATTTTTTTCAATCAAAGCTTTTAATGCCAAACTATTGATAAGCTTCCCAAAATACTTCAAGGTCAGACAAATTAAAAAAAAAACCTAAAGTGTAAAACAAAGAGAAATAACATGGTGAATCTAAAATTCTTGGAAAAAGTTGTTTTTAATCCTCATAATTTTAATTTGATCTGAAAGCTTATTTTTTATGCATTTTGGCCCATGAGTTAGAGAAAGGATTGAGAAAATCGCCTGAAATTAGTGAGGAGATTGAAATTTTTAGGTTTGATCACTTTTTAACGATGAAAATCATCATTATTGGTGTCAATGAGTTTCATTTAATAAGAAAAGTTTGATGTAATAATTTTTATCTCTAAACTTATATGAAATAATAAATCTAGGCTTAGTTTGTTTTTACAATTCGGGTTGAATTTTAATTTTTCAACACGTTTTTAAGTTTTTAGGGTTATTAAGTGGTTTAGTAAAGTTTTGATGATGGTTTTTAGTTGTTTATTTGAGTAAAAAATTGTTAAGAAATGGATTTTTGGCTTTAGTTGTTTTCTAATAAAATTGGTTCAAAACTGGATTTATAGATCCAAAAGCCTTATCTCATGATTTTTCAGCTATTATAGTAATTAAATTCTAGATAAATAGACAATTAACTTATATTCATCCAAGTGAATCTGATATTTTATTATTTTAATATTTTTTATAAAAAAATATCATTTTAAAATTTTATATAATAAACCCACACACGTACTGTTAGGTTTGTTATCATTCGAGTTTTGTTTTTACATTAAAAAAATTTTAGTCCTGCAACCGGGAGAGAAGCCTAGGGACCCTCTGATCCGATTATATTTATTGTTTTTTTTTATTATTATTAAATTAATAGAAGGTTCTATGCTAAAACATAATTGCGTTATCCGTATACCTAGTGGTTTCACCTCCAAGTGTCAATGGTATCTAATTTTGTCCACTCTACTCTTTAAAGTTTTTTGGATTTTATAAACTGTCTCCGCTATTTAAATTGTCAATGGTGGCCGAATTGATTTCTACTCTTCTGCATCCGGCTGGTCAAGACGAATTGATTCTTGTCCGATGAACCGTATACGGCCTCTAGACAACTATCAATTAGTGCACCCAACAACCACCGGCCTCTAGACGAATTGATTTATTAAGTCAACGTTAGCTGAAAACGATGCCTTTACTCAATTAACAAGAAACTTAACGCGTTTGGGGATTTTTATTGGCATGCAAGGAAAAACATTTTGTATTGTAATATTATTTTTTTCTAAATTAGCACAGTAAATTTGAAATTTGCAGGGGAATAACATATAAAATTTAACGAAATAATACAATTTAAATTTATCACGCTTAAAAAGTACAACATTTAATAAATACTGCTATTTTCAAGCATGACAACCACCATGTTGCGCTTCTGAATAGTAAAAACTTAACCTATCATGCATCTGAAATGTTACATGTCGTGAAATTTAAGCTCTTGCCCAGATCAAATAACACAAATGCATAACCCTTCTCTCTCTAAAAATGATGCAAATAGACTCTATCTAAAAAGCCTATGAATCACTTTTTATTTCCCCTTTAAACACCCAAAACTCGAATCCATCTTAGTATCCAAGCCTTTTAGGATGTTTTTCTCTTTAAAAAACACTAAAAATCATCTTTGTCATTGATGCCACCATCGTGCCAACACTTTCTAGTCCTACAAGTAAGGTAAACATACTACATTGTTATTAATTATATGGGTTTTATATTTAATTTGTGTTTGATTTTGTCGAAATGAAATTCATGTTTACGACTTAGGTTGAATTTAGGGTTTGTTGAATTATTGAAAAATTAGCTATGAATGTCATCAATTAGACTTGATTTGATGTAGTTGCCTAATTAAGGATTTTGTGTTAATTGGTTGGAATCAACTATGAATGCTATCAATTAAGCTTGGCAATTTCATGCAATAGAGCATGAATTTGGTAGGATTTTGAAGAATTATATGTTATGTTGAATTGTGGATAAGTTACCGAATTTGGTATTTTGTTTGAATAATTTTAATTTGCTATGAATTTGGGTTTCATTTCATGCAATTGAACATGGAAATATTAATTAGGTTTAATATCATGAATTATGTTGAATCTTGGATTTTATAGTGTTAAATTTTAGGAATTTTTTTGAATTGGTTTGAATTTGCAATGAATTTTGGCAATTAGGGTTGATTTAATGCGATTTAGTTTAAATTATATCCAAATGACCGGTATCAAATTTGTTTCTTTTTTTTTGTTATTACGGTGGTATTAATGTTCATGTTGTGAATAGTAGATTCACCTATAACAATGGGAGCAATATGTTGTTAAATAGCAATTTAGGTATGTTATATGCGGATATTAAAAAAAAATAAAACTATACACTACCAGAAAATCGATAATTACAAACGGAAATACCGAGGGAATATTTCCGTCGGTAAATTTCCGAGGGATTTTACCGACGAAAATATTCCCTCAGTATATACCGAGGGAATTACAGTGGGAAAAAAATTAAAACAAAGTAAAAAAAGATGATGATGTCATTTTTACCAATGGAATTACCGACGGAATTTATTCCGACGGTAAAATCCTTCGGTGAATTCGTTGGTAAACTGTGAACACTGTTCATCATGTCAATTACAAAGGGAATCACCGACGGAATTTTCCAAAGAGCTCCAGAATTGTTCACTTTCCAATTGCACTGTCAATTGTTGTTCTTTACGGATAAAATCACCGACGGATTGAAAAGTCGTCGGTGTTATTTGATGGTTTTCTAAAAAAATTCAATTAATTTAAAATTTTCATTTAAAAATTACAGACAGAATCACCGACAGATTGAAAAATCATCGGTAATTGTTGTCGGTTTCTGAAAACTTTTTACGAAATTGAAAATTTAAATTAAATATTACCGATGGAATAATTAAAAAATATTAATATTCAATTATCTGTCGGTAAATCCGTCGCTAACACGCCCCAATAAATAGCCTGAATCCTCTTATTTCACAAGTAACAGACTCATTTTTTATTATTCTTCTTCTACTTCTTCTTCTTCTTCTTCTTCTTCTTCTTCTTCACTATATGTAAAAAATATCAATATCTATTTCTTTCTCTTCTTTTCTCTCCTCATCTCCTTCTTTTTTCCTCCATGCTCGGGTATGTCTTCTTCTTCTTTCTTCTTTTATCCTCTTAGTTTTTTTTTTAATTAATATGCTTTACAGAAAAAAAATTTCTCTCCTTAGCTTCACTTGCAACTACATTAAGGTAAGATTTTTCTTTTTTCTTCTTTTTTGATGATTTTTTCACTATATTTGTTTTTTATTTTATTTTTAATTGTTTTTGTTCTTAATAATTGTATAAATGTTGTTGTGAGATTTTTTTTCATATGAGATCAATTTTTCGTTGATTTATTTATAGGATTTTTAAATTTTTAGCAATTGCAACTTCATTTTTTTCATATGAAAATTTTTAGTTGAAATTATTTTTTCATTTTATTTATTTGTTGTAAATTTGTTTGAGTTGATTTTCTTATTCTTTTTTCCAAGCATTTTGAGTATATATTATAGAGTGTTGATTTATGTTAATTTCATTATTTTATAATTTTATAAAATGAATTTTTAAAAAATATTTTTAAATAATTACCGATGGAATTTTCATTGGTATATCCCTCTGTAAATCCGTTGGTAATAAAAAAATATTATTACCGAGGGATCTACTGACAGAATGAAGCGGATAATTTTTTTACGCGTCTGTTTCGTTAGTAAATCCATCGGTAATAATATTTTTTTATTACCAACAGGCAAAAAATTACCGATGAAAGATTCACCGACGGAGAATTTCCATCGGTGATTTCGTTGGTAAATTAATTACCGACGGAATATGTGTCTTACGCCGATGAAAAAATTCCGTCGGTAAAACTGTTAAATGTTGTAGTGATATGTCTTGGACTTGGGTGAAATTGTAATAATATTGTGGTTGGTATAAATTAGAGGTATCTAGTTAAGGAACGTCAATAGTTTCTTGTACCGATTGTATATGATTATAATTTTAAGACAATAATGGATTATGTTATCTGAAGTGAACTGAACATGATGGCATTGTATGTGAGTAGTTGATCAAATCTTTTGTGTGTCCTAACTTCTGGTCGAATAGGTTTAAGAGCATCATAATTCATAAGGTTAGTTAGTAAAGGGTAATTTGTTGATTGGTGATTTGCTAAAAAATGATGATACTATATTTGAATATTCTAAACCTAGTGAAGATGAAGATGATAAGATGTTAAACTTGGATGTGATACTAGATGTTGATTATAAAATAATACCTCTTGTTCCTAAATTGGGAGATGCTTTTGGGTCTGCATTTATTATTTCTATAATTGGGCATTTAGTCATAAATATTTTTCTAGAGGCTCTGATTTTGAGGTTTGGCAAACATTCAGTTGTAAAAATGATTTAGTTAAATCATGACACATTGCATATTTAGTTGAATATCGAGTTCAACGATCGACCTCGACCTTTGTCCAACTACAATGTGTGCAAGCACCAAAATGTAAGTTGTATTTACGTGGGGGATACCTTAAAAGGCCAAGTTTATTAGAGATAGTAAAGTTAAAAGGGTCATACACATGTGCCTCGATCTTTATCCAAAAATACCACCATCAACTTGATGCATATTTTATTGTTAATGATATTTCAACCCTTCTGATTAATAACCTTTCAATGATGGGGGATACCTTAAAAGGCCAAGTTTATTAGAGATAGCAAAGTTAAAAGGGTCATACACATGTGCCTCGATCTTTATCCAAAAATACCACCATCAACTTGATGCATATTTTGTTGTTAATGATATTTCAACCCTTGTGATTAATAACCTTTCAATGATGGTTGCAAGCGTTCAAGAAGAAATAAAATTGCACTACAAGAATAAAACATCATATGACAAAGCATGAGTTGCAAAACAAAAGGTATTTTAGTATTTTAGTTCATATAAGGAGTCATTTGAAAAATTATCAAGGTGTTTGTTGGTAATAAAAGACTTAAATCCTAGAGTAGTTGTTGATTGGAAGCATAAAGGAAATCTTGATGATAGTTATTAGTATCTGAGAGAGGTTTTTTGGTCATTTGGACTTTGTATTGAATGTTTCAGGTATTGTAGGCCACTAATCATGACTTATTTATATGTCGGGTTCATAATCGCTAAATTAATTAAATTTCATTTTTTTGAAATGTAACAAACCCAAACTATGTTATTTTGCCAAAAATAATTTGCAATTGTGTTATTTTGCCAAAAACAATTTATTTTCTATACCAGTAGCCCAAATAGTCCTATTTTTTGTCCTAATTGTTTTCCACTTCTATCATCATTTGTTTTTTAATTTTACCCTTTCAAGTTATATTGAATTATAGGAATAGCATTTGATGATTTGTTTCAATTGCTTTTTATAAGGTTTTCACAACATTAAAAAAGAAAACTTCTTCATATTGGGTTGATGTTTGATTCTACAAGAAAAAAAAATTGTTTTTTCTTCTTGTAAAAATATGAAACTAAAAGGATTAAAATTGACAGTAAAAATAAGATAAAGGCTTCTTTTCCAACATTGTTCATGGGTTGTTTTTTTGACAATTTTTACCACAATAGTTTTGCAAAAATTTCATCCTTTGTCTCTTTTGTTTGATACTTTTGTGTTTTAATCCAAAATTTTATTTTGTTCACATCTAAGTCTCTAATTTAAGAAAGGTGAGAGAAAGTCGTTAAAAATAGTAAAGGAGAGAGAAAGTTATTGGTTGTTTATATTACGATAACTAAAATGGTCGATCTTGGTGTCATTTGATTCCATTTAATGAGAAAAATGGTTGATAATGGGCTTTTTTAGGACTAAAAGGGCAAAGCTTGACTTCCAAGCCATCTTATGTGGCTGGAGATGATCTAGTAAGTGGCACGTCATCTCCAACTGTAGAGGACATGTGGCCTACTATTTAAAAAAAAAATTAGATGGACAACGCATGTAAACCACTAGCCTAAAAAATCAGTAAATCAATGCTAAATAGGGGAATTCTTAATTGAGAAATGATAAATTATGAGGAAAAGTTTTGTGATTTGAGATGAACATCTCTAGTAAATTAACTTAAATTTAAGATGAGATAAAGTAATAAAATTGATACGCAACATGTTAACTAGAGATAAATTGTGTAAAATTATATTAAAGAAAGAATTTTTGTAAATTTGAGGAGAAGATATTTAGAAAGATATAAAGGAAACCCCAAATAAATTAATGTATGATTTGACATGCAAATAACACTAATTGTCAATATAAGATTTGTGTTTGTGTCTAATCGCATAATTTTTAATCAAAAAGGGAGGAAATGTAAGGGAAATTTTGTATTATGATTAAGGATGAAAGTTTCCAATGAATTAGTTGAAAATCTTGATGATTTAAGTAAATAAAATAGTATGCAAATTCATATTTTTGATGTAAAATTACCTACTGTCTAGTTTTATTCCTTTCATGAGTGTCAATAGTTGAACAAAATACATAATAAAACATTGAGGCAATTAGTAATGACATTTTTATAAATAAGTCAAAACTCCCTTCCATAGTTACTATAGCAACCACCGGCCATTAAAAAGAAAATTAAGCTTAAATTTTCTCATTTTTCTTGCAAAATTTCAATTTTTCTTCCAAGTTAAGGGTTTAAAGAGTGTTATCAAGTGATTTTGGTCAAGGGAGACCACCTAAGAAAGCAATTTTTAAAAGGAAAACATGTTTGGAGAGTAGAGGATTTTAGAGAGAAAGCTTTGAAATGGAAGAAGGAAGAAGGGTTGGTGGAAACTAATCAGGAAGGCATTTAAAGTTCAAATAATTAACAGGTAAAGTGTTTGAAACCCATCTATTCAAGTCTGAGTGAAGTTTAGATGATTTTGATCAAAATCTCAAATTTTTGAGTTAGGGTTCATTGATGAAATTTGAAGGATTTGCAAAATTGATTGAGATTAAAGCAATTGGGTTGGAATAAGTTATGAAAGATGCAAATTCATAAAGAAATGAAGAAGGAATCATGGTGGTAAAAAAGAATTAGGGCCGACCAATTACTTTACCAAATTTTAATTAATTTTTATTAGTATATTGTAAATTAGGGTATATATGAAAAATTTATAAAATTATGTTATTGATTTATAATTTATGAATTAAGTTAGACTAGCTAGTTTTTAATGTAAATACAAGAACAATTAAATACAAAATCATGGTGACAAAAAGGGACCCTAGGGCTGACCATTAGTGTAGTTTTAGGAAAGTGGTTTAATTGATTTTAATCCTTATAAATCGTATGTAAATTTAGTATGTATAGTTAGAAGGATAATGTTTGGAAAAGATTTGGTTGGATATGTCTATATGATTTGGAATTTCTAACACATTTCAAGTTTGGATTTATGAATGGAAAATTAAGATAACAGGAAAATGATGATAAATTCCTAAATGTATATGAAAATTGTGTTAATTAGAATAGAAGAAATAGAAAGGATTAACTTACAGATTTAATTGAAAACTGAAGGTTAGGTCAGTCATGTGAAGGAATGAAGGAATAACAAAATTTGGAAAACTAAAGGTTTAAGTGAGATTATGAAAAATATTTTAATTAATGAGAATTTAATTTAATTGGAAATTCGGTGATACATTGTTAATATGAACAACTTTGAAGTTTTCATGGTTACAAAATGTTGAATGGAAAAGTGTGGGTTAAACAATAAAACAACAACCATGAAATTTAGATATATTGAAGTTAAAGATAATAAATATAATGATGCAAAGTAAAGTGTCGTTAGAATTGCGTTGACATCAATTTTGGTTCATATGATGGGATTTTGATATTCCAATAATGGTCCCTCCTTTTAAATTAGAAGAGGCACCAAACATCAAACCTCAAGTTAAAAGAGCTAGGTCGATAGGAGAAGCAGGTAAATACTTAACACCTTATCTCTTTAATTTATTGTTATAAGTTTCTTCAATTTATATTATTGTACTATTGTGTTAAAAAAAACAAAGGTGGAAAAAAATGTGAAATGAAAGACAAGCTTGGCGTATCGAATGGAAGCCAATGAATGACAAGCTTGCTATCTCTGATGAAAGACAATGAATATTAAGCTTATAGCCTAGTAATGAAACCAATTAATAGTAAGTTTGTTGTCATGGATGGAGGCAAATGAATGGTAAGATTTCTATCTCTAAAGGAGACTAGTGTAAATGATGATGTTTGTCATGAAAATAAGACTAGAAGATTGATATGGTATAATAGTTGAAAGTTGAAAAATATTAACAATAATTAATGATAGTTAGGTATTAATATAAGGTCCATGGTAAGGACAAACAAAGACAAAAATGTGAACAAATTTAAAAGGGAAATTTGTGAAGTTAGTAATATGGTTTTTACTGAAAAAGTTGAAATATAGATATGGATCTCAAAAGTTATTGATCTTGCCTATTATTATCGAATTCATTTTGTGGAACTAAATACCAAAACTATTTATTATTTTATGATTATATATGTGGTAGGTCCATCACACACTACTGGGCAGGGCTGATATAGTCTGTATTGTTAGTTTAACTACATAGATATCTATTTTATCATATGCTTCACCTTTTGTATAATTAGTAGGATTTATTATTTTTATTTCTATAATTTTTATTATTATCATTTTATAAGCAACTAACTTAAATTGTCTCACATTTAGTTTCATTCTTTATATCATATGGATATATCTTTTGGAAATTGTATAAATTATCTAAATGATGGTTTGAAACTATGTTGTTGTTACCGAGTTATGTGAAATTGTGATTTAAGTTGTAATAATGAAATTGAGAATAAATAAACTGGTGGTATGCTTGAGGTATCTGTATGAAAATTATAAGAATGTGTTTTTATGTAGGATATAGCAAGATAAATTTTTCTAGTAGAACCTTGTATACAGAAACTACACTGAAATTTTGTAAAATCCAATAAATATCTTAAATAATCATTTATAAATATTGTAAAATATAAAATGGATGTTGTTCTATGAAAGAAATACGAGGAGTAAAGATTTGGTAATATAGTGGATGGAAATCAAGTATTGAAATACGTTGTAATATCCATATTGAAATAATACAAATGTTAATTCATCTCCCTTCCAATACATAATGAACCTGTAAAGTTTTGAAAGACAATTTAATGAAGATATAATAATAAATAACTAGTAATAAAGAGAATAGAAATATATGAGAGTTATTATTCAAAATAGAAAGTTTAATAGCATGGAACATATAAATGTAAATGGAAGTAAATATGATATTGGATTTGATGAGAAAAGGGAGTGGCGGAGGGAGGGGGGGCTGGCAGGGGCCCCAGCCCCTGCAAGAAAATGCCCCTCCCTTGTAAATATTTATAATTTTAATAAAAGTAACTGAATTTTTTTCTTTGCCCCTCTAATTTATAATTTGGCCTCCCCTAACTATTTTTTCTTGCTCCGCCCTGGATATAACAATGAAACAATTACCCTATTTTCAGTAGATGTTATAAAAAACATTGGCTAAAATCTCTATTAGTACACGGAGTGTTACAAAATATTCACCCATTTCATGTAAAATAGAATAAAAAAATAATAGATAGCACACCTAGGCCAAACACATTAGCCTAGTTTACAAAAGGTAAAGGAAAAAAAAAGGAGTGGATGATGGCATGACATGCGACAAGGTTTGTAATTAAGATTAGACACGTAGATTTAGCTTGCTAGCTAGGCGTACATGTATGGCTTGTTTTATGTATCTTTTATTTAATCTTTTAAAATTAATTAATTTAAAATATTATAAATATATTAATTTATTAAATTCTTAAAATCGGGCGAGCTTTGATTTTGCTGGGCTTATTTCTGCATTAGCTTCCTTTGTAATTCCTTATTTTGTTTCTTCATGGTGCACCATTGGGAGGATTTTGTGTTTTTTTTTTTTTTTTTGTATGCCTTCTCTTCTTTGCCAACTCTTCTTGGCACGAGTTTTGGTGCAAGTTTTTCTTGCTTTTGATTGGGCAGACTGGCTATAGGAGATTCGTTTTTGGATGGCATCACCATCGACTGGTTTCTCTCTTCGGTTTTGGTGCGGTGTTTCTTCAGTGCTTCTCAATCATTTTCGACAGTTTCTAAGGAATGACTTATGGGGTTTTTTTTTTTTTTTTTTCTCTTTTTTTTTCTGGTAGAGAATTGGTAGTGAGTTAATGCATGCCCAAGAGGTCAACTAAATTGGCCATCATTTTCCCGGTTGGTTTGTGATTTTAATTTTTTTTCTTAAGGTTTCGTGATTTAAACTTTTTT
>Ga0307517_10014142_pt1 | contig 10757 bp, 9 predicted proteins | sample 23_EM_MG_FD_194515 | JGI IMG/M metagenome (GOLD analysis project Ga0307517, IMG submission 194515) | Populus trichocarpa ectomycorrhiza microbial communities from riparian zone in the Pacific Northwest, United States - 23_EM | ecosystem: Host-associated > Plants > Roots > Unclassified | place...
AAAAAGAGGTATTAAATTTAAAGGAGTTCATAATCCGAGTTACGGGTTTGACATGATAACCCACAAAGTTTGGATTGATCCAATATATCACCATATCAATGTTAAAAAAAAAATATTCTTAATTTTTTAAAACCAAACCGTATTTTTAGCCATCATATAGGTTTTTTTTTGACTCATCAAAGCGAGTGGGTCATGTTGGGACAATTCCCACGTGATTTGATTTGAAACCCGAGTTAGGCAAGAAACCGGGTTAAGAGGTTTCAAGATTGACTTGTTGGGTGAGATTTAATAACAATGTCAAATAGTTTCTCGTGATGTGAATATTTTTTTTTCATTAAAAAATTTAGTTTGATAGCAGCATAGCCCGTCCAATAAAACTAGTAATATCTAATATAATATGAAAAGAGAATGATAATACTTAGTCTACTTTATTATATGAGTGATGAGGTAAAGTTTTCAAAAAATAAAAGAAAAGAAATTATGGTAGTCTGGGTGTTATGACTTGAACTCTGGGTCCGTGACTAGCAACACAAGAGCGATGTCATGGAAACACCTTACATGCGCTAAGTCTCATAACATACATATCAAAAACAAGTTATTTAAAAAGACTTAACATTTCATAATCTTTCAAAATATTATATTATCCAAACCAATAAAATCAACAGAATGCAAGCGCAAAATCAATAATGGATGAGTATCAAAAAATAAAATAACATATATAAATATTCAAGAAATTAACTATTTGTAGCCATCATATAATCAACATACATATTTTTTTATATTACATGCATATTAAAGATTATCTCATTCACCTAGAAAACAAAAACAAAAGGCAAACGGATGCAAAACTGGAAACTATTAAAGATTGCTAAAAAAAACATCAACAAAATCTATAACGGATACGGAAAACATTCAAAGGAATTGATTTTCCAATAACAACCTAGGAATAGCCATAGAAAGTGATGCAGGTGGAAGTGAAAGATAAATAAGTTTATTGCATGTCAAGACCCTCAAGAACTAAAACATCATAAGTATAGATAAACTCTTATAATATTTAATTTTATTCATCCATGTCTTCACTTGCCAAAAGATTATCACAACCCTTTATACAAAAAAACTAGACAAACTCTAATAATATTAAATAAAAAAAATAAATTAGAAAAAATATTATTTTCAAATAGGAATAAAACCAGAAAGGAATCATAATAAAGAATAGAGAAATATCTATTTTCCTAAAAAATCTCATGCATTAGTCTTCCCGGGTTGTAAGGAAATCATCCTTATGTTCAGTTTGCAGTCCTCCATCAAAAATATTTATATGTGCATGGATCAACCCATTACTGGTCCTTAACATCTTCGTGTGGAAAACCCCATCATGGATCTCTAATTCAATATATTTATGCAGGGTGTCCCATCATAGATCTCACCACTAGGATCTCAAATGACAACAACCAACACAAACATAAATAACACATAAGTTTCATGATGTCTCCTCCCCTCCTGTATAAACATACCCTATTATGCAATCTTTTTCAGCCCTAGTTTTTTAGCATATATCATAGCAAAATAACCATCAAGAATCGTTGAGCTGTGATATCAATTGACACATACAAAAGCAAATGATAAATTAGTTTTGACACAAAACCCTCAAAGATTAAGATCACCATAAGTATACGAAGTCTTTCAAAATCCTTAATTTTATTTATTCCATGTCTTCACTTGCAAAAATATTATTATATTTTTTTATATATAAAAAATTAGAAAGTCCTAATAATATTCAATAAAAAATAATAAAAAAATATTTTTCTAGAAAAACTGTTGGAAACAATCTATTTTCTACCTGAAGTTTTTTCAGAACTTCATGAACGAGATACTTGTATCTTTTGGCCAAGAAGGTTTCCAAAAGAAGCAAATTTTGGAATCTTTTGATGAATTTTTTTTTAATTAGAGGTGTTATTGATCACATTCATGTGTTCTTGAATTTGAATGTGATTCCGTAATATTGACAATTACCGAGGATCCCAATTTATTATTTTGACTCGTGGTTGGCACGGCACTGGCTGTAAAATTCAGAATGCGATGGGAGTGCACTGCACACAGATTGTATTCTTGTACCGTCACCGGACCAAATTTAATGCCCCTGCATATAAAAAGATTATTATTTATTTATTATGGTATGTATCTATTAATCTTTTTTAGCTTTCCAAGTGCAAGAAAATCTCCTACTTTTGTTTTTGGTGTGCGCGCTGTGGGCGTGTATCCAAAGGATTTTGTTGCGTTGTTATCTCCTCAATTGATTTCAAAGTGTTAAGAAACCGAGACAAACTTCGGCGTCAGACGACAAATTGGACAGTGTTTTCCTTAATTTTATAGCAGTTTATTTTAGACAAAATGATGGCCTAAAATAAAATACTGCTCTTATAACGATAAATAGGAAGAAAAAAAAGGCGTACCAAATTCACTTTAAGCATAATATAGCATAATAGAGTTAAAAAAAAAAACCTGCAGAAAGAAAGTAGGGAAACTGTGCCGTGTGGTGGACACACCTCGTATCATGTGCCCGGCGATATAACTCTCCGGCGAGGCAACCTTAAAACGGTTGACTCTCCGCCCTTCCTTATTGGACATTTGTTGGAATATCCAAAAGAAGATTCCAAGCCTGCTCATATTTGCTGCTACCACTACTATAATTTGCCATCCCATCACTCCCTCTTATGTGATCAGTCAGTCCAGCTTCTTCTTCTTCTTCTTCTTCTTGCTAAATATTCAAATTCAATCACAAACCCGATACTTTTTTCCCCTGTTATTGTTTTTTTTTTTTTTATTGTTGTACTATACTTCAACTACTAGCAATTCAGGATTGTTATTCTGGTTAGTACTCTCTACTTCCTTTTGGTTGCGTAGCTCAGTTCTTATGCTGCCTGGGATTTATACGCACCTGTTGGTTTACTTTTTTGGTCATCGTTTAAAATTAAACTGCATTTTTCATGAGTTGTCTTAGATGTTAGCTAAAAAGTTTCGATGTGATCGAAAAGTTAGTTAGTTTTTTTTTTTTTTTTTTTTTTTTTCAGATATTGGGTTCGGATGATGAGAGGATTAGAACTTGTCTTCTTTGCTATTCTACTGGTTCTTGCAACTCTTCAAGTGGCGAATTCACATGGAGAGCAACCTCTTTCAAGAATCGCTGTTCATAACACAAGACTTCAACTTTTTGAAAATGCTGATATTAAAGCCTCCCCTTCAGTTCTTGGACTCAAGGTAGGCTTTTGCAGCAGCGGTTATTTTATTCAGCTCCCATAATATGACCAAAGCTTTGTCTTTTTTGCTTTTTTTAATTGCAAGATGTTTGCCTATTTTGGAAACTGAGATGTGATTACTATATCCTCTGGGTTTTGAATGAAGTGATACAATGGCCAAGGTCTGACAATATGGGGAAATCAATTTGTTGTGTGATTGGAAATTTCTTTCACTGTTTTAGGGGCAAAATTCTGAGTGGGTTACATTGGAGTACGCTTCTCCAAACCCATCAAATGACGACTGGATAGGAGTGTTTTCTCCTGCTAATTTCAGGTATGTGTAGATTTTTGCATCAGAAAAGTGGCCTGGCTTCTTAAATTTTGTTATTGTCAAAATCTGCCATGTTTTCAATGGTATTCCTGTGAGTGTTTGAATAAATTCAACAATTATCGAATTGAGAATGCTTATCTTTATCAATTTCCAGTGCCTCCACCTGCAACCCTGATGATGGCTCAAAACAAGCTCCTCCATTTTTGTGTACTGCACCTATTAAGGTTCATCCTCACCTCTCTTCCACAAGACTTTTGCTCTTTAACCTACCCTTTTTCTTGAAGTGACAAGGGATACCAATACACTGTTTTAATCTTGCAGTATCAGTATGCAAACTACAGTAGTCCAGGATACAGAAAGGAGGGAAAGGGGTCGTTGAGGCTTCAGTTAATTAACCAGAGATCAGATTTCTCTTTTGTGCTTTTTTCTGGAGGTTTAACGAATGTATGCTTTTGATTTTCTCTGCTCTTTACTTGCAATGTGATAAATAGATTATTTCACATAAAGTAAATGGCACCAATGATTAATTTTCCTATTAATCTTCTTCTTCTCGCAGCTTTCACAGTTCTCTGATTATTTCAAATTTATTTCATGAGTATGGTTGTTTTGGTATTCCATCATGGTTGACCATGCTGCAAATTCAATCTAATTACCCGCTCTTTCATAATAGCCCAAGGTGGTGGCAGTGTCAAATAAAGTTGCTTTCACCAATCCAAATGCGCCAGTTTACCCACGCTTAGCACAAGGAAAGATATGGAATGAAGTAATGCCTACTTTCCCCTTTTTTTCTTTCTGAAAGTTCATATGTGATACCTAGAATACCTAGAGGAATATGTGAAGCTCTTTGTTGCGCATATAAAATAGTTTTTTTTTTATCACATTTTGATGAATTATTTATGTATGCTGCAAGCTTGTTATTAGAAATCAAGTGTCGTTTTTTTTTGTCACCTTAGTTTATAAACTTTATTTTATACTGGGGCAACTATTTTTCAAAGTTATAACTTTGCTGTGAACTCCTATACTCAGATGACTGTAACATGGACAAGCGGGTACGGGATCAATGAGGCAGAACCCTTTGTTGAATGGGGTCGAAAAGATGGTGATCATATGCGATCCCCAGCTGGGACACTGACTTTTAATCGTAATAGCATGTGTGGTGGGTGGCTCTTTTACCTTGTGATATTACATGATAGCTTGGAATTGGCTGAAAGTGACATTAGAATGAAAGCCCATTGTCTATCTTGGTATTCAAACTTTGAATTTCAAAGAAGTGTACATCAACTAGAATTGGCATATCAGAAATGCTACATGGTCTCTTTTTTCATTAGGAAAACAGAAAAGAATTAGCCCAACACTTTTAAATTCATTATGTCGAGTAGGGTAGCATAATGGTATAAATTTATCAATTTAGTTAAGTCTTAATTAGCAGAGTTTGCACCAACAAGTTGATTGTTCTCTAGCTTGTTTATTGTTTACCTGAATGGTTGGCATTCTAAAAACGTTTTGACTGCTTCTTTTCTATTGGTAGAAGATTCACCTTATCAAATGTATATGCAGGTGCACCAGCAAGGACAGTTGGGTGGCGTGATCCTGGATTTATACACACAAGTTTTCTGAAGGAGTTATGGCCGAATTCTGTGTATGTCATACATTATCTTAACCTATAATATTCTGTGGCCCAATGTTGATTTCTGATGTGCTAACTTGTGTCGAAATAATAAGGGGAAATGGCCTAGTTTGTCCACATATAATGGGGCGAGTTTCTGATCTATTCTTATATCCTTGATTGAGTCACTTTTATCCTTATAAATGATTGAGTTTCCAATCTATCCTTCTATTAACTTTTTTAAGTCCAAATTATAATATTAAGTCATGTACATGACTTAATATTATGCTGAAAATGGCAACTTCAGTGGAGTAGAAGACTTAATATTATACTGAAAATGGCAACTTCAGTGGAGTAGAATGGGGTACTGGAGAGATAGGGAAGGAGAGGGGAGGAGAGGGAGGTTTCAAATAGGGAGAGAGGACTGGTCCCGTGTGAATTTTTTAAAAATATTTTTTTATGCTTGTCACGTACTTTGCACATGACTGACAAGTCCACAAAGCTCTTGACCATTTTTGGTATAATATGAAGTCATATGCATGGCTGATTCAGTTCATTTAGACAAAAAAAAAACTAATGGATAGACTGGAAACTCAGTCATTTTATAAAGATGTAATTGACTCAATTAAGGATATAATTGAAGACTCACCCCAGTATAAAAGGACAGATTGGACCATTTCCCCCAAATAATAAATGACCAAGCTCAGTTGTTAGGAATGGAATGATGTCTTATATCATGCATGCACAAGTTAGAGTAATGTTATGCAAATATTTTGGTTTTTAGACCACTGTTTGATTAAGTGATGGTTTCCAATAGAGCATGTAGAGGACAGTAAAGGAAGCCCATTCACATCAAATAGTATGAGCATCTCAAACCTAATCATTTGTAAGAGATTAGCGCTGTGTTAAAAATATACTGCCTTACTGATTATGCAGGTATACATACAAGCTTGGGCATAAATTATTCAACGGTACATATGTTTGGAGTCAAGTGTACCAGTTTAGAGCATCTCCATACCCAGGTCAAAGTTCTGTACAGCGTGTTGTTATTTTTGGAGACATGGGAAAGGTCAGAACTTTCTCCCAAATAATTTGCACATCTAATATAAAATCGCATCCTAAACAGATATGCTCATCAGGAACATTAATAACATGCAAGATATGCACTGATGAGACAATTTTTTCTGGATTCGGTGACCCCAACACGTGTAAATCTTTTTTAATATTGTCCAATGTATATTTATCACTCCTTTAGGAAAGAAATGCATCAGTGTCATGTTTAAATGACTTAAATTACTAGTGTTTTTCTTCAATGACTTCCACTAATGTCAACGTCACTGTATCTCATAAAGTTATACCTTCTTTCACAGTTTTGAAGATTGTAAAGCTCTCTCTTTTTGGATGAATAGAGATTGTAAAGCGAATCAATTCACAAGCATTGGTGCACATTTTGAAGTACTTTTCACCTTGCAGGATGAAGCTGATGGCTCCAATGAATATAACAACTTCCAGCGTGGCTCCCTTAACACTACCAAGCAGCTTATTCAAGACTTGAAAAACATTGATATAGTCTTCCACATTGGTGATATATGCTATGCAAATGGATACCTTTCTCAGTGGGACCAGTTCACTGCACAGGTTGAGCCAATTGCATCAACTGTTCCTTACATGATTGCAAGGTTTGTCACAAGTTATCTGTATTGTTTGTTTGTGCTTGTATTATTCATCCACTTCATCTTATATGGTCATTGGCGTTGTATCATTTCAGTGGTAACCATGAACGTGACTGGCCTGGAACAGGATCCTTCTATGGGAACTCAGATTCTGGAGGAGAATGTGGTGTATTGGCTGAGACAATGTTCTATGTCCCTGCTGAGAACAGGGCTAAATTCTGGTATGGGAAATTTTTTAGAAATTTTTTTAAGATAATTAACCTTGGATGGTTATGGTTATTCCATTTGTAATTTTGAATGTTGATGGTAATTTAGTTCAAACCTCTTTAATGGTAAACAAAACAAGAAAAATTGTGGCTTCTTTGGTTTCTTCCTCACTGAAACCCACTATTTGGAGTTTTTCTAAGACATTTCAGTTATTTTTTCTTGTTCTAGAAGAACATGCCAATAATTGATTCCTAGTTTCTGCATGTAATTGTTAGCAGATATTCTGATCCTCTGATTCCCTGCTACCAGGTATTCCACTGACTATGGCATGTTCAGATTTTGCATAGCTGACACAGAACATGATTGGAGGGAGGGAACTGAACAATACAAATTTATTGAGCATTGCCTTGCTTCTGCTGATAGACAAAAGCAACCATGGCTAATTTTCCTTGCACATCGGGTGCTAGGTTATTCATCTGCTACCTGGTATGCTGATCAAGGATCATTTGAGGAACCTATGGGAAGGGAGAGCCTTCAAAAGCTTTGGCAGAAGTACAAGGTTGATATAGCCATGTACGGCCATGTTCACAATTATGAAAGGACATGTCCCATTTACCAGGTATGAACACAAGTTCCACTAGGGACGCACGCCTACAAGTTATTTCTCTTTGCTCTATATGTACTAATCTGAAAGTCAGGTCATTTCAACTTAAAGTGCCTGGCCTGGCAGTCCAAGCCTGGAACCTGAGTAGAGGCAATAAGTGGGTGGATAATATTCCGGTTATCTTGTCAACATTCTTTAAAAAGTCCAAAAACATACACGAAAAACAAAAATCAACTTAAAAGCCATTCACTTCTGCATTTCTGTTTTTGTAACTTGTAGAGTCAGGTCAAGAAGTGAAGTCTGGACCATGTTCCAGTTATCTTGCCCACATCCTTTAAAAAGTCCTGAGACTCTGGGGCGCAATTTTTTGGAACTGTATCTAATGACCATTAATATCAGTATCTTGTGCTCTACCGCGGGGAAAATCTTGTGGGAACACAGTATTTAGATGTTGCACTACTTGTTTGTTCTAGTATTTCTTTATATGCCCAGAACTATGTTTTCATGTTTCTTACAATAGGCAGGTTATTTCTACTTAATTGAGAATTACCTTGGAGAATAAATTGCTTGAAGTCCATGACTGTATCCATCTCTTTTTACACGTAGTTTCTTCCTATAAACAGCAAGCTCTATGGAAACTGGCAATTCTTCTGTGTAATTCTAGTAAATGCCAATTTATGTATGTCAATAATTATCAAATAAACCTGCAACCTGGATTTATATATTCAACACCCAACTTTATCACACCATTGAACCTAATTTCTTTTCTTGTTTATCGTTATAGAATATTTGCACGAGCAAAGAGAAATTCTTCTACAAGGGCACCTTAAATGGAACAATACATGTGGTTGCGGGTGGAGGAGGAGCAAGCCTTGCAGATTTCACACCCATCAATACTACATGGAGTTACTTTAAAGACCATGATTACGGATTTGTTAAACTTACAGCTTTTGACCATTCTAACCTGTTGTTTGAGTACAAGAAAAGCAGGGATGGAGAGGTTTATGACTCTTTCAAGATATCCCGGGACTACAGAGACATCTTGGCCTGCACGGTGGATAGCTGTCCAAGCATGACCCTAGCATCTTGACCTGCGTTTGAATTAAGAGAACTTCCTGTTGAGCATTCTTTGTTGAATTTTAGTATTTTGTTTTAGCCATTACAGTTCTGAATAAAGCTTCCTTTGACCTTTCTTTTCCAAAAAAAACAAAACAAAAAACAAAAAAAATGCAATAATGATCAATGTTGCAGTTACAAAAGACTTGAAGATGTTAAAGAGGTAGTTGCTGTTGATTAAACATCTCTCAGTTTCAAGTGATAATGCATTACTCTTCCGGATGGCAGTTTTTTGTGCGTAATATTCTTTTTCCGTAATGTGACTGTTGAAGTCTTATATATCCGTCCTTCAAATATAATTTTTATCCACCCAGTGCTTATGGTCAACAAAGGAACTATTGAAATGTTTAGGTAATTCATTATAAAAAAATATTATTTCTTAAAAAATCAAAGAAAAGAAAAAAAAGGAAACACTTATATTAAAAAAAATTATTTATTTTGTAGCATGGTTTTCTGTCCTAAAAAAATTTACTAAAAATAATTTTTTATATATTTTTGTGTTATCAAAAATAATTTTTTAAAAATAATAAAAATAATTTTTATATATTTTTATACAAAATATTTTAAAAAATAATTATTACTGCACTAAAAAACATTCATGGTAAAGAATATAAAAATCACCAAAAAGCAAAATGCAAGTTAAATATAAATATAAAAATCACCAAAAAGCAAGATGCAAGTTGAAGTAGAGAATAATTAAATCATTGACAAAAGGATTTTTATTAGTGAATATGTATGCTACAACACAAATTCATTTTGATATTATTAATATGCAATTGGAAGTGGAATAAACACTATAACTTCAGAAATTTATTTATTAGAGAAACTTGGATATTTCTTAAATTTATAAATGGACTCCGTGCTTCACCGATTGATCCACCAGTCAGAAGACCGGGCCCAAGTCTAGTTATGGAATTAATAACATGGGCCACAGGCCCATATACCCAGCCGTAACCATTATATTTGCGGAGTAGGATATACCTTTTGAGGATTCCATGTTTCTGCTTACTACTGGCTTAGCTAGCTAGCCAGTAGTCTTCTTCTTCCATTTGCTACCAATTCCTAAACGTTAATATAATTCTGTTTTCTCGCAGTTAGGTATACCAGTTAATTTTAGCACTCTTTTATCCGTTTCAGTCAAGTTTCTTTTATTTTCTGAGTTTGGATATATGTTTTTTTTTTTTTTAAAGAAAAAAGACCTTTTGCTTTCTTTTATGTGTTGGGTTCAGTAGTTTCTAATTACAAGTTGGAATGATGAGAGGATTAAGGTTGATGATCTTTATTCCATCTTTATTAATACTTACAAATCTTCAAGAGACAAGCTCACATGGAGATCATCCTCTCTCGAGAATAGCTATACATGAAGCAACTCTTGCCCTTACTCCTCTTGCCTATGTTGAAGCCTCTCCTTCCATTCTTGGACTGACTACTGTAAGCTTCCTTGCTACCACTACTGTGGTTGTGGTCTCTCTTTCTTTTGACTATTAATTATATCGTTTCATGATCGTTAAATTCTGTACGCATTTCAAGACTGGGTGCCATTTTGGGCTGCTGATCAGGTAGACATTTCAAGAATCCGGTGTATTTTGATGGTTAAGTTGTCTTCCTATTTCAGGGACAGAATTCAGAGTGGGTGACTGTTGAGTATAGTACTCCAATCCCGTCAGTTGATGATTGGATTGGAGTATTTTCTCCTGCCAATTTCAGGTACTTATTAGAATAGCTTCACCTTTCGAAATCTTCTGCCAAATATATCATGCATTCCTGTCATTTAAAACACGTATCTATATATCGACGTTTCTGTTTTCTTCAATAATTAGAACTGAACCAAGTTGTTCTAACTTGAGTTGTACTTATTTCTAAATTCAGTGCTTCCACCTGCCCCTCAGAAAATCCAAGAGTTTATCCTCCACTACTGTGTTCTGCACCTATTAAGGTTCATTCCAGCGTTGTTTTCAACCCCATCCCATGCTCTTCTTCGTAG
>Ga0307517_10014143_pt1 | contig 10755 bp, 6 predicted proteins | sample 23_EM_MG_FD_194515 | JGI IMG/M metagenome (GOLD analysis project Ga0307517, IMG submission 194515) | Populus trichocarpa ectomycorrhiza microbial communities from riparian zone in the Pacific Northwest, United States - 23_EM | ecosystem: Host-associated > Plants > Roots > Unclassified | place...
CTCGAGATTAATTATGATTTGTTTGAGAGTATGGTTGTGGTTATTTTTAAAAGTATTTTTCATGCTAAAATACATTAAAATGATATTTTTTTAATTTTTTAAAAATTATTTAAAGGTCAATTTTAATTTTTTTTAATTATTATTTTTAAAATTTTTTAAAAATGCAGTTTGTATGTTGTTCCCAAAACGTAGAATAAATTATAATAATACAGTACACTTTACTGGCTGCTATCTATCTGTCGTCCTTTCCACATTATTTAACAAAATTGTAGCCGCCATTGACCTCCCAAAATAACTCTGGGATTCGTGCATGGCATTTACTTCAATTGAATATTGTTATAAAATAAGGTTGTCGGACCAGAAAATAAGTGGTTTTCTACTTTAGTTCAGAAAAAATAAAACATTACTATAAAACGCAATGAGAAGTGGCAGATCAACCATGTTTTGACTTTGAGCACTTCGAATCCAAATCTACACTACAGATTCTGCTAGGTATTCCAGATTGGCAACTGGGTTCCACTAAATAAAAAGGAAATTAAGAATAATCTATGCATAAATTAAATTTGTTTTGGATAACTCTATTTTCATACACATACAACACACTAATGGTTCACGCATGATTAAGCAAATTAACAAGGTATCTGGACCAATAAGATATGTTTAAATTATAAAAGTTATCTAAGATTAGAATTACATTTTAAAACAAAAATAACGAGAGTAAATACTTTTATGGATCAATGAAATATGTTTAAATTCAAAAAAAATCTAATCATGTCATATCAGAATGACACTTTAAAATAAAGATAACGAGAGATCTGATCGTTAGATCGGTTTTAATTTTTTTAGGTGATTTTACGGATAATTTTCATGTGAAAAACCACTTCGTCGCTTATTAGATCGTTGAATCTTTCAAAATCAAGCCCATAAATTATTGTGTCGAGACAATTTTATTATTTTTTCTAGATATTTTTTGATTTACTGTTTATTTGTGGATTCTGATTTAATTTTCTTAATGTCTTTGGATTTTAGATTCTCTCCTAGTAAAGGTAGGTATTTTCCTGATATATTTAAGGTCTTGTAAATCTCTTGAGGAGAAAATTATTGTAAATTTATTTTTTCAGAAAATAAAATTTAAAATTCTTATTTATAATCTTTTTAGCTTATTAAATTAGATTTGTTGTCTATATTATTGCTATCCTATTAACTTTGAACTGCATTTTCATTTATATGATACTAGACATAGATTGATAGTTAATGGTCTTAACAGAACTTGTCCCTTAAATCGATCAAAAGCTATGTATTATAGAATGCCGATTGAAATAATGAATTTAGTTTTATTTAATGCATAGAATAATCTGAAAATATCCCCATAGATAATCAAACTTAAATAATTAATTGAATTTAATCAAGGAAGTGATGACTTATTTTTAAGGTAAAAGATTATAACATGATTATAAATTTAGTAATAAAAACCAATATTATTATTATTATTATTTTTTATTAACGTGAGTGTCTGGGCCAGCTTGTGCGCACCTCGACTAATTTCACGTGCCTTGAAATTAACAACCATGTAAATTTTCAATGATTATTATATTAGTAATTATAAAAATCGAACCTGAAATTATAGAAAAAGCAACCTCTTGATTATTATTTTTTTATGTTACGAGAACTTGCTTTTCTGTAAGTAATATAAAAATCTAAACAAGATTGTTTTTTTTTTGTTTTTTATGCCAAGAACTAATCAGGATTCGACGTTAAATTTTGTAACTTGTTTTTATGATAATTATTGGTAATTTTACTGACTCTAAATTTAACAAAAAAAAATAAAAAAAATGATTTGGAAAACATTTAATTCCTTTATTTTATTGCTGTAAAACAGTAAACTAATATTTTACCACCAAAATCTGAGGAGGGAAAAGACAACAGAATTACCTAACCTGAAATTTAACAGAAATTGGAAATACAGTTAAAATGCAAACTGCATTCACACATTCCCTCCATTTCGTTGAAACACAACCAGATTTATTTATTTATTTATTTATTATTAAACCGTGTTGGTTTCTTCGTCTCAACGACCTGTCCTGTTCCTTCTTCTCCTCCACCCTCCTTGGATTTCTTCTCCTTTCGTTTTCTCTCTAACAAAACCATTTCCTCTTCTTCTTCTTCAATAAAAAAACCAAAAATATGACGATTCAGAATATTCTTGTTACATTATTTCTGCTGTATTACTAGTAATTTATTTATTGTGGCCCATGCGTTGGATTCATAACCTTTCCTTCACTTCTTCTTCGTCTTCAACTTCTTCGTCCTCAACATCTCCGTCCCTTTCTCTTCATAAAACTTCTTTCTTCTCCTTCTTCAATGGCCACGGATGAAAATTTCTCTTCGGTGAGGAGAGGTCATGGCAGTCGTTTTAGTTGGAATAATCCTCGTGGTTTGAGGATAGGTGGTGGTGGTGGTTATGATTGCCGTGACAGGCCTAGAATTTCAAGGCAAAAGAATCTGAGACATTTGATCGATCAAGACCTTCCAGGTCATCAAAAACAGGTGGCACCACCGGATCATCATGTGGATTCCGGTGCCCTTTCGAGGTCAACTTCGGCTTCAGTTGCTGTGCCATTGCCGCTTCCATTGCCGGTGCCTTCTGGGGATGGGGATTCGAGGTTTCCTTCGCCCAAGGAGAGGATTCGAGATGGTTTTAGGGAAAGAGAAAGAGACAGAGGTGATAGGATTGGAGAGGGATTATATCCTTCGAATTCTCCTATTTCTAGGTAATTTTGCTATTTGGATTTCTTTTTTAGGGTGTTTTGTTGATCGATGATTAATTGATTGTTCTTTTCATCTCCAAAATGGAATATGAATTGTGGGTTTTTTTGATAAATTATGTTTTTATGCTATTCATAGATCGTAGGATGCTACATCCTGGAAAAACTGGTACACAATGTGGCATGTTTTTCTTGATTTAAAGAAATTTTGCTAACAGTTTTGGAGATGATATATGAATGATGACTTTCAGTCTTTTAATGCACAAGGCATTCTTGCTGCTTCAATTACATGCACCTCTGCCATGGCTGTATCAGAGATGCATTGTTCATTTGGCAGATAATTTGTTCTCCAGGCACTGAATTGAATATTTTTGGTTAATATGTGGTCCTATAACAGTGTTTTTGCTGGTCGAAACATGAAGAAAATGGCTGAGCGTTTAGACACTCGGTCATCCAGGACGGTGCGTCCAGATTTCAGTTCTGCACAGAGTTCTCGAGACAACTTCGAGATCAATATTCCTATTAGGAGTGCTCCTACTAGTCCATTTGCAAGCCCTGTTCATAGCCCACCAAGAACGAGTAGCACTGCTGGTATGTTTCCTTACTACCGCATGATTGCTAGAGAACAGAAAGTCTGGTCTGCACCAGAGATGGCAGCATTAGACACACCTGGGCTTCCTCCTCCAGCATTCATGGATGTCAGTGCTTTTAGTAATGACAGTTCTCCTCTTCAAAGTCCATCAAATATAAGTCCCCGCCGGAGAGCCAGAAGCCCAACTGGACCTTTATCGCCATTGACTTCCAGGTCATCAATCGAAAGCTCAGCTGCACGGCGTGAAAGCAATGCTAATTTTGAGGTCCACCCATTACCTCTTCCTCCAGGAGCAGCTGTCCCTTCGCCATCAGTGCCAGTGCCTATAGCTCTACATAAACCGGAGTTCCCATCTATGAAAAGTCAGTGGCAGAAGGGGAAGCTTATTGGACGCGGTACATTTGGAAGTGTTTATGTTGCCAGCAATAGGTACATGAATTCTATTCCCTGTTGTGCTGGCTTATTTTGGTGCAGTAAACCCCAATTGCAGTCTTTTGTTTCTGACAGGGAAACTGGGGCATTATGTGCAATGAAGGAAGTGGAAATGTTTCCTGATGACCCGAAATCTGCCGAGTCTATAAAGCAATTAGAACAGGTGATTCACCTTGTCTATAACAGGTTGATCCTGTAGCTTCATTCTCAAACACTCAAGTATATGTGTCATAATCTCCATAGCTTTATGCTGTGAAGAATCTGTGCTAGGTTTTTTTTTTAAATCTTATGAGGACTTTTACATCTAATGCTTCTGTGTTGGTTTTTCATATGCATTAAGATGAAACATTTTTTTTAGGCTTTATAGGATTACTAATAAACAATATTAGGTTTTATTCCGCTCCGCTCCCAGCTTCTTTTCTTACTTCTATCATTTGTTTCAGGAAATTAAAGTTCTTAGCCAGCTGAAGCATCCAAACATTGTGCAGTATTATGGTAGTGAAGTAGTGAGTAATTCCAGTGGCTACTTTAGGTTCTTCCTTTTTCTTTTTCATTCAGAATAAGTATCTCTTTAGTTTTTTATGCTGTATATAGAATTCCTTTTGAACTTAATTAGTTAACAAATAATTTTGTGTGCAGGTTGATGACAAATTCTATATATATCTGGAGTATGTTCATCCGGGTTCAATCAATAAATACGTACATGAACATTGTGGAGCCATAACAGAAAGTGTTGTTAGTAATTTTAGTCGCCATATCGTCTCTGGGCTAGCTTACTTACACAGCATGAAGACAATACACAGGTACAGGAGTATGGGCAGTTTTATATTTTGAAATAAGTGTTAGCATACATTTTAAGAATTCTTTTAGGAAAGGGTCTGTGGAATTATGTTGCGTCTGTTTGTGGCTGAGAATCTCATATCTTCGTGTATCTAGGGATATAAAAGGGGCTAATTTGCTTGTTGATGCATCTGGAGTTGTGAAGCTTGCGGACTTTGGGATGGCAAAACTTGTGAGTACTGGTTTCTTTTCTTCTCTCCAAAATTATAGTAGTCACATGAAAACATGCATAAAATTGTGTAATGTGTATGCATTGCGTCTGAACTATTGCATCTTTGGATATCTTTTAATGCTATCACGAGTTTGTTCCTGCAAGCAGTGTGGAGACTGATATGACTGTTGACTTTGTTCCTCTCTGTCGTTCATGCCCTCTTTATTCCTTTCCTCTTTTTCCTCGATAACTTTGGTGCAGTGTTTAGAGATGTAGAAGGTTATCACTTAGTCATGGGTATTAGTACCCACCAAATTGGGGCAGGAGGGAAAATTTGGGGATGGTTCACATTCATTTCTTTTGTGCAAATAAATTTTCTTGGCATACTGTACTTTGTTCCGTTTTTGAAATTCTGCAACCTTCAGTAGAATACAGTTTAACATTCCTTTAGTATAGCTACTCCTGGGGTCCCGCTAGAGTGAAATCATCATTGTAATTTCCATTGAAGTTTTGATTTGCTCTGTCTCTTACTCGGCTCATAAAAATGGGACTTCTTTCTTGCTCAGCTTACTGGACAAGCAGCTGATCTTTCTCTTAAGGGAAGCCCTTACTGGATGGCTCCTGAGGTATGTTCTTGCACATCAATACTGTATGGCGTTTATTTTGTATCTTTTATTCTGACAGAATTTCCTTCTTCGCAGCTCATGCAAGCTGTAATGCAAAAGGATGTTAGCTCCGACCTTGCTCTTGCTGTTGATATTTGGAGTTTGGGATGCACTATTATTGAAATGTTCACTGGGAAACCTCCTTGGAGCGAGTATGAGGGGGTGAGTAACGATTTTTCTTAATGTCCTTTTCTTATGTCGTGATCACCTTCAATTTGGTTTACCAAACATAGATGTCAATTAAGAAAATAATATAAGATGAAGGAAGGTTGAGCATTGACATTGTGGTGGAGGAAGTGCAAGGGTTACCTTCTCCAGTCATTTCATGGAAATGGCTGAAGAAGGATGCTGACATTATGTAAACTTTTAACTGGATTTGATACTGAGCGCTAAGGGTATGGTTAAGTGATCTTAGACTCAAGTCTTTCCATGTCATTTTAAAATTATAAGTTATCTTCTATTATGCAGGCTGCAGCCATGTTTAAAGTGATGAGGGATAGCCCAGGTATACCTGAAATATTATCACCTGAGGGCAAGGATTTTTTGCGCTGTTGCTTTCGAAGAAACCCAGCAGAGAGACCAACAGCTGCCATGCTACTAGATCATCGGTGGTTGAAAAACTGTCAGCACGTCAATGTCTCATATACCATCCAGTCAATCAATGGGATAAAATTGACTGTAAGCTACCAATATCATTCCCAATTTTATTTTATTTTTGCCTTTCATTTTCAGATTCAAAGCAGAATTTAATAATTTGGATTATGTATTGTATTAATTGGCAGGATATATCCCAAAGTCGAAGAGCATCTGAATTCAAGTCTGATCATCTACCAGGATTACCAAGCTCAAAAGGTACCAAAGGAAAGGCGACTTCTGACAGGTAATAGTTGAGTTTCTGCATTATATCCTTGCAAGACTTCTCTTCATTTCTTGAACATAGAATTAAATACATTCTCAAATGTGTAATTTCCTGCTCTTGCATAACTGCTGGCTCCAGCTACATGCATTATTCTTTTTCTCCAGCAAGACTGTCCAACGACCTCGCCATGAAACTTCCAACTTAACTGGCAAAATGGTCTCCATCATTCTCCTCATCCAGTTCCTGAGTTTCTTCCTACTCTAGTTCCTCTGCAGTTTGGATTGGAGCATACATCACGCCAGGTCTTCTTCTTCTTCAATGCCCATTTTAAGCAAATGTAGCGCTAAAATTAACCATGGCTTCAGGTAACACAAAACTGGAAGAGCCTCTGCTTGTTTTTTTAATAGGCTAAGCTAACAACAAACTCTAAATTGGAAAAAGCTCTACTGCTGTCCCCTGTGCATGCTGGTAGATTTCCGGTGGCCACAGGTTACTGAGTAGAACATTCTTCGCTTTATCGTTATCATCAATGCTTCCTGATGTTTTACATCCTTGTTCATCCTGAAATTAATACAGGCTGTGTCAAGGATTTTAGAGCAGGTTTTGTACACTATTCATTGAGTTTAGAGCTTCAGCATTTCAGAAGTTCAACTGTATGTACATTTCCTAAGGTATTATTCTTGCCTTAATGTAACATCATTAGATTTTAGAGAAAAGTCATAACTATCCATCTACCGTGTTCCTGTCAATTTTCCAAGGAAATTTCACGTGACAGAATAATCCCAGTAGATTCTTGGGCAGCCCCCAACTGTAAAATCTTCTTGCAAATTTTATATTTTAGTAGTTGGTGTTGAATCTTGAAAACTGTTGTTGGACAGAATGATGATCATATGATATCAGCTTGAACAGATTTCTTCTTTTCTGTCAAGCATATATCATCAGCTTCATTGTAAACAACAGAAATCTTCATTTGCTACATGAAAATGTTGCAGTTGAAAATTGCTGTCGTGGGTAACTGAGTGACGTATCTATACACAGTTGTGCATGTGTACGAGGCTTGCTGTGCTTTCTAGATATGCCGATTGCTTCATCTCTCCATTGTTTGCTAGTTATCAATAGCTTCCTCTCTTCCAATTGTAACTTGTAAGCATGCATGTGCTGGAGAGGCTATTGAGATTCTCCACCAAAAGCCAACTTGAGCAATTTAAAATTACCAGCAGAAGGTCGAAGATAAGTGAAAGTGGTTACTCCTGATCATTATGTCATCTAGAAATTTGAGAAAAGGTGTAACATGTGATTATAGAATCTGTTGCCTTGCCAATTTGTGAGATTAGCTCAGTTTCACCACCAGAATCTTATTATTTTTCCGATGTCATTGCCCCAGATGTTTTCCGATGCATAATCTTACTATTTTTGTCTGAATTGTTTTAACCTAGATATAACCTTGCAGCCCACAATCATTGTTCAGCTAGTTAGGGTCTAGTGCTAGGAGCTGTTTGATTTCTAAAAAAAAAAACTTTTTTGTTTAAAATTATTTTTTTTGTTGTTTGTATGTGATGATATAATTAAAAAATAATTTTTAAAAAATATTATTTTAATATATTTTCAAATAAAAAATACTTTAAAAAATATCTTAGGTTATTGAGCTTTCAACTTTGTGATTTTTTCTGTTTTTTTTTCGATGAAGTTATTCTGATCTCATATCCCGGGTTGCAAGTTAGTCGAGTTATCCCTGGTTGACTTAGTTTTTTTTTTTCAACTTGTTTTTTTTTTTTCAATTTCATCTTTCATCATTTAGTTTGTTTGATAACTGAGCTTCATTGTTTTATTCAATATTTTTTGTATGAAGTTATTTGAACCTCACATTAATCACGCCATAAATTTTACATGTCGATACAAACCAGATCTTTTTATCTTTTTAATTTTTTTTTTGTTCTTCAACGTTTGATTTGTTGATGATTGAACTTTAAATTCTTTTTATTTTTCTTTTTATGAGATTATTTTATTTTTTTTTAATTTTTCTCTTAATGTTTTTTTATAATTATATTATTAAATTAACTAAACTAAACTTATTAAATTAATTAGAATTCATAACCCTAGTCTCACGTTTTTATTTCTCTCTTCAAATTACTATCTGTTACAAGACTAGAGGCTAACATATTTTTAGGTCCACCATACCAATAAAGAACAGCAGAAAAGCTACCTAATCCTCCTTCACATGACACTGAGGGGTCCAAACATTGACCATTGCATGATATCCTTCCTTTGTAGTCAATTGTATGGCAAAGATGCACTGCATGTTATCTCCCCAGAAACCTCCACCGGTTCAGCACTTTTCAGGCAACATCACCCTTTTCTCGTTTAGTTTTGTCTTAACATGACATAAGAGCATCGTTTTTGTACAGGGAAAAGGGCTTACAACTTCCATCCATTACATGACACTGTCTGCTCACGTCGGGTTTTTATCTATTTTAGAATTAAAGTGGACACCCATCTGGCAGGATCTATGCACCTTCCTCCCACCTGTGCTTAAAACTTTGCTGAAGATCACTCTAGCCCTAGGTATAGCAGCTTTTATGCCAAATTATTAAAAAATAAACCATGTTTAGGCATATGTGCCTACCACTTAATTACGGGCTTTTAGTCTATTGAAGATTATGCTCGTCTCGAGCAGCATGCCGAGTCCAGTCCAGGGTATCTTGAACGTGATTCCTCCTCCTTTTTTTTAATTTTTTTTCCTCCCTGTCTGGTGATCTTTGCTACAAAGAATATAATAAATTCATTTTAAGTAAAAAGTGACACTTGAATGAACAGCAAACCTCTCTCAATTATTGAATCTGTATCAATGTTGCTTCCACTAATCTTTTTAATTGAGCATTCTGCAAGAGTTTCTGAATTAAAAGAAATGTTAAATCCCCAACAAAAAGATGTCTTTTGTCATAAAATAATAGGCACAACTTAAATGGAATATCCATGATCGAATATGGCATTCCTAACAGTGTCTCAGTTTAATTCTTTGGGTCGAAGGTAAGTGTATATCTAATAGTTTTTGAAACCGGTCCGGTCCGGCGGGTCGACCCGGGGCTGGAACCGGGCCGGATTGATAAAAAAATAGAAAAAGTCATGACCCGGCTTGACTCGGCAAAACCCGGTTGCAACCCATTGACTATTTTTTTTACTAAAACGACGCTGTATTGAATTTTTTTAAAAAATAGAGATTGACCCGGCCGACCCTGTCAAAACCCAGTGACCCAGTCAAAACCCGGAACTCGGATCTTGGACCGAGTCGACCACCGGGCCGGGTTTAAAAACTATGGTATATCTACCAGCAGCAGGAATTGTGTGGTGTGCCTTTCTGCATGTATATTTATATACATAGTTTAGGCAAAATGTCAGTAGAAACCATCCCCTCTTGACGACAAATTAATTCATAAATGACAAATCCATGAGTATGCTTAACAAAGAGAAAAAATATTGGCTGATTGATTGAAAGAATCACCGGCAAATCAGTATCTTATATTATTATTTTTCGGTTGGTTCTTTCATTTTTATCTTCTCGTCTATTTTTTATATTATTATTTTTCCCCTGATTTTGATTGCATAAAAAAAAATGCCTCTTCGGCAAATTCATCTACATTTCAAAATTTATATGGGATTAATTTAGGGTCAATTCTGATTTTTTTGATGACTTATTTTTTTAATTCATTTTCTTTTTATTTTTTTTCTCATGTCATATCATATTATCTTTTTTTTTTGCCATTGAATCTTGAATTTTATATTTTAACTATTAGATTTTCATAAAATTTTGAGTTAATTTTTATTAAGGTTAATTAATTTACAAAAGACATGCTTTTTGAAACATGATTAAACAACCATTATTGAAAAATTGATATTATAAAAAATAATTGTATTTAAATTATGTTATTTTTCAAATATTTTTTCCATTTATATTATTCTCTCAAAATTTTACCAAACTGTGTTATTTTTTTAAAAAAAAATCCATAAAACTCCATCTGTTTTCATTTAGGTCGTGTATGATTCATCATTCTAATCTGCACTCTACCTAATATTTTACTAAATTTTTTTTAACTTTTTTTAATATATTTATATATTTAATACTTTTTAACTAAATTTCACAGTATAAATAACAAAAATCCACTATTAGTATAGATAATTTATACGTATGATATTTAATTACATAATTTTATATATAGTTATTATAAATATTGAAGATTCGAATGATATTTAATGATACAATTTTATATTTAAAATTATATCTAATATTAATATTTTAAATATGACTTCAAAACTAACATTATTTGTATTTAAGATTCTTTACACTAATTGACTTGTGTGATTTTGTGAAGGGTTAAAAAGTTTTAAAGAGAGAATTAAAAATAAAAAAACAAAAAAAAATCATATTGAGTTGGATATTCGACTGGTAAAACTTA
>Ga0307517_10014144_pt1 | contig 10755 bp, 4 predicted proteins | sample 23_EM_MG_FD_194515 | JGI IMG/M metagenome (GOLD analysis project Ga0307517, IMG submission 194515) | Populus trichocarpa ectomycorrhiza microbial communities from riparian zone in the Pacific Northwest, United States - 23_EM | ecosystem: Host-associated > Plants > Roots > Unclassified | place...
GGAGTTTGATGGTACCGCCCCACCAACAGTTTGGTGGAAGAATGATGGTTAGGCAGTCGCACTTGAGGGCAAACTCTTCAACTAGGACCGGTGACCGCAAGGGTATTGACTATCCCTCTTGTGTAAAATATGGACAAAAACACCCTAGGGACTGCTAAGTTTCCCAAGGCGATGCTTTGTTTGTAGAGGAGAAGGTCATAGGTGGAGAAACTGCTAGTATCTGGGGTAAGGGTGTCATTACTATGGTAGGAGAGGTCATTATAAGAAGAACTGCCCCAATAGGAACACCGGACAGGTACAGAGCTACAACCAACCGAGTCAGAGGCATCAACAGTCAGTCACCATGAATAGGCAGTGAGATCCTCTCAATTAGGAACAAACTCCAGTCGAGGGAGACCAAGGGCATAAAATGATCAGACCCTATGGAGGGTCTTCCACTTGACACAGGAGGAGGTCAGGGCTGCATCAGATGTGGTGGCAAGTATGCTACTAATGAATAATTTTAATTTGCATGTGTTATTTGATCTGGGTGCCACCTACTCATTCATTGCCAAAAGAATTATCGCTAAACTAAGAATGAGAGTTGGAATAGTAGAGAAGGGGTTCATAATTGGAACTCCAATGGGAAACATGGTTGAAAAAAATATTGTGTACGTGAGGGTTAGTCTATCTGGGTATGAAACAGAAGTAGACTTGATTCCCTTGGAATTGCATGGTTTTGACATAATTCTAGGCATGAATTGGTGAGTAAATACAAGGCCCTAATAGACTGTTATGCTAAAACTATTACATTCCGAACACCTGAGGGTGAGAGGGTGGTTTTCAAAGGAGTGAGGATTCTCAAACCGATCGCTTTAATATCGGTTGTAACAGCTCAGAAACTTTTGAGAAAAGGATGTACGAGATACCTCGCAAACATCTTAAACTCTAATGATGAAGGTCTACGACTGAAGGATATTCTTGTGGTGAAGGAATTCGCAGATGTATTTCCCAATGAACTACCAAGACTACCCCCAAAATGAGAGGTAGAAGTGTCTATAGACACTTTTCCTAGAGTCACACCTATAGCCCAACAACTGTACTGGATGGCTCCAGCAGAACTGAACGAGTTAAAGACTCAACTACATGAATTGTTAGACAAAGGGTTTTTACGGCCTAGTAATTCTCCTTAGGAAGCGTCGGTTCTATTTGTAAGAAAGAAAGATGGAACCTATAAACTTTATATTGACTATCGACAGTTGAACAAAATAACGATGAAAAAAAAGTACCCGTTACCTCGGATAAATGATTTATTTGATCAATTGAAAGGAGCAAGGGCATTTTCAAAGATAGATATGGGATCAGGGTAATATCAAATGAAGATTAAAGAAGTGGATGTAGCAAAGACCGCATTTAGAACCCGTTATGGACACTATAAGTTTTTGGTCCTACCATTCGGGTTAACAAACGCCCCATACCTTTTCTGGACTTAATAAATCGGGTTTTCAAACCATACCTTGATAAGTTTGTGGTGGTATTCATTGATGATATACTGGTATACTCGAATTCCTTCGAGGAGCATGAAGAACACTTGAGATAGACCTTACAATCCTTGAGAGATCAACAGTTGGATGCAAAATTGAGTAAATGTGAATTTTGGCTGGAGAGAGTGACATTTCTAGGACACATCATTTCAGCCGAAAGTGTTTTTGTAGACCCCCAGAAAGTCGAAGCAGTCTTGAAATGGGAAAGACTGACTTCGGTGACTGAAATACGTAGCTTCCTAGGACTCGCAGGATACTACTGGAGATTTATCGAAGGGTTTTCCCTTATTGTAACCCCTTTGACCCAGCTAACTAGGAAGAATAAGAAATGAGTGTGGTAAGAAGAATGTGAGAAAAGCTTCCAAGAATTAAAGAAGAGGCTCACCATCGCTCCAGTATTAACCCTTCCCTCAGGGACTGAGGGTTTTGTGGTCTGAAATGACTGGGAAAAATGGTTGATTAGCTTCGGCTAATGGCATCTGAATGAATGATCGGGACAAATAAATGATTAGCTTCGACTAATGGTATCTGAATGGATAACCGGGATAAAAGGTTGATTAGCTTCGGCTAATGGCGTCTGAAGTGGATGGCTGGGGAGAGTGAACGGTTAACCTCGACAAATGATGCCTTAAGAGGATAGCCGGATTTAAGATTATGGTTGATTGTAAGAATTGCTGTATTTATATGTATTGCAAGTCATTCATACCAAGTACATAAAGGAACTACAAATGTCACGCTTCAAACATGGAATAATGTTAATGCTTCATAAAACTGCCAGACTGCTTATTATCATTATTATTATTAAGTAATCGTATTCTTATAAATGTTTTATATTGCAGTAGGGACGTCACACCAATGAGGTGCCTAGGAAACTCAATACACGAGAACCTACTTTTACAAGGAATCATGTAGTTGCATTCTAAATCACGATGTATTTTGTATTAATCAATGTACTGAATGTATAACTATTATTAAATCTTTTTTGTTTAAATTCATGATGACTATTAGTAGGATAAGAATGCAAACTCATGTCTATGTATGTATATTTTTAATGTGAACTTCTAATCATACAAACATAATAATATGTGTTTATGTAAGATTCACTTTTAAATGAAATGTTGATTGTTATTGGTGTATGGATTGTATCTTGATGATGTGAGGGAACAACTTCATCGATTATCGACACGATGTGTGACAAGTACGTATAAAAAAAAATTATCGTTGTTTTGAGCTTGAAAAGTCGGGTTGTTACATTTATATTCCACAACTCCGATTTTGATAGCAAACTTAACAATATATTGTTTACAATAATAACTTAGAATCCACTTAACAATTAAAATAAACAATCATAAGAAATAAGCATAGGAAAACAAACATATTCATTATATAAACTGAAAAGAAAAGGTGAAATAAATCTCACAATTCTTGAAATCCGAAGGTTTCTATGTCCTTGCAACCAAGAAAAAAGAGCTTAGCCTTGCATGTCTATTAAACAACTAATTAACAAGAAAGAAAAATGGATTATTTTAGGTTTTCCGAGGAAAGGGTGTGTTTTCTTTCTTTTATGGCCGCCCTCTTTCCTTTCTCTCTTTCTTTTTATTTGATAGGGAACCCTAATCCCCCTTTCCTATAAAATAATCATTTTCTAAGTAGACAATTTACATTTAAGTATTTTAATAACTATTTTCCTAAAAAAGAAGAAATAGCCTTGTATAAAATCTTCAAGCTTTGACTTTTGACTTGGAGGAGCTAAATTGTCGAAATAAAGACTTGGATGTTGGTTTGGATGCTTTGAGAAGTACTTTGAACTTGTTTCTTCACAAAACCTGTTTACTGGCTAAATTTATGTGTCATCTTAGAAAAATCATATCTCTCTCATATGAGCTTTTTTTTCTACTGAAATTTGGTAGGTTGATAGGTCTTCAAGTTAGGAAGCCAAAAACATTGAGCTTGCATCTAATGGATTTCTCTAGCTTAAGATATTCAAGTCGAAATGATCAAAGGCAATATTGGAAGAATGTGAGATTTGTCTTTGAAGGCTGCGATTTCCATGCCTTTTCTCTTTTTATTTTTCTTACCATATATTTATAGAAAGGTATGAATGTTAGCTTTCTAATGCCACTAGAATCACTTCATTTCGACCTCTAGAGCTCAAGCTCTACACAAAACATCGATTGGAGGTCAAATCTGCCAATTATCTCCAATTCACTTCTTTTTGAATTTTACATCCAAAAGTGCCTTCAAAACATAAAACAAAGAAATCAAGGCATTTTATATATAAAACATAGGCAAAATACTAGGTAAATATGGGTAAAACTATTGAATAATATGGTTGCATCAATCCATTACCTCGACAACCAGATAGAAACCAACTTAAGATCTCTGAAGAAATATTAATAGACAATGTTGAGCAATGGAATAGATACATGATATGCTTCTTCCCAGGTTACAAGATGCTTTACCATTCAGTTAACACTAGAGCATCAAGAGCTTAGAAGCACTATGGTCTAGAAGATGTCATGACCACATCAAATGGCTTCATGATTTTTCACTTTAAAACTAATGTAGAGATGTAGGTTGTGATGGAGAAAAGACCATGGATGTTTGGATGAAAAAACATCATCTTGCAGCAATGGCACCCCCGTTCTAGTTTGATAAAAACAAGATCTCCACACTCCCAATCTGTATTCCTCTCCATGGATTGCCATTTCCATTATGGTCCAAGCAGGGTCTGAGCTTGGCAGCAAGCATGGTTGGCAAACCATTATCCTGCGATGAATAAACATATAGGTGTACAAGATTGGAGTGTGCTAGAGTGTGTGTAGAGATTGCAGCTTCCTTCCTCTTTATCCACAAGTTTAAGATTGAAAACCCCCCCATCCATATAACCAATCACCATCGAGGTTGATTATGAATGGAAACCTCCTAGTTGTGACCAATATAAGTTGTTTGGACATTCTTGTCCCCCCAAAGTTAGCTCCTCATTCCACAGGCAAGGGCCAAACTAGTGCAAACGCTGCCTTGCCTCAAGTCTCATTCCAAATAAAAAATCTCCTCATACCTTCCCTCCTTTAGATCCCTCCTTTTTTTTACCATATTTGAACCCCATTTCATATAACCTTTCACCAAAGACACGACCACAAACCCCCCCTCCACAGCCACCAGAAACTCTAGCCAACCACGCCTCAAACCCTCAATACTCTTATAAAACCACACACACCAACCCCCTACCCTCCCAAGCAACTTCTTGTTGAACACCTAAAGATAAAAGATTATAGATTAGAACAACGCTCAAGTAATGATCCTCTAGCCATTGAACAACTCCAACTTCCCACAATTGGCCTTACATTATGTATTATGAGCAAAATGGAACCTTTAAGAAGTTATAGTGCAACCTCATCTACAACTAAAGAGGTCTCCATTAGGACCTCAACAACCCTTGCCCCTTCTAGTGAAATAACATGTTGATTCCCCACTTCCCCCTCTCCATCAATAGCCAAAAAAAGGGGAAGGAAATGTAAAGAGGCCTGTCATAACCTATTTTTGGGTTATTTCCTAAATTCATCTTCTTTTTCAAAAATAAAAAAAATCAAAAAAATAAAATAAGGACTGATATTTTAGCAAAAAAAAAAAAAAGCAACTTGGGAGGGTTTCAAATCAAGCTGCAATTTTGAAGCCTAATTGTACCCTATTTTACCCAAAACTAGAGAGACAATGCAGATTTAAGGATAAATTAAATTATTATTAGACGAATCTGCTTAAAAATTAAGCCTAAAGAAATAATTAGATTTTTAATAGACCAATTTGATTTAATCATGAGCCAAATTGAAAATTAATTATGTCTAAGAATTAATTTGGGTCCAATTAAAGGATTTAATTAGGTGCAATGACTTAATTATATTTTAAATGAGTCAAATTAATTTTATTAAAGGCTTCATTGTTGAAAAAATAAGTTTAGGAGCCTAATTTGGGTTTAATTAAGAAGATTGAAATTTTAAGAGACTAAATTTAATTTTTACCAAGTCAATTAATTGAAATCAGGGGCACGATCGCAAAAAAATTAAAGTTTTGGGGTCAATTAAGGGTTAAATTGAAGAAATTCATAGCCAAGAACCAATCTGCAAAAGGCGCCGAACTATAGGGGCTCAATTAATTAAAATCAGGGGTGAAATTGAAGAAATTTAAAAGTTTAATGGTCAATTGAGGGTCAAATTATAGAAATTTGAAACTAAGGACTATAATGAAAAAGGCGCGTTGCATAAAATTAAAGTTTGAAGCCAATCAGAGATGTATTTGAGAGAAATCAGAAATTAAAGGGCTAAATTGAACTTTACCAAAATGATGTTTTTTTTTGTTACTGTTCATCTTCTTTAATTTCTCTGAAAAAACTGCTTAGGAAACTACTTTGCAAATGCATTTAATGCCTCTACCCTTCACCAAATTTGACAAAACTTGCATGAAAATAATTACTTGACATTTCTCTACACCCTGGACCATTTAAACGTCATTAAAACATCAAATTACAACCTTAAAACAATAATCTATGCCTCAAAACCAAACTTCAACATACATATGCATATTAGTTTAAATATGAACAAATGCACCTAATCACCATAGTAATAAAAAAAAAACATTAATAACCAAAGCATAATGTATGAACCAACAATCAAACAATAGTTTAATAAAGCATTGAAAAAGAGATAGAGGGTGTACATATTAAGCTATAACCCCCTATCAAAGTTTGAAAGTTTACCTTGTAAAGAGAATGTTGTTTTGTTTTCTAGATTATTTGCTTCTTTCCTCTAGATTTTCAGCTTGTTTTCGATATGATATTGACCTTGATTCTCTTTCTTCCTTCTTTCTTGAAATAGCACACAATTATTGTATCTTCTCTCTTAATCAACTCTAAGGTTTTCCTCTCAATCCTTCTGTGTTTCCTCTCTTTTCTCTCTGTAATTTCTTCTAAAAAAATTATCTCTCCTTCTTTATGCGAACCTCTTGATTATGTAGTCAAATAACCCCCAGCGAAGATGATACTTCCCCAAGAAAGCTGAAAATCAGCTTTGGGAAGCGTGACACAATGGAAACTTATCACAAGACACCACACTAATGGAATTAAATCGAATAACACCACAATATCAATTATACTTTGATAAGTCAGATTTGATCTTTGTTAGGGCAAAGATAACGTGTTGCATCACATAAAACACGAGTTTATTTTATAAATCCATGGCTTCCTATTTTTCAGCATGCAAAACACTTATATAATGCTTTAAATAACCATAATGGATCCCCATATATGAGCTGATTGAGCCCACTTACAAAATTGACCCAAATAAGTAAGAATAAAACAAAGACTAAGAAGAAAATAATAAAAATCCAAAATTAATATCCTAGATATGCTAGAATCAGATTTGTCACCCCTAAAAAGTTCTAAATAGCTAAGAAATCTGATCTGAATGTGGAATTAATTATGAAGTCTTCTTACATTCATGTGCTTAGTTTCCTTATTTTACATGAACAATTAATGAAGAAAATCTCACTCTTTTATAACTGTCAATTTAGTTTCCTTCCTAGACTAGGAGCATCATTAATTAATTCGTCCTAGCTTAGAAAATCAAATCTGACAGCCCCCTTAGCATCCTTTGTTAACTACGAAACTTCCTCTTTTGTTGATAAATATTATCCTAAATAATAGGGAAAATAATAAATAAAATTTCCTTGAATTTTAAGAGAATATTTTGTTGATTTAAATCCTTATAAAATTAGAAAATCAAATTCAAACAAATCTGATATGATTAATTAACCCAAGCCAACTTTGGACCTCATGTGGCTTAAACCTATATTCATTAAGAAGGACCAAACCAGACCTAAAATACACTCTAAATAAACTTTCTTTGCTGCCTATAAATATCCCATGTATAGCCTGTCATGATATGGTTGAATTACCTACCAAAAGAATTGGGTTAAACCCATCATCCATAAGAACATCAATCTGACCGAATACATCCATAGGTAAAAACCCATCATGAAAAAACCAAGGTTGAACCATATATTGAATTGTATCAACAACCAATCTCAAACACACAACTGAATGCTTACTATAAAGGAATCCAAGGCTGAACTTGAACCGTATCATTCCCTCCTTCTTTAAGAAGATTCGACTTCAAATCTTGAATATGATTAATAGCGACTTCATTAGCCTTTTGTTTAAGCCTTTGAAATTCTCTTATTGCTAACACCTTTCTCTAACAACATTGAATGGAAGTAGTGATTGATAAGAATTTCAAATAAGCACGTCGTACTAACCACTTGCGTATATACTTTTGAATGATAACCATAATGGCTCTCCTTCATCTTTCATTGTTTTAGGATTGTACCTTCTTTTCCTATAAAGCTTGAAATTTATAGAATAATCTTCTACACTTATCAACTTCTCGTTCTAAAACCCTCAAATCATGACTTAGTTTTTCATATCCTTGAGCTAGAATCCTCCTTCGTTCCCTCTCCCTTGTTGAATACATGAAACAAATAGGAAAAAAGAAGAAGAAAAAGACAGACACAACAACAATATAGTTTATGACAAGAAGAACATTGATTTAGACTTGAAATTGCAATCTAACTTTTGTTTGGACCAGAACTGATCGAAAACAAAAAGATGCAAAAATGACTCAAACAACAGCCAAATATCCCAAATATAATGATAATATACTGGTAGAAATGAAATCAACAGAAACAAAACATGTTTTGAAAGCTAACGCAAAATAGACTTGTTACGGCAAGACAAAACCCGATTCAAGAACCTAAAGAAAACTATATCCAAATGATCTCAAATGTAATATATTTTGGGATTAGGACCCCAGTAAAGAAAATATAAATTTTAAGCTAATTCTGAGTTGATTTGGTATATGGACACGAAATAGCCTTTTTAAAACTCGAATTTAGAACCTAGGCCTAATGATGTCCAAATGACTTGAAACTTGATATTTAGTGTGATTTCACACTAAATAACCAGAATATCAATTTTGAGTTAATTAAAATAAGTTTTGAAATGCTTCCGCTTAACAGATATGTTGCAGAAGTGTCTTAACCCAAATAACGTTTTTTGATTGCTTCCTTTTTTTACTTTAATTAGTACACAATAAACACAAAATATCAAGAATAAACACAAGACAAAAAAATACTAACCCGAAATAAAATGAAGACAGACGAAGAAAAACTAACGCGAAACAAATAGATAACGAAAACAAGAAGGATATAACTTGATTCTGGAGCTTAGCTCTCATACCAACTGATACGAACCTCTTGATCACGTGATTAAGCAACCCCTAACGAAGATGATACTTCCTTAAGAAAGCAAAGCTGAAAATCAGGTTTGAGAAGTGTGACATAATGGAAACCTGTTCCAAGGCATCAACACTATTGGAATTGAAACGAATGACGCCACAAGGTCAATTATACCTTGATAAGTCAAATTTGATCTTTGTCCCGGCAAAGATAACATGTTACATCACGCAAAACACAGGTTTATTTTATAAATCTACGGCTTCCTGTTTTTTAGCATACAAAGCACTTATATAATGCTTTAAATAACCCTAATGGATCCCTGTACGTTGGTTGATTTGAGCCCACTTACAAAATTGACCCAAATAAATAAAAATAAACCAAAGAGTAAGAAGAAAATGATAAAAATAATAAAAATCCAAAATTAATATCCTAGATATGCTAAAATCAGATTTGTCACCCCTAAAAAGTCTTAAATAGACTTCTTGTGCTTAGTTTCCTTGTTTTACATGGAAAAATAATGAAGAAAATCTCCCTCTTTTATATTTGTCAATTTAGTTTCCTTCATAGAATAGAAGAATCATTAATTAATCTGTCATAACTTAGGAAATCAAATTTGGCAGCCCTCTAGCATCCTTTATTGACTAAAAAATTTCCTCTTTTGTTGATAAATATTATCCTAAATAATAGGGAAAATAATGAGCGAAATTTCCTTGAATTTTAGAAGAATATTTTGCTGATTTAAATCCTTGTAGAATTAAAAAATCAACATCAAACATATTTGATCTGATTAATTAACCTAAGCCAACTTTGGATCCCATATGGCCTAAACTTATATTTATTAATAGGGACCAAACCAGACTCAAAATACACTATAAATAAACTTTCTTTGCTGCCAAAACATTATCATGCATAGCCTGTCTTGATCTGGCCAAATTACCCACCAAAAGAATTGGATCATACCCATTATTTATAAGAACATCAATATGACCGAATACATCCCTAAGTAAAAACCTATCATGAAAAAAATAAGGCTAAACCTTATACTAAATTATATCAACAATTAATCTCAAACATGTAACTGAATCCTTACTATAAGGAATCCAAGGCTGAACTTAAATCGTATCACCTTTACTCAATAACAGATGCCTTTTTATAAGCAAACCAAAACCAAAAATTTCAAAACCACGATGGTTTTTTCTTAGGAAATATTCCTCTCTAAAATAGGTGGTGCATGATCCCTTTCTTTTTTTTCTTTTATAAACCAAAATCACATATGAGAAAACAACCTTGGAGTCTTTTCTGTCATGGTGAATTTTTCTTCAATCATAGATGATTAGGTTGGGTATTTTGCCAAGATCATTGTGAAGATTGAGCCATAAAAGTATCATTTTTTGACCTAAACCTTGTATAGGGGATGTAGATATGTCATTAGAAACAAACCATATTGGATTTAGAGGTCTAAAACTCCACATTCATTGATGGGAAGGTGAGCTCTCAATCAACTTGAATTTGTCAATATAGAGGTGGCTGATCAAGGACAAAATATTATCGAGCTCATTAAATCGAATGAGGTACAAACTTGTGATGAGAATAACCGATCCTTATAAAGGAGATGTTTCCAAGTCATGTGGTGGTGATCAGAGCTTATGAGGTGGTCGGAGATGCAACATTTATTCTCCTGAAAGTAACAACTCAATCAACCTTCTACGCTGAAGGAGATGATAAGATGGCCAGACAACGTGTCACTTATTTCTTCATTAAAGTCTAAGTGACACGTCGTTCATTTAAATCTTAAAAATTAGGGTTTTTAAATAGCATTTTAAAAAAATTTCAATTTAGTTCATGTATTTCTAACTTAAGCATATGAATCCTCAATTGACCCTAAAACTTTTCAATTTTAGCAATTACACACCTAGAAACCTTGATTTAAATCCTTTAATTTGAC
>Ga0307517_10014145_pt1 | contig 10754 bp, 6 predicted proteins | sample 23_EM_MG_FD_194515 | JGI IMG/M metagenome (GOLD analysis project Ga0307517, IMG submission 194515) | Populus trichocarpa ectomycorrhiza microbial communities from riparian zone in the Pacific Northwest, United States - 23_EM | ecosystem: Host-associated > Plants > Roots > Unclassified | place...
AATATCGATGCATGGTTTCGACAATTTCAGGTAAGTGTTAACTTCTAATTTCCAGCTAAGTTTTAATGAATTATTTTTATAATTTTATATCTTGTACTATTTTTATTTTAAATGAATTATTTATACACAACACAACAATGTTGTGAGGAGGATATAGGAGAATCACGTAGCAACTAGGTAACATCGAAAATAATATAATTTTTTTGTTTTATAATTTTATGTTCTAAATTCTAATTTGTTATTATGGAAGTAGGTTGCGTGATTTTTGGTATGACACACAAAAAAAACAAAAAGATATGCGAGAGATAACGGTCTAGAAGGCTGGAATGAGGTGGCGGTTTGGCGGGAATTCAAACCGCCATTCATCTCGGGGGATATATGGATGCAATATATTGAGTACGTGACGTCTGAGCGGTTCGTATGACGCTCACAGTCCAGTGCCGACAACCGAAACCGATAAATTCATGGTTCGGTGACCACGCACACCGGCGACTCCGTTCCGTTCAATGCACATGTGAAGCGGATGGTAAAATTAATTTAAACGAAATATATCGTTAATTAATTTGTTGTTGCTTATAAATATATTTAACTTGCAACCTTTTTTTTCCTTACAGACTATGTCTCTTGGACGTGAGCCAAGCCTAATGGAGCTGTTTGTAGAGACGCACATGCGAAGTCAAGACCGCCAAAAAGGGGTGCAACAGTTCGTGGACAACCGTGCTCAACACTTCGTAATATGTTCGTTCAATCATTTTATTTCGTAAGTTATTATTTTCTTGAATTAAATATGATGGTTTTTTAAAAAACAATTCAAGAGACCTATAATAGCCGGTTAAGGGAGAGATATGGGGACGATCCTTCGACCCATTTGGATTTCGATCCGGATTTGTGGATGGAGGTCGAATCGTCTGGTGGACCCGATAAAAATCAGGTCTACGGGCTCTCCAACACTACGACTGAAAACTTGCGGGCGGCCCGTAGTGTCTCAACCGTTAGGAGCTCTCCATCAGTATCGAGCACCCAGTCTGAGAAGTTCATAGCAATATGAATGACTCTCGACGAATTATGATCAGCTCCGTCAAATGGTTATGGACATTAGATCAAGGATCGGTGATGATACATGTGCACCCCCTTTTTTACTGTACGGTCTCGGGAACAACCAGCCTCCTCCTCCTTCTCCTCCTCTTCCAGCTCCGCTGTTATTCTATTTTAATTTTGTTTTTGAAACACATTAAATTTGTAATGAATATTTGGATTAATATTATTTAACATTGTTTTTATATTTTTAATGTTTAATACAATTTTATTTGGTTAATTAGTTTTTTTTTTTTACTATTAATCAATATAATATTTGAAAAAAAAGTATTTATTCTAAATAATTTTTTAAAAAATATTTTTAAATAAATACCGATGGCCATGCAGACGGAATAGATCCGTCAATATTAGATAGAGAGTTGAAAACAATTTACTATCCATGCCACAATCACCGACGGATACATTCCGTCGGTGATTTAACGTTGACATTACCGACCGATAGAGTCCGTCGGTATTATACCGAGAGTTCTGAAATATTTACAACCCATGCCATAATCACCGATGGACTGGCCATCGATGATTTACCAGTGGAAATACAGACGACATAAGTCCGACGACAAAGTTCTAGCAGGAAAAAAAAAAATTTGCGCTTTTTTCTTGTCTGAAAGACCGTCGATGTTTTTTTTTTTTCCGACAGAAGTAGCAACGAAAATGGGAATTACCGACAATCAATATTCAGACAGACGGATTTCGTCGGTGATGCTATCGGTAAAAATATTACTGATGAATTGTGTGTCTTAGACCGACGGAATTAATCTGTTGGTAAAACTGTTTAATGGTGTAGTGGAAATGTATTAAAATAATATTTTTTTTATTTTAAAAAAATTATTTTTGTTATTAGCATATCAAAATAATATGAAAATACATAAAAAAATATAAAATAAAATAAATTGATTTTTTTAAAAAAATACTTTTAAAATACAAAAATAAGCAGCGCTATAATAACATTGTAATTGGATCAAAATATAGAAGGCATATGCCTATAAGAACGTTCAAGGAGAAACTTAGTCTCAACATGTAAATTGACTTAAAATACTCGTATCTTCGAAAAACAAGACATGTGGGCTTCCTTTAGTTTGGCAAACTTAAGCGCCGTAGAAAATTAAAAGAAAACAATACAAGTTTCTCGTGGGAAAAATTGGTTCAAATTCGTGTGCTATTGGTTGATCACATTGATTAATAATTGTGAATGAAAAAATTAGAGATCGAAATTTGAAGGCGTATACATGATCAAGCACAAAATTATAAATAAAAATAGCTAACCTCTCCCTGATGAGGGAACGACAACAACATGCATTTCTGTGTTGTTTGGTGGAAGATGTAACCGAAGGGGATAGAACTTCCCATTTAATGGATTCCTAGAACAAATTTGGATATCAATGAGCCCTGTCTCTTCTTCCAACTTATTCTTCAATTCCTCCACCATTCTTCCCTTAAATGAGAAGGAATGTTCTTCAACATCATCTGCATCTTCATTCATAGACACACTGTAATGTATCACCCTGCCTTCATTTTTGACTGGTGAACCTTCCAAAGAATCATCAGACTGCACACAAAAAAACAATCTTAATCCCATTCAAAAAGAAAAAAAAAAAGTTCTGTCAAGCCGATTGAGTTTAATGTTTGAACGGACCTCTTGTCTTGTCAATTTCGGTGGTGTAGTTGAAATGCATGTTGGTGAACTGGGCTCATAATTTGGTGCCGTTTCGATTTGATCACTAGGTCGTCGTTGTCGTGGTGGAGGTGGAGGTGTCAGATCTTGAACTCTTATCTCTACAACATCCACATCCCATAGAATCCAATCCTGCGTGGAAGATCTATGAGGAATATCATGTGTTATGTGATTTCTCCATGGCGGTACGCCTCCATTTGCTCGTAAATATTGTCCGTAACGAGTCCTGAGCCTAACCTGGATACCTTCCCTAATAGGCTCCCATTCCACAGAAGAATCCAATCGTCCAGCAGGCAAAGTTTGCAGTACTTTCTTGCCTCTCATTCCCAGCAGCAATGGCAAGTTACTGGCTGTTAAATATTTGCCAAAACAACTTTTCAAACGTATAGCATTGCTATTTCCGACAATTTCCACCGTCCATTTGGCGTTCCTGATTGTCCCATTTCGCTCTTGGCTAACGGTTTCTTCATCATCATCTGCTAATAGATACTTGTCATGGTGGCTCCGAAGACGAACAGATTTTGCTTTCTCAAAGAGTTCCATGGCACTCTGGATACCACATTATACATATAGAACAGATCAATCACATATCTAAAATACGGCAATTCGATTAACAAGAGATTTAGCATTTGAAAAATACAGAGCAAGAAAAGAAAATTAACAATCAAGATAACATAACTTTTGTGTATAATTTGATAAAAATACCTGAATCAAAGCAGCATGTGGTTTAAAATCATGTCTTTTAACTCTAATGGTGTCTGGGAAATTAGAAGATTATGATGTGGAGGGGGGAGTCGTAGCAATCAATGAAGCAAGAAAGTAGGAGATTTACTATATATATATTGGCAGCTAATATTGGAGTTGCCTTGTAAAGAAAAAGAATTTGTTATTATCATTTTTTTTTTGTAATATCATTCTTAATTTTATCTTTATGGGAGATTTTGTTATTGTTCATAAATTAATAAAAGCACAATATTATCACTTCATGTAGAAGTCAGTATATATATATATATATATGAAGAATAAAAGGGATGATATTAATTACGCCCCTCTCTCTTCCACTTAATTACTTTTTTGAGTTTAAACTAACAATTGCAGTACTATATAACGTTAGTTATCCCAAGAGTGCACTTGGTCGCCGAGACATCAATTCGATAAGCCATGTGAACTAATTAATTTAGGGCACAAGTTGCTTTTATATAATGGCAAAACGAAAGTGACAAGAGAGGCAAGTTGGTGGTGTGTGTGTGTGTGTGTTGTTGGGTGAGTGAATCCAGAAATTGACTTTGAGTTTGAGTATAATATTATTTCATTAATTATTTTCCACACCAAACTCAAGCATGCATGTACCTTCGTTTTCTTTATTTCCCTTGTATCCACTTATAAGCAAGAAAATCCATTTTTAAAGAGCAAAATGTAGATTTGACTAAAAGTTATTAATTAAAGGTTTTGATCTAACGTGCATATTCATTCATACACTTAATTTGACTAAATATTTTGATTAATATTAGCAAAACGTTTAGGAAGTAGTTGATAAAATTCATAATATATTTTCTATTTAATTAGAAAGTAAAATAATTGAGGAAATAAATAAAATCCATACCTCTCTTGCAAGAGAATGTGTGTTGCTAGCTAAACTAGAGACCAGCTGGGAGTCTCCATCCGAACGCTGTGAACTGGAAAGCTGCGATCCAACTGAAGGAAAGCTAGAAGCAGGTGATATATAACCCTTTAATTGTAAATCACTTTCGATTATGTCCATCACATCCACTTCCCAAAGCACCCAATCTTGTGTTACAGTCCTATGTGGGATGTCATGTGTGACCGAGTTTCTCCATGGTGGCATGCTTCCGTTGGCACGCAAGAACTTGCCTCCTCTTGTCTTTAACTTAACACGAAACCCTTCAGTTCTTGGTTCCCAATCAATTGAACAATCCTGTACAGATACCGGCATGTCTTGCACCACTCTTTTCCCTGCCATGCCTAGTAAGAACGGATTCTCCGAGGCTGTAAGATACTTTCCATAGCAACTTTTTAGTCGGATTTGATGGTTATTTCCCTGAACAAACTCTACTGTCCAACGGGCTCTTCGTGACGATCCGTTGCGGCTCTGCCGAACAGTTTCTTCATCCTCATCTGCAACTAGGTACTTGTCATGGTGACTCTTCAGTCTCACTGCTTTCGCCTGGTTGAAGAACTCCATGACAATTTATTGTGACGAGACAGAAGTTAATGAGAAATGGGTGGGTGCCTCTTCTTTGTGAAGCTGGTGGAAATATAAGCTGGTGTAGGCTTTTATATATACCAGTACAAATGGAAGACTTAGAAATTGACTTGAGCAAGTTGTGCCTGGAAGATGCCTTAATAAACTGTCCTCTTTTTAAAATTTGCTGACCAAAAACAAATTATTTAAATTTGACAAAATCAACCAATGAATGAATGGCGAATTCTGATGACTAGGTTTTGTATACGAGGCACGGCACCATTTCAATTATTTGAATTTGACAAAATCAACCAAAGAATGAATGGTCAACATTATTGTGCTTCAAGCTATAAAAGGGACCAACAAGACTATTAGCAAAGAAATTAGCTTCTATTAATTATCATTATTTAGGATTATTTGTTGGCCTTCTTATTTTTCACTGCTTCTATAATTATTATAATCAGCAAACAAAATGGAACCAATACTTCTTGCTTGTTGTTATAATATATTACTAGCTTTTGGCATGTGTTTCACTGTGGATTAGATAAAAGCCTATAATTATATAAAAAAATATAAATATTGTTATTTTTACTTGCATGCGATGAAATATTTAAAATAAGAACTAAAAACTCGACTAGTGTATCAAACTAGATTAATCGACTATCGTAAGCATTAATAACAAAAAGTCGGTGTGACTTATTCAACCAAGCGAGTCAATAGTGAACTAGTTGCCTTATTCAAATGATGATTTGGTTTTAAAAAACAACATTAACACCGCTATCATTTTAGTCTTGTCTAACCCTAACTAAATTTGAAAACAAAGAACTATCAAAGGATTAAATTGGAAAAAAAAAATAAGGAAGTGAAATGAAAAGACGACGACACATTGTATTGACCTAAGTTAACACGTGAGATTCACAACCCTGGTAATGGACATGACCAGACATCATAGCCATCTTTCAAAAGAGCAAAACAGACTTTTTAGTCATGGAAGATGCCTCCAAGTGTACTATTACTCTCAACTGCTGATGAAGTTCATTAAATCATAAACTGTCTTTGAACAATATTACACTCAGCTGATTTAGGAATTTGTCATTACTAGATGCTATTTATAGTTTTGATGGATTTTGTTGAATCATCATTTGATTATGTGCTTGTTTACCCATAGTTGATCTGGATATTGCATGTTATCCTTCTTGAGGTCCACTGCATTACCCCCCAACCTCTCAACTTTTCAAGGACGAGTTATAAGAAATATTAATCTTATTTTTATCAAGGACTTTTCAAACTCGATCAATGACCTATCTTTGTTTGAAAATCACTTTTTTGTTTTAGAATCAACTTGTAAATTTCAAGGATCATGTCCATTTCAGTCTAATTGTTGCAAAGAAATCATGAGATATCATTTTAAAAGTGTTTATTTGATTGTAACCCTAAGACATGTCATTCATCACTTAGATGCATCTTTTGTGCATTTTTTTTGTTGAGAATTGATAGGGTAATGGTTGAGAAAGAAATGTTAGCTCAAAGTTGGGTTATCCATGGCTCAAATAAATTATTGCTTTTTTTCATTTTGAAAACAAAAATTTACCCGATGTTAGCTGAAAACAATTTTGTTTTGAGTTTCTTACAATTCCTAGGGTTTTAATCTTTCTTTAGGAAAAAGATAATTTGGTCTGGTGGAGGTTTATGATGAGGTGATTTTTTGTTTTTGTAGGTTTCAAAGCAAGAGGCTTGAGTGAAACTCGAGGTTTTGTTGAGAAAAATTTGTCTCTCTTTTTTAGCATTTATTTTATCAGTATGAATAACAACAAATAGCTTATTTGTGATGTCATGATTCTTGTGAAAATATCTTCTGCATTTTGAGAATACCATTTATTGGTCCAAGTTATTTACTTGATTAGAAAGGACTTTTAAAGACACGTAATTAGGCTATGACTTTTTGGCTATGAAAGAAAGGGATTTGTAGGCTCAAAGAGTGTTTCAAGGTTTTAAATTCTTAGTATCATTGTAATTATATCTTTCTTTTCTTTCATCATGTTTCTTTGATTTGCCCCTTTTGTTTTCTTTGGTAGGGCCTCCTCATCTTGTTTTAATCTTGACTTTGTTATTTTTGTTTTTTCATTTGGGCATGCCACTCAACATTTGGATTTCTTGTGCTTTTTGTATTTTTCACAGCATCTCCTTGGTTTTTGATCTTTCAATTTTTTCTTATCTCCCAATGTAAGGGTGCGATCTTAGTCAAGATCAACTCTTGATCTTTGAAATTTTATTTCCCTTAGTGTGAGATGTGATCCGAGTTAGGGTTTTTACAAATAAAAACTTATCCAGGCTTAAATTGAACCATAAGGGATTTATTTTAGAATGTGAAGAGATAACAAAGATAATCTTTCATCATTTCAAGCACAAGCGATTGAAACCGATAAATTTTGTTCTTATTTAGTGTAATTGTTTGGAACTTTTCCCTAAAGACTTATGTTTTTATGAATCAATGACTAGCAAATCAAACTACATGTGATTATGTATACAACTAAAATATGGCCCAAGAGACATGGGGTGCGAGCTTTTTATATATTTTTCATGTCTTGGCTCAAAATCGTTTGGTCATCTCATAGTAGGAATTGCTTGAATGTCTTGTATTCCACACTCTTTTAAGCAAACATTGAATTATTTCTAAAGTCAAAAAGCAAGTCCAATTTTTTCAAGATTATTTTGACAAAAAAGGCTTTTATAAAATTGATGTGCCAAAATGTTTTGAATGGAGCCATGAAGTAGGTCGTAAGGGTTAATTTTATGAGTTTCAAAGGGTTTGCCTCTTAGTGTTTTGCAAGGCACACCTTGGGGTTTGAACATTTTCCACATTGAAACATAAGTTATTACTTTCACAAAAATATCTCTTAATTTCAAAATAACAAAGACAAAGAAAAAGCATATTTCGCTAAAAGATATGATTTAATCCAGAAACAAAGTGTAGAATAGAAAATTTTCATGACAAAATTGTTGACAATGCAACACCCTAATTAGGTCAGCTCCTCTAGCAACATCTGTGCCTCGTCAGTGTTTATTAACCCTTGTTATGCTCATGATGATCCAGTGATAATGTGGCAAATGCCATTATCCTTCACAACTCAACTTGCCTCTTACTTACTAACTTCTAGACTTAATACCTAAAATTCTTATAACTTTTGATTGAATGACTGAGGATTTGTAACATCCTCAAATTATAATGTTATAAAGTCTCAAACATTTCTTTATTACGAATGTCAAGTATTGAATAATATGTCTAAGATTATGAAATTTGTTTTTTGAAAATTCGGCAGAGTTTCCTCTATTTTTTGTTGGTACTAAGTTATTGACAACACTTCTATTATGTGTCATTACATACTTCCATCTTGATTCAATCATCCTGGATCATATCTCATTCATCAATCAATCTCTCAATACTTATACTTATCAATATATTCAAGTCTCATAATATCAATTAATAAGTCAATATAAAAGAATTACAAAAACAAATTGAAAAAAAAAACAATTTCATCACTAAAGAGTAATAAATACTAACTAATTACATGTATGCATTTAGACTAAAAGAATGCAGTATTAAGATTAAGAGTCATGTTGTCTTAAAACATCTAATGTGTTATACTATTTTATATTATAAACTTATCTTATAATTCTAAAAATGATTTAGTCATACTAACATCTATACATATATAATACAACCATTATATACTACACATCTACTATTTGATTTTTACAACACAAAGGTTTTCAAGGAAAATAAAAACATATAAATATTACATTCCAAAATGATAATTCATAAACAGAAAATCATACATCTAACGATCTGAATCACCTCAAGGTGTACCTATTTCAACAATAACCACATTAATTAATTTACTCAATATCTTAGTCATATATTAATTATTTTACTTATAACCTTTGAGATTTACTACTTCTAACTTCAATCAATTAATTCACATAATCTCTTCAAAACTTTAATATCCGGCAAACTCATCTCGGTTGCCAATAATTCTGGTAATTTCATATAATTACCCATAAATTTGATTAACCTTCCTCAGTTACCAATAAATCCAGTAATTCCATACTAATTACCTAGCATCCGGCTAACCTCTTTTGTTAGCCAATCAATCCGGTAATTCCATACGAATTATCTCATATTCGGTTAACCTCTTTGTTAACCAATAAACCCGGTAATTCTTTTAATTACCCAAGAAATCCGGCTAACCCATCTTGGTTGCCAAAATCAATCTGGTAAATTCCATACGAATTACTCAGCATTCGGCTAACCTCTTTTGTTAGCCAAATAATTTCGGTAATTTCATATAAATTACCAATAATTTTCATTTGTAATAATCACTCAATTTATTCATTTGCTTCATTCTTTCATTCTTTTAACATCAATTAAATAAACAACATAGAAATTTAAGGAAAATAAATAATTATAAAATAAGGTGACGAATCACCTACCTTCTGCTCGTGATGGCCCAATTCCTCCTGTCTGATAACCAACTCTAGACATAACTCCTGAATCAATCAAATGTTATTATATCATTAGTCAATCAATATTTTTCTTATGTGCTAAAAGGTAAGGCATGTAATTTTAATTTTTAATTCGTTCTGATACAAAAAAATTCATTCTTAAACATAACATCATCATTTCACATACAACCACATATTTAAATCAAGTTACTTCTTTTCTTGCTTTTTGTTCATAATTCCTCCATCAAATAATGCTTCTATTCTTTATGCCTTCACATCATGTTATTAATTTTATCTAAACATATGTAAGAACTATATTCAAACATAATCTAAACATCTTGTTTTCATTCTTTCTTTTTAACTAGTTTAATTCTCTTTTAAATTGAATTTACTTATTTTTCTCAACTTTAATGCTATTTCTTCATTTAGTCTTTCTTAAATATTTCAAACATCATGATTAAACATAGTTTCCTAAACATTAACATCAAAGACTCATTTCTCTAATTTTCCTTCATTTGGCTGAATGTCATCTTCCTCCCCCCCCCTCCCCAATTTTTCCTCATTTACTTGTTATTTCAACTTGTTTTCATGCTATTCCACTTCAACTTCATCATTTTTCCTTCTCCTCCTAATTTCCCCAAATTCTCATAAGAACCCTAAGTTCAAGAATTAAGGATTCAAGGGAAATTAAAGTAAAATTGCATGAAATTACTTCTTAACTTAATCAAGTAAGCTTAAAACATCTAAATCAAACATTAAATCCAAACTTCTCATGCTTACCAATTGATTTTCTTCTAATTTCTCTTCTCTCCCAAGGTTAGCCAAATTCCCTCTCTCAATTCCTCCTTCCTTCACTTGATTCTTCCTTAAATTAGTGTTTTATAAGTTGAATTTTGTAAGTTTACAAGGGTATTCTCTCACTTTTCTTATTTTTTGATTTTTATGTTTTTCCCTTACTTTTCTCTCTTTCTCTCTTGCTTTTTCTTTTCTCATTCTGCTTCTGCCTAGTTGGCAGCATATAAAAGGAAGGGAGAGCTGATTTGTTTTATTTTTAATGGCAAATGACCATTTTACCCTTAATGAGTCCTTTTGCTTCTATTTGACGGCTTTTATAAAAGGAAGAGAGAGCTGATTTTATTCAATATATTTTAAGATTCCTCGTAAAATTTCAGCTCAATCTGGTGTTCGGATTGAAAATTACGCCCAATAACATAAAACTTGTCAAATTGTGATTTTTCATCAAATTTTTGAATTTATCCAAAAATTACAAAATTTTAACCC
>Ga0307517_10014146_pt1 | contig 10753 bp, 10 predicted proteins | sample 23_EM_MG_FD_194515 | JGI IMG/M metagenome (GOLD analysis project Ga0307517, IMG submission 194515) | Populus trichocarpa ectomycorrhiza microbial communities from riparian zone in the Pacific Northwest, United States - 23_EM | ecosystem: Host-associated > Plants > Roots > Unclassified | place...
TCAAAACTCTCACGGTCAAGTCCGCCTAGGACTAGACGCACTTGTTTGATGTATTTGCATCAGGATATGATGCGGTCGATTTAAACGTTGCCATTGGAACAGAAGAGAGAAGACTGCCAAAGCGCTGAAGAGCGCAAATGCAGAAGGTAACAAATTTGTGGTTGCCAGCGGAGATCCGTGTGTGTCGGGCTCCATCGCAATGCTAATGGCACAGGATCCGCAGAAGTGATGGTCAACGTTCAGCGGCACTGCATCCGAAGCAAAAGGCTCTGGTCTTGTTGTCTCCGCCGACGACGTTAACGCCAAACTCCCGAATAACTATCCCGAATAACTAAGGCCTATGGTCGACAGAAGGCAGAGCCTGGGACTCCAACAGTTCTGGGGTCATACTTATGGTGGTGTTCGGATAAGTTGGCGCGGCGGATTTTTCCACTATTTTTCTCAATCACTCTTATATTTTTGCACTCGCCTTGCTAGACCTCCAGCACCTCAAAAACTCAACGAACCCGTTTGGTCTCTGTGGCACTGCGACGGCACCGTCAAGTGCTTCCAGCCAACATTCAGGTTTTCCCGAAATTCCAACTTCGGATTCTCGCGACCCTCAAACCCTTTCGACCTTAAATCTCCCCAACCCCTGATTTTTTTCACTCGGGAATTCTTTTGACGCTTTCTGGTAAGCGTGTACTATGTTTCTTCATTGAGTTTCCATGGCACTGGCGTGTCGTGTTTCACAGACCATGTGTTGATGGTATTGGGGCGAGGTGGCCATTCGGACGTTCAGATCTTCAGACCGTAAGACACTCGGCCAATTGTATGTGTCCTAATGCAGCATAATGTCTGATAGAGCATGGAATGAATATGTATTGACTAAAACACCAAGCCGCACTTGTTTCGTATCCATGAGTCGAAATTTCGCCAACGGCGTTATTTATCAACCGAGAGTGCCTCCGTGTAGCTTCAGCATGAACCCAGGTAAGATGTCCAGGGTGGCTGAGGTCGGAGAGAGGCTGGGGGTGGTGGCCTGGGAAGACACAAGTGGCCGAGGGTTGCAGCGGGTCTGAAACTGTACACAGCACAGTGGCTCGTCAATGATCCAATGTAGAAACACTGCGTACACTCACCAGAAACTGTTAGAAGAATCCCCAGGTGAAAAACACGAGCGTCGAAGAGATGAAGACCGAACGAGGTTTAGGAGTTGTCAGAATCCAAAGCGCGAATTTCGAGAAAACCCCAATGTTTGTGGAAAGCGTTCGATGGCGCCGTAGCAATCAAGCCAATCCAGTGAGTTGTTGAGGTGCTAGACGTCGAGCGAGGCAGTCGCGAAAATGTAAGAGTGATTGAAGGAAATGGTGGAAAAATCCGCCGCGCCAACCTATCCGAACACCGCAATAAAAATCCAGGTCTGTTGTAGCCACATTTAACATACAAGCATAATTATACTCGAGACCGGAGGTGGCTGAGTAATGCATAGAAAGCGCCAACGAAGTCGTAAATGGGAGCAGGGTGGTCAGATAGGGATAGAAGCCTGACTCGGTAAGGGTTATTGTGGACATAACGGTCGTCTGCCGAACCAAAGAGTAAATAGCTCTAAAGAGCATCTTCGTCTGCGTTTGGTACGTTGCGAGCGGAGGATGACAAAGCACGAGGGCATAATAAAAGTCCCTAAGACCCTGGACATAAACGTCCCAGGAATATTGACGCTCTATGTAGCTGCCCACAACGTCGGGAGGCGAGCCGCAACGCGCGCTAACCTCGTCCAGTGGGAAGGGGACGGGAACTTCACGGAGGAAACGGCAAGCGATTCCGAACCGCGAGATTTTGGCGTGGCGGGGCCGAACTTGACTCCCACTACAGACGCATCAGCCTGTTTCCAGGGATCACGATTCATGGCTAGTGCCTCGGAGTTGTCTGGAGAGTCTTCACACGTGTCCTTACCATTCTCTCCATCCTCGGTCGTCGTGATCGCCTCCTAGCCAACCTCTCTGCGTCTGGTCCTGAAATGGGTGGAGGCACGGGTGTTCTTTGTTTCTCCAGTTGTCCGATGTGTGGGAGTAAGCCTCGGGATAACACCGATGCTGCGATCTCTAGACGTGTGAGGTCCTTGAAAAGGCGCGTTTGAGACGGGTCTGGGAGATGAGTGCCAATGAGTTTGCCGCCTCATAACGATGTCGCTGCCACGTACCTGTGTACGAAGAGCGGAAAGAGAGGCAGGCGGACTGCGAGGCCCCGACGATATAACACACTTGGGCATCGAAGTGAAGGTTGAACGTTGAACGTTGAAACGTTGAATGCGTGGGGAAATTCTTTGCATTGCGTCCGTGATGGTCACTGCCAGCTCGGAGGTTGTCGCCCTCCTTGTACCCTCTACTGGAGTCTACAGAGATAGACTTTCTTAGTTTCGAGCCGGATCAAGACAAGTTACGAGACGCACCGCTCACCAGCACCCAGCTCGGTCGTTTTCGTGTTCGACCCTACTACTAGGGCCTCTACAACATCCCCGCCCTTGTTACCCACACCATGCACCCCGCCAAAGTCACCTGGCCAGTGTGGGACCCCCAAGTCCCCCCCGCAAATACCGGCAACCGATAGGGCTTGCGAGCGTTACCTTCGCGATGAATGGACACGGAATCGGTTATGTCGCGGTTCGGCAAGGTTTCCCCATCGAACGGGGATTCCGAGCTTCAAGCTTCAGACTTGGCAAAAACGTCGTCCCAGCCGGGGTGGGGTTTTTTCTGGCGCCGTTGTGTTCCAATGGCACATTCATCAATGGCGAGAGACTTATGTAGCGGTGAGGGCCTAGAATGCAAATCATTCAAATTGAAGTCCGGCGCCATCGTTGTAAGTTGTTGCGTATTATTGCGCCGTTCCGCAAGCACCATCCGTCTCCATCGCCCCCCTCGATCCCTCCTGCAGATTTTCCAGAATCTCTACACCGCCGGTGTCGTTTCAACTTGGAGTGATCAGTCTCGATACCGTATCCGTCTGGGGTAAGTTCTCGCCGTTGTGACGCGTCCCGGAATAGGTCACGATCTCACAGTTTGTAAGTAGGATACAGCAGGTGGCTTTACATGTATACATATTCACGTAGCCATTCACATAAATCTCCCTTGGCACACCCTCGTTTTGCAACTGTCAGTACGCGTTACCCGTACGGCCTGACACAATTGGCACCGCATGAATGGTCGCCCCCTTATACCACTCCCAGATGGACACTGAGGGCAATACAAGCCGTCAAAAAGGACTTGCAACTGCGCGAACCCACTACATCGGGCGCACTTTAGCCATGTTAATTTGCCGGAAGCGCTCGGAGAAATAGGCCCAGGAATATAAGTAGGGGTGTGCGGGGTAGAAGGCGGGGTAACACGGGGGGTGGTGCTCTGGCCCTCGGCCAATTCACTGGGGTCACGGCCGGGGGGGTCACATTTTGTGAATAATTTCTCAATCACCCCGTCATAAACCAAACTCAGTGTTGTGGAAAAGAAGGGTGCCTCCCCAGACGCCATTCTTTGGATATGATCCGTGAACGACTTGGAATCCTTTCCGATAAACATTTCGTGGAGGACCTGGATCTCCATATCCAAGACAGCTTTGTGACTGAAGGGGGTTCGGGTGTGAAAAAAAAAGAAGCAAACCGCTAGATGCCCACCTTGCAGCGAAGGAAGAAAAGAGTTCTTGCGTGATGTTCGAAGTGGTGAGCTCGGATTGGATGCTCTTCAATGCATCCTCCTCGATATTTTTGATCCCAAGCTTTCCGACCGTGTCAGTACTAGAAATGATACGCGCGAAGGGGATATCTACCGTTTTCGCCAAAGAATACGCTGACCGAGGAGAACATGACCACGGCTGTTGTACCCCGGTATCCGCCACTCGACCGCCGAGAGTCGAGGTCTGCAGGGGTGCAAAGGCCATCTTGCTCGTGTAGGCGTAGGAGAGGAGCGACATCCACCTACAAACCCATCAGTCACCTATCACACGGATGGCCTGATCAAGCCTACGTTTTCCATGCCCCCGACATTAGTATCACTGCTTCACGACTTCTAGCGGCAGCGGCTTCGGTCCGGTACTTTCTGAGCACGGTGTGAGATTCATTCAGTGCAGAAATTCTGCGGATTAGGCACGCACAAAACTGTCTTGTCTTTATTAACGACTTCCGGGAGCTCTCCATCCCAGCTTTCGTAATCATCGATTGGTTCATCCACAGGACATGCGACTTGGGAGTCTATTCCCACAGTTTCTTCGGTTGCACGTCAGAGCGGGGTGGATTAGGAGAAGTGTTCCTACTTACGCGTCGTGATTGCAGGTCCCCACTCTTCGATCACGATACTTGAAGTGAACAACGGCCTCGGGTCCGACGATAAACCATTGTCAATTGCATTGTATGCGTAGAACTGGACGTCGATGAAAGTGCCCGTGGAGATCGACTTGAGGAGGGCAAGCCTCATTCTATGCCAATTCGGAGAAAGGATAGGCGTCGTCGAGAAGGTCAACTTGGGTTCCGGCACAAGCAGATCCAATGGTCCCGTCACGCCGTTCCAGATCATAGCGAGAGCATCCGTCGCGTGTGTCAATCGCGACTGAGATAAAGCGGCGAGTTTACCCCGAAGCTGTTTCCGTATGATGCTCTCGACTTCCTCCGTGGATTCCTCCTTCATTTTGCAGACAAGTCGCGAGACTTGTGCCGATAATATCTCCGGGAAGCTAAGTTGTAAGAATGAGTGTTTATGGATGATTCGAGTGAAGAGATAACTTACGAGGAGGAGAAACTGGAAAATACTTCGTCCACAATATTGCAGTGTGCCAAGTTATCGTGAATGTACATCTCAGCTTGCTGTTTGAGAGCCGGGATATCATACTAAACCCTATGAGCCTCGGAGATGCCAAACGAAGAAGGATAGTCACCATATCGGCAAGTCGGTAAATCGATTTCGCTGACGGAGATGGTAGCCTCCCCGTACTCCAATCACCGGATCTTGCCTGCACAGTGTGTTCGTGAAGCGGGTCTGAGCTGAACGGGGCAAACTTGATCTCGCCGGTGTATAAGAAACACAGCATGGCCTCGAAGCTACGGGAGGTGTCGAACACGAGAATCATTCAGCGATAGACTTTACATACGTTACTGCTCCCATGTCACGGATGATGGCAATTTTCCCCATTCTTGTTAGATGGTCGTCGGGCCTGTGGTACGAGCTGGTCAGAAATGTTGGACAGTTTGATGGGCATTGGGGCTGACTTGTCGTCATCTTGAACCTCGATTACATCCGCCGCCGGCCGTGGTGGATCTTCGGAGGGTGGGGTAAGAGGAACTCGTAACTCTGAAATCCGTGACAGTTTGGGATCGTCAACTTCGGAGGGTTCTTCGTCTTCGTCTTCACGGCAAGAGGGTTCATCCTCGAGGTCACTGTCTGACAGGTAGTCGTAGTCATCGGTGTAAGGGCGGGAGTCAGACGGGAATCCTCCGTTGATGTCCCTCGCTTGTCCCTCCGAAAATCCATCTGAGAGCACTTCCACAGCGTAAGGTTAGATAGGGAACGTCATACAAGTTTCCGGTACGCACACGCTGAAAGGTAGGGAACCGTGCTCAGAACGCGACTGTTGCAATACAACGCTCTCGGAGAGCCGACACGTCCAGAAGCCTCCCTGCGCGAGAAGACATAGAGCTTGGCGTCGACAAAGTTCCCGGAAGTGACGGAATCGGTGAGGGCGTCCAGTAGAAAGTGTGGCGGGTCCATCTTCGCAGTGGTCGAAGGGCCGGTTCCGCATTACTTAAGCAAGGCTGAATAGCATGCTCAACCCACGTTCACCAGGCCACATATTCTCATCGGAGATATCGATACGCCCCCGCTCTACACTGATGTCCCCCGTATCCGTTCCGAGGCCTGAAATATCTTGTGGAGATGAAGCGTTTGCATTCTTGTTGATATGATTCCGAAGTCTGTGGGGTGTATGTGGGGGGGCGGTGTCGTAGGGTGACCGTGATGTGGTTGGCAGCGATCACCGAGGACGTGACAACAGAGAAAGAACCTGAGAACCCCCACGCATTTGATTCGTTCATCCTGACGTCGTCCATCGTCACAATTCATCCGCGTTTCCCGCACCCCCTACACGCGAGCGTGTGACAATAAGTCTGTTGTCAGACGATAAATTCATTGATACTCGTCTCCCAGGCCCGTCTCGTGTGCAAGGACTCGACATCTTAATCGGAAAACTATGGCGGGAGGTTGGAGATCGTGGCGTCGATGTTCCCTCGAGGTTTTTCGCACACACTTGACGTCCAGAAAAACAGAGAACATTCACGCTTTCATTCACTTTCGAACTAAACGCAGGAAGGTTGATTAAGATATAATCGTATGGACTTTCGATCGTCTCTCGCAAAACATGGCCCTAATTGTTGTCTAGTACAGTAAGTTCCCAATATTACTCTTTACGCCGTCACGCCCGACTTTGAACCTCTTCACGTCCGCCCGAAGGGGTGTCGAGATGCATCCCGTCTCCCGTGGCATCAGGCCCGCGGCGTTCAGCGAACCTCATGCCTGTAACAGTTGCCGGCTCCCCGAAGCTCCATACACCTCCTTGCAAAGCAGCAGCCTTCCTGAGCGAAAGCATCAACCGTCCGATCATCACAGGAAGGAATCTAACACAAAGTTAAGGCCCGACGGGTTCAGAAGCGAAGTGGCATTTAGACGTACACGAATTGTCCACTGTTCCGCAGAGAATGACCCGGTGAAAAAAAAATGAAGGAGGTGAACCATTGTGTTACTTACATGGCGGGAACCAATTTGATCGAAGGCTATAGGGGCCTCAGCAAGTCAGGAAGGGAGAACGTGGAGATATGACAATACCCTTACCTTTCCGAGTACCAAGGTCAACTCGAGCAAGAGTTGCGAAGTGAATATAACCAGGAAATAGTGCGTTGCATCTCGTGCTATGGTCTTGAGCAGACTGGGTATCCGGAACTGGTACAGGTTCGACCGCAATGCAGTATACATGATGGTTAAGAAGACGATAATGTCTGAGGATAGTCAGGGTGGGCGTCACTTCTCGGGCGGAGGGGAAGGGTTTCGTACCGAATACCAAAGATAAGGTGGTGAATCCAATTGCAAACGACCTATCTTCCAAGGCAACGCATATTCTATAGGCGTCAAGTGGAATCTGTGGCATCCGTCGACCTGAAACATCAGAGTAGGTGCGAATTGGAGGCATCCCTTAGTCGGAGGCTCACCTCCACTCTTTACCATAAGAGTCGTTGTCCATATACCAAGAATAAATTGGAATATCATTATTGCACAGCAGCATCCGGTGATTATACGGTTCTTCATTGTAATGGCGTAGATCCTGCGTTATTCAGCCACGATCGGCATGAAGCCATTCCATGCCAAAAATATGTAACGGACCTCAGGGTTAAAGCTGCTTGAGAGAAAAACGTGATCCACGTATACGTGAGCATGGGGAAGATTATCGTTTTGTCGCATCTGTAATGGGCATGTCAGCCTGAGAAACTTGGTGCCTTGCGGGTGATCAAATTGTGGTCATACGTCTATGACCCATTCCGTCAGCATGTCTGCTATACCCAATACTTCGACCGAAAGCACCACTCACTTGTTGCGAAAATGTCGGACGAAATTCCACTACGATAGTTGAACCAACAACAATTGATCTCATATTTCATGAAGAGACCGAGATCTCACGTACCCATCAACAACCAGAACTGGTAGCACATCGGCAGATATCTGTTCTATGGCACCCTTTCAGAAAGGAGGATATTTCTGTAGAGGAGAACGTACGACAAGAAAGAGCGCAGAGACCAGCTTTACGGCGAACGATGTTCTCTCTGTACCCCACGATTTCCTCCCGCGCCAAACGAATTTGACCTATCGCAGGGATAATGAGCCTAGCCAAGGGGGACGTTGACGGGACAGATTACCTCATCCCTCAGGGTCAACAGGTAATCGTAGAATAAGATGACGAGGCATGCTAACTTGTAGTACTGGTTGCAAGCGATTTAGTCCCCACTCTGGATCACGAAAACGATAAAAATCGATCCTCACCTTTACTGCGACCCTGGGAATTCAGGAATCCAAAGGTCAGGTAAGGCCGCTTATTTTGAAATGGATAAAAAGAAAGGAGACTCGCGAGTCGTGGCCGGAATCGATAATTCCCTCCAACTCGTCGGGAGACATGAGAAGCGTGTATGAGGGACTTTACTCATGTCATAACGTATGGCGGGCCCTTTAAAAGATACCCTCCAGTCCCGTGTATTGAACGTAAGTGCACTGGAACGTCCATACCGATTGCGTTGAGTCATTCCACTTGTGCGCCAAGTTCACCAGGGTCCCGAGAGTATATGTACTAGCCTGCGTTACTAGTGCAGTGGGTCCTTCAATGTAATTTTGGAATAGCGTCAGAAAAGACAAAGGCAAAACTAGGGCAGAAGACATCAAAATTCTCGCTGTCAGGTCCGCCTAGGACTAGACGCACTTCAAGGTTTGATGTACTTACCGCAGTTTGCATCAGTGTATATACGATCGATCCAAACGTTGCCATTGGAACAGAAGAGAGAAGACCGCCAAAACACTGAAGAGCACAGACGCAGAAGGTAATAGATTTGTGGCTGATCCGTGTGTGTCGGGCTCAATGGCAATGTCGGTGGGTCCGCAGAAGTGACGCCCAACACCCAGTAGCGCTGCTTCAGCAAAAGTCTCGATCTTCGGTTCGATTCTAATCTACTGCAGTTTGCCTCACTACGTGAACACACCGGTCGCTCGCCGGGCCAGTTATCTAATGGCATCGATATGACAGTTATCGTGTTTGGGTAGCTGAGATCCACACATGTCGATACTTGGCCTCTATGTGAGCCGGGAGCCCAGCCAGCCTCTCCACACGAATACACCTTGCCCTCACACCGTCACGGTTCGCACGTACGCTCTTGATTTAAAGAAAATAATTAACCACTCCAGGAGGAGACAACGAGAATGGTCGCTGTGACCTTCGAAGTTTCTCCGGCCTTGTTCACCGCCGGAGGTGTGGGTGAGTTGCTCGCGACGCTACATCTCGCCGTGAACGTCGCATTCCAGCCGCTGCGGACGAGGGCTATACCCGTTCTCTCGTGGAGGCATGGCCTTCAATCTAGTCAGACAAAGTCCAGCAGAGGTGGAATTCCACACGTGGGTCTCTTTCGCGAAAACTCCCCGTACCCCGCTCGTGTGCAAATCCCGAGGCTGTTGTCACGCAGTGCTGCCGCGGAGCGCGATGAAGAACTTGGGAACACGGTGTCCCACCCCCCGTGATGAGTTCACTGTCGTCGGGAGACGGGAAACAGCGCCTGAGCCAGTCACCTGGTACGACACGGCCATCGTCAACGACGGCGCCAACTGGGACCGGTCTGGACAAGTGGAGTTCCGGTATAAGTCGTAAGCGTAGGGCTAGGGCGCATAGTTGCAGGTGAACCACGAAACATCTGAATACTGAACACTGAGGAGTGACAGCTGTGGCGCTCTCGGTGAGAGGAGCGGGAAATCATTGGGGGGTCCGGCCTGGTGATATGTTCGGATCTCACTGACAAATTACCCAAATGTAGGAACTGTCATATAACTGTCAATCGATAACTGGTCTGGTGAGCGACCGACGTGTTCACGTTGATGCAAACTGCAGCAAGTCGAAGCACTTTGTTGTTTCATCCCTATCTTCGGAGACGGCCGACTGAACGGGTGTGGGTAGATCGTTCGCGCGCGGATCTTTGTACGCGATGTCCTGTCTATGGCAGACATTCGTTCGGCCCTGTTAGGCAACTAGGATCTTCGACGACGGGCTAGGGTAGCGGGTAAGCCCTCTGATGAGCCCCTTCGCAAGGACAAAACCCAAAGTCCGACCGTCACTCCAGCGCTAGAATTTTTCGACGATTTTCCCGATCTTGGTGCTCAGGGACACTCCACTTCTGTGCGCCTCCCGAGACTTTTCGTCACTTTCAGCACCTTTGTCACCCTGAACGTGATCAAAGCTTTCGTTGACGCGCCACAGTCGGTCAGACTCATCGACCCTGCAAACATTTCCCGATGCTATTAGGGTGTTTTGTGTGGTGTCTTCCCTTCGGAAAAATGTTTGAACAAACTTCTGGCGCTTACTTTGTATTCATCGCGAAAGCGTCATTCGCTGTCCGGGTGTAATCCTGGGATTACGACAAACATTGAGACGTCCGGTATATGCCCCGTCATACGCCAAGACGCTCAGCATATGAAAATACATGTCAAGGACACAACAATCACGCGGCGTCTCGGAGACTCAGACACTTCGGTAGCCTGGTTGGCACTACCGTCTCCGAGTAAAATTACATCGGAAATGTGGTTTGGTGGTATATAGGTGTCTCCCCCCCTCACCGGTTCAGCGCCCCAAGCCAAATCCAACTTTGTGGCTCGGGGGAAGTAACGAATTTACACATGTTTGCCTTTACGCAAATACGCCACTGCATGGCTTTGACACAACCATTGTCCCGCATCCCCCTCAGGTCGTCGCTTGCATAAATGACCACCGCCTTTTACCTCTTCCATTCCTACCCGTACCAGAGCACCGAGGACAATGCAGACTGTTACGGAGGTCATACTCTGACACGGCACCGTGGCATCGGACGCATTCATAGTACTCAACCCGTTTGATTGTAGCCTCCGAAGAAATAGGTTCAGGGACAGGTGCCGGGGCTTGCAGATTAGAAGACGAAGCAATGCCGGGGGTGGAAGGCGATGCTTGAACGGGAGGGGTAGGG
>Ga0307517_10014147_pt1 | contig 10752 bp, 10 predicted proteins | sample 23_EM_MG_FD_194515 | JGI IMG/M metagenome (GOLD analysis project Ga0307517, IMG submission 194515) | Populus trichocarpa ectomycorrhiza microbial communities from riparian zone in the Pacific Northwest, United States - 23_EM | ecosystem: Host-associated > Plants > Roots > Unclassified | place...
AAAAAAAAGGACTTGAATGAAAAATAAATAAATAAAATTGAGATGGAAAAAAAAGGTGAAGGTTTGTTAAATGGAAAGAAAAATGACCCAATTGAAAAAAAAAAAAGACTTTTTGATTGAAAAAAAACAATTAAAGTACTTCAGTCATCAGATGAACCGATAAAAATAAAAATAATTGATTATTGATAAAATAAAATAAACTACAGGCAAGTTTTCTTGTTTTCTTTTGTCCCAAATTGTTTGGACTAAATTGGTAGGCAATACCAATTGAAGTGGAGAGTTTCTTTAAACACTAAGGAGCTGAGCTAACTATTCAATTAAATAATACTGAGTATTTTTCTCATCTCTTCTCAAGAAAGAAGTGGGTTATTTCTTTGCAAAATTATGCTCAATTTCATGTGGTAATTCCATCAAAATCTCTTCATTACTTGGGAGAATAATCCGCAAGAATCAGATTTTGTAAGGAACATATGAAGAGAGAATTGGATTTGGTTAGACAACGTACGGTTGGCAAACAAGGATCGGTTTTTTAACAAAGCACAGAATATATCATCAAATATTAAATATGATTCCACTAGATCTAGCTTAGGGATTCTAGATGGCATAGTTAATTCCATGGGTCAATGGTCCGCCAGCATATGAATTAAGTTCTAGAGCATGAACATGGCCCAGGAATCAGGAAGGACCTTCTGTTAATGAAAAAAGAAAGCAAGAACTATTGCCTTCCCTTTTTGAGTGAAAAAGACGGATTATGCAGGATGACTCAGGGGAGAGCACTTTCATTTTTTAATGAAATTTTGGTGTGGGGATCTGCCTTTCTATTTAATGAGAAAAATGCCTAATTGTAATCCAACTTATTATTTGTTGAAACAACTGAAGCATTTGAGGCTATACAGACATAGATACAAAACATGGGAGACGAATGATATGACATTCTTCATGTTTACTTGAGTCCAAGATAAGAAGTGTCAAAAGTTCTGAATCTATGATCATATAGTAAGAATGAAGATGATTGAGGATGTTGGAGATCGAGATCCATTGCCTGCAGATGAAAATGAGAAAGTTGATGATCAACATGCAAAGTTTGGCTGCAATTTAATTACAAGAGCTAACATCCAAGATATTGCCATTTTCAAGTTAAATATGTACCTGCCTAAATAGAGCATTGTTAGTGAGGGACTCGTGGTAGGCGCTCCGGATTAAGGGTTCCTGCACCAGATCACCTGGATAAGTACCATGGTTCTAATTCGATAAATGGAGAGAAGTTAAATGTCCATGAATAGTACCTGGAGTAATGGAATTTGAGTAGGTGAGACATGCTGGTCAGCATAAAAAACTGATTGTTGGTACATGTTAGGATTATCTTCATGGTCCATTACTGGATTCTGCTGCTGGTACATGCACTGAACCACCTGATTAGCCTCAAAATTATACAAACCCTGCTTGATACACATGGAAGAATCATTCAATTATCAGCTCAATCATGAGAAATGATCCAAGCAAGAAAAGGATGATTGAAAGTATGGCTAGAATAACCTGCAGAAGAGGATTGTGAGATTGGCCTTCAGTCATAACACGTGCTTGTGGAGGACTTGAAATGCAGCTGCTAGTATTTGGTGAAGGTGTTTGTCCAAGCTGAAATCTTTTTTTCTTACAGCTCTTTTCATTTATATTCTTCAGTTGATGTCTATCAGGAGCAGCACTCTCCTTTTCTTTGGTTCCGTCCACTCTGTTGTCTTCGCCTTGATCCTCAATTTCTTCCTCATCCAAGAAAAACTCAGCATTTTCACTTTCAAAACCATTCACCACTGTGCTACTAGAGGTGATGCCTTGACCCTCCTCAGCTTTCAGCATCAAGATCTTCTCTACACCTTCAATTAGCTCATCTAGTTGTCTTAATGCAAACTGAAACGCATCCTCTGATTCAGCTGCTCTGGCTGATATTTTGATTATGTTGCGGCACAAATCTTTGTAACGGCTAGCTACAGCCAACTTCAGGTTCTCTTTAGCAGTGAACTCACCGCTATCTCTTACTCTTCCGAGCCTTGTATCTTTTGTCCATCTCTTCAAGATATATCGGGACGGGACCACCTTTATGTTCCAGTTATCAAGAACTTTCAAAGCATGGCCACATAAAAACCCAACATTCTCAAATTTCATGCAATTGCAAACAACTGTGTCATCTGCTGAATTGAATATGACTGTATATTCTTGAGTCTGTCCAAATGTACTGACTTTATATTCAAGCAAAAATCCTTTCTCATTGCACTGGGTAACTACAACATTTAAACACTTCTCATATTCCTTCTGAAATAATTCAAAAGCCTTTGGCGTATAAATACCACTTGCATGCTTTAGCAAAGCTACATTCCCCAGTAATCTTGGCATGGATCTAGTCATTTCATCATTAGCATGTGTTTCTTTGAAGCGTTGCTCGTCTGCCACCCTTTCAAAAATTTTGTAAATCTGAAGAGCATCTTGGTCAGAGTTTAGGTAACTTCTCAAGTTATTAGATAAATCTTCAGCCACATGCGAGCCTTTCATGTCAAGAAAAAATGTGTTCCTGCCATATGCTATGGACCATTTCTCTCTTTCTCTAAACATCCATCTTAGCCGGTCATTTTGTTGAAGACCATATTTGTCCAGCAGACCCTCCCAAGCGTGAACAAAAGCCTCCTCATTATTGTAGTCATAAATACAACTTCGAAAGTCATTAGAAAAGGATTCCATATCCTTCACTACAAGGCTAAGATGCTTAAGAGCATTTTCGTACATCTGCCAAACACAGATACGATGGCTTGTTTCAGGTAAAACTGAATTGATTGCTTCAACTATTGCTGCATCTTGATCTGTAAGAATGACTTTTGGCTTCTTTCCAGACATTGCCTCTAGAAATGTATTAAACAACCACTTAAGTGATTCAACAGTGTCATCAAATAAAAGTGCAGCAGCAAAAATTATTGCTTGATTGTGGTGGTTCACTCCTATGAACTGTACAAATGGCTGAAGATCTTTATTCATTCGGTAACTTGTGTCCAAACAAACCACATCACCAAAATGATCATAGTCCACTACCATTTTATCATCAGCCCAGAATATGTTACTTACTTTGTCATCAATATCGACCTGAATGCTATGAATGAATGATGGATTTTCAATGTGCTGCCTCTGGAAATAACGCAGCAAACGTCCTGCCTCCCCCTCCTTCATATCTCTAATCCTTTGAGACCGCAGGGAATTGTCAAAATCCATGGCCAGTTGATCAAGAGATTCCCAAACTTCAAATTGTCTGTTCACCAGTTCAAAGGTTGAACTTGATTCTGTACCTGAATTACTAGGCAAGTCACCTTCGGCAGCTTGATCAACATGTATTTCCCTCCATAATAGTTGTGATTCAGCATTATTTGGGTCTATGTTATCATGATTATGCTCTGCCTCAAAATGGGTCACTCTGTATTTGGCATCAGGCTGGCGAGTGACAATCATGTGAGCCAAGCAACCAGTTCTTGTTTCTTTCCGATGTTTCTTCACATTAAGATCTCTCTTGTCTTTCCGCCGGTAACCTTCCTTAGAGCAAGTAAACTTTCTAGATACCACAAGACCATGCACCTTACTCCTATTCACCCAATCTTTTCGAACACTGAAGCCTACTGTTTTGGCATACTTGTTGTAAAATCTATAAGCATGTTCATCCGATTCAAACTCTGTGCCAATTTTTAGTACCCCACCTATATTAACACCATCTTTCGATGAGTTACTGAACTGGGATGAATTGACCAGTGCAAAATTCAGACTACGACAGTCCTGATCTAAGTTCAAGTCCAACTTATCTGACTTTTGAAGCCCGATTTCCATGCTGTCATCACTAATCACAAGGACTACCTAATTCTTCATCATCTCTACTCCTTGACCTTCAGAAAACAGGAAGAAATAAGGACAACAACATAGAGACATTAAAAAAAAGAAAGATACAAAGACAACCGTTAGCTCACTCCAACAGAAATCACAACTGGCAAAACGATCACAGTTCTTGAACTACAATCATCATCTGCCCATGACAACATGCAAAAAACACAAGCAGTTTTTACATTCATTTCAAACTAAAAATCCTATCTAACATTATCAAAACAGGAAAAAAAAAGTCCATCTATATTTTATAAAATTCATTAAAAATCTCTTAGCTATGAAATTAAATACCAAAACTGAATTTATTGAATTCTTTCTTGACAAATATACTCTAAAAATTCCACTGTCACTGAAATTATCATCACCAGTACTAATAAAGGAAATAATAATACTAATAACACAAGAAAATATAAATTCTCTTGAATTGAAACTAACTACAACACAATACAATACACACACAAAAGGGTCTCTAATTCTCAAAATGGGCATTGTTTCCACACTAAAAACAAACCCATTTCTTAAAGCAAAGTATGAAACTAAAAAACCAAAAAATAATAGAGTTTTGATAGATAAGAAGCAGCATTTCTATAAATTGCAAGACATGCAGAGAGAGAAAAGAAAAGAAAAGAAACGAAAGTGTGTGCACCTTTAGAAGGGTTTTGGGGGTCACAAAGGTTCAAGATCCTAGAGGGTTTTTGATAGAGAGAAAGAGAGGGAGAGGGGTTTGCTTTGGACTTGGAATTTTAGGGAAAAGTCATGCATAGGAGCCATTTTAGTTCTTGCCTGAAACAGCAAGCCATTAGGCATCAGTAAGGTCTCCTGACCCCAATGAATTAGGGGTTACGTATAATTTGTAGAAGTTTGGGGTGTTGATGTAATTTACCCAAAAGCTCTCTTTTTTTTCCCTCCTTTTTTTCTTATTTACTTTCCCTTCTTTCTCTCTCTATCTATCGGAGAAATTTGGCGTGATTTTTGGAAGTTATTTGGAGTTATTTCTTGATTTGATGATTCAAGGAAAATCATATGTATATAATTAAAAATAGTTTTTGTTTTATATTTATTTAATATGTGTTTGATAATATGATTAAAAGTATTTTTTTAGTTGAGAAAAAATCAAATTGATATATTTTTATTTAATTTTAGATGATTTTGTTATGAAAATATCAAAATTATTAAAAAAATACATGAAAAAACTTTGATTTGATTTTTTAAAATAAAAATTATCTTTAAAAAATCCAAACAGCAATTTCAAATGATACCTTAGTATTTTTTTTTTAAATAGAAAAATAGAACTTTTAATTACTAACTTGTAACATATAAATTATTTCATGTACATTATATATAAAAATATATACACGTTAAATTTTATTTTTTTCATAAATTATGTAAAAATAAACTTTAGCATTGTAAATTAAAATAATTGTTTTTATCTTTTATAAATTCATATCGTACATAAAGTTCCTCCATTAAAAAAATATCTCATGAAAAAGGACTTCCTCATAGTATATGTAAGAAAACAAATTTTATAAACACGTTGAAATTGTGAAAAAAAATTCAAACAAAACTTGGATATTTTATAACTGCATTTTAGGCTGGGCTAGTTCTATGTTGACAAGACTAATTGATGATTGGGTTATTTTTTAAAAAAAAAGAGTTTCTTAAAAAATAAAAGATTTTTTTGTTTAAATCACTAAATATATATAAAAATATATGAATAAGAAGGGAAGAAATAAAACAAAGGTTAGGAAATGTGTTTTTGTGTTGTATGACCTAAACTAATTTGGTCAGGTTTTCATGGTGTAGCTATGGTTGGTTTTTGTATGGATGTCTTGTTTGGCTAGAGTGGCCTTGGCTAGCTAGAATGGGTTTGGCTTTTATGGTATAGAATGTCATTTTCATGGCCTTTCACTGGTTTTTTATAGTATTTGATGGATTTTTATGTTTGGCTTTTATTGATTACTTGGTTGTAGAGTGTATTTATATGTAAGTCTTGGAATTTATTCATAGAAGAGGAGAAAGTATAGTTAATGAAGAAATTGATGTGTTGCATTGGTTAGCATTAGTGGTGGTTGGTTAGTGTATTGTGTAATTGATGATGGATAATGTTATCGATGTAGAAAATAGTTTTTACTCCATGTAGAAAAACTCATATATGTGTAAAAAAATTATATACATGTAAAGTTTGTGTATGTGGTTTCTAAACTTAAAAAATATATATAAAAAAAGTATGTCAGTCATACAAAATAGACGAGATCATATCAAGTTTGGAATTAAATTTCGAGTTGAAATCCTAAATTTTGTAAACAATTTATATTTTTAAATCATAACTACAAAAATCATCACAATATCAAAGACACATTTAATAAATAAAATAAAAATACATCTTCAAAAAAGAAAAAAAATACCTAGATTAAAATTTAAAATAGTGATGTTAGATTTTCATTAGCTTGAAATACCATTGAAACAATTAGTGACTGAAATTGATTTATTTGCATGCAATCCAATGTGATAGAACATATATAATACAGTCAAGATGTACTAGTAGAATTATACAATTAACACGATTATTATTTGTTAATCATTATTTAATTTAATGTTTAATTCCATGTGAAATCCCTGTTCACCATGTTAATATATCATAATGCCATCGATCTTCAATCACCCCTTGTTTTGTTTCGGATAATTTCAATGTGTTTTATTGTTAATCATTATTTAATCTAATGTTTCTACTATTTGTTTGCATTGCTACGTGCATGTAATTAATTACTATATATCCAGTCACGATTATTACGATAGAATTAACAACTAATAATGTGTTTAATTTATTAATCAGCATGAAGCTTCTGCTTGGTTACAGATCATCGGGACACATTTGAAAGAGAGAAGGAAGATTGATGGATCATAAGCTTCAATGATTGAAGTTCCAATTACACTAATTAATATTCTTTTCACTCTTTTGCCAACAGATTCATGCTTGTCTTGTACCTGCAAAGAGACGATAGACATAAATTATTATTATTATTATTATTATTAAAAAAAATCCAAGTCAAACTACTATGATAAGGGATGGATAATTCATGCTTAGATATGAATGTTGGATCATATTATATATTTTAATTGCTAAGGACAGTTGGTACAGAGAGTAAAATTGTTTTCGTCGACAAGACCCATCACTTTTTTCAAGGGGAAAAAAAACAAGAAACTCATAGCTTAAATTATTATAAAAAATTATATTACTCTGTTATATATTCTTTTAAATAAAAATTATTAAAGTCTGAAATTTACACGAGTTTATAGCGTTTTGTATTTAATGTATTTATAATTTAATTAGGTGAAATAAAGATAGTGAGATACAAATTTGATTTACGAAGTTCATACCTGCTAGCTCTAGTTACCGCAAGTGATAGGTGGAAGATTGCATTGAGAAGGGAGGCGAGCCGCAATCTGGAGAGTGCTGCAGAGGCAGTCATGTTGCACTGCACCAAGTGCATTACAACAATCAGTACTAGGGTTGGTGTTCGGTGCACCAGGCACCACAAATGGTGCACAGACATTCAGGCTGTTGAGCTGGGATGTGCATATCTGCGAGTGAGCCAGTTGAGTCTGCACTGCAAGTGCAATGAGCAAGAGAAGCAGTGCTGCTGGGGAGCTAAGAGACTTGAGTGATGCCATGTTTGCTTATCCAACAATTTGTGACGACTAAATTTCTAGAGCTTCTGTATGATTGCTAGCTAGCTTGCTTTGATATCTCATTATGTTAATCTCTGCCTTAATTTATAGTTTGAGCTTGGCTAGATATAGTTGATCTTTTACATGACTCACCTAACAGAAGCTTTGAGCTCGCAACAAATGTACGTGTTGAATTCAATATTGTAGTTAGATCATCAAGTTTATGTGTAAGAAAAGTGCCCAGCACAAAACATGTTCTTGATTTGGGCACAAACCCATTTCCATGGAGGTAAATACAGAACCTGAAACAAGAGGCTAGGCACTTCTGTGTCCAATTCAAGACGAGTACATAATTTTTAGAGTTTATCTGATGAATTGGTTGAGCTTTAACTATTCGAAGAAAGAATCATATTTGAGAGAGAGAAAAGAAATCTAAACAAAAAACAAAGAAAATGGAAGTGAAGCTCCTTAGGAAGATCTGGTGGACTCATGTCGGCCTTCAGCAGGAGCTGTCCAGTAGGTCTTGATAGCAAAAAGAAGCTTTTCCCTCTGATGAGGTCCATCTTCGTGATCAACAATTTGACTATCCCAGTTCAGTCCATCACTTATTTTCTTGATCTTCACCAACACATCAACATCATCTCTAAAGATTACACTTCCTTCAGGCCTCAGAATCCTATCCATCTCTAGCAAAATATCTTCCATTTCACATCTGTAACAAAAATCCATGTCGGATAATATTCATCAAAACATTTCCCATTTAGTAATTCCACAATTCTATCTTACATAAATATATATGAAAAATAAATTATAAAATTAATAATTAAAGAGCAATTTTTTTTCCCTCCTAACTAGCTAGACCCTTATCCTGTAGAGTCCCCACAAGACCATGTGTTTGGTACTTGTCTCACATGGATTATTATTATTTTTTTATTTCATATTAATATAACAGCGTTGTTGACCATGATTCTGCTATTTTGGAACAGGAAAAGCAACAAATGATCTGTCTTGTCTGATCATAACATAGAAAAATAATTAATTACCTGCCATCATAGAGGCTAAATACAGAATCAGCATGGATTAAGTCATAAGTTCTTGGATACGTAGACATGGCTTCACACCTGTAAAAGAAATGAAATCACAAGACAAATTAACCACTTGGTTTTAAATATTATAACTCTAACCAAACCAGATTAGTTTATGTTCGATCTCTGCTTACCAATCCTGATATGTTCCAATTAATCCTCGTTCATAAATTACTCCAAGAGTGTTAACCTTAGCTTGGATAGGAACCACATTCATAACCCAAAGAGGGTCCTCAGTAAGGGCAGCAGCGAATCCACCCAAGTAAGCGTTCATGTCCAAAATGTTGCGGTACCTCCCAGCTTGTTCTAATTGGTTATTTACAGCTTTATAATAAGATACTCTCCTATTCCATAGAGCTGTATCTTTCTGGAAAGTCTCAGCTGTAATTCCTTTCAAAGTTCCCCTACTAATCCTTGGTGGCACAGCATTCAATCTCTCAGGCCATTTCGGCAATTCCCCGCCGGCGACGTCTTCCTTGTTAGATACCTCAGGCAAGTGAGTCAAACATGTCTCCATGTTTGTGTACCTAAAAAATGGAATGGAATTGATCAAGATGCATAGAACATACAAGAAAATCTAATATTTTTTTGTGTTGAAAAGCACACGTATGTACCAGGCTTTTTCAGGATCCTGAGCAGGACAGAAAGGTGGATTTTGTGTAATCTTCCTGTTAACCTTACAATTCAAGTGATTGATTGGTTTTTTCCATATAGCAATGTCTCCTTTCTCCACAAATTTTCTCCAACATAAGCTTTTAGCCACAGCCTCAATTTTCATATGTTCATCATTCAAATCATCTTTTGTTCTTTCCCAGCCCTTCCAGTGTTTTTTCCAATTAATTGGAGGACCAGACAAAACCCAATACCCACCAGGTCTTAGAACTCGATCAACTTCAATCAAATATTGTCCTCCTGTTCCATACCGAGAAGAAAAAAAATCCTTTTAGATCCAACCACTGCACTATCAAGCACAGAATTTTGTTTGAGATAATTAAATTTGATTTAAGGTATATGCATATATATGTACCGGATTCGGCCCATGGAATAAGGCAACGAGAGCAATGTGCCATGTCAAAAGCTCTAGATGGGTATGGCAGCCTTTTTGAGGCCAAAATTCCGATCAAGGCAGGAACTCCTCGTTCTAGGGCAAATTGCACTTGTGCTTCGTGAGTGTCCCTTGGTGCAAATGACATTGTTAATATATTGCGTGACAGAAGATATGCTCCCCAACTTGCAACCTGCACTAGTCCTAACAAAGTTCAGGGACTAGAAAATTTACAAGGTTTAAAATAGTTCCATAGTTTAAGAATATTCCAACTCATATTTGCAAATTCATTAGCCTCAAGAAAAGAGTGATATACAAAGATTCTTGCCGAAATCATTTTCCCGAGATAATCTAATTCATTGAATGATTGAATTTTACTGGTGGATATCAAATCAAACGGTCTAAATTATCTAGAAAGTGATTTTTGGGGAAAATAAATAATTAATTAAAAAATCAAACGGTCTAAATTATACTTTGGATTGTCTTTGACTAGCTAAGAGAGCTATATTTGTCGACTTCTTAAAGCTTTATTTAGTAGTAAATCAAATCTCATTAATTACTCATATTTTCAACGATAACTATATTTCAAGAATGAAATCTAACAAATTCAATGAAAATTCCATATTTGTCTCATCCCCTTGATTCACTTGCACAAAAACAAAAATTGACTACTCATCAAAAAAACAAAAAATAATTTCAAAAACCAAGGCTCTTAACCCTAATGTTAGATCCATAACCCACAATTAATAAATGGTTAATTACAAATCCAGCTGGTTAATTTGGCCGCAGAAACTTTGTAACGTTTCGAAACATAGAGTCACATATACCAATGTCATATACTTAAATTTCTAAACACCGTTACTTTAAAATCCAATTAATGGGTGCTTATCTAGGAACATGAAAAGACTTCATCTTTGTTTTTATCTTCACTATTTTTAAGAATAAAAACATTTTAAAATTCTAAAAATCGGAAGCAAAATGAAAATAAAATATTAATTTAATAAGCTAAGACTAAAGAAATCATAAAAGAAAGTAAAATATGTGTAG
>Ga0307517_10014148_pt1 | contig 10751 bp, 7 predicted proteins | sample 23_EM_MG_FD_194515 | JGI IMG/M metagenome (GOLD analysis project Ga0307517, IMG submission 194515) | Populus trichocarpa ectomycorrhiza microbial communities from riparian zone in the Pacific Northwest, United States - 23_EM | ecosystem: Host-associated > Plants > Roots > Unclassified | place...
ACTAAAACTAGTCAATTTGAGATTGGTAGTGGAAAGAACAATCATTCAGGGGAGAGAGGGTGGATCAAGTGACGATGACGCCGTTAATCCTCGAGAATAGTGGAACCGATACCGTGGATAAGGCATATACATTTATAAATACAGGAAGGGGAAACTAAAAAAACTGTTGACCAGTTAAAGGTTGACGTCACCGTTAGATCCTTTGAGAACAAGATTCATGCCGCATCTGATTCGTCCCTTGCAGTCTTTTCACTTTCCCTCCGTGCCTTCCTATGATCATATCTATCGCAGGCGCCGCATTTCCACTTCACAAGTACCACTGCTTCTTCTCATATTTACAGAATTGGCCATTCCAAAGCACATAGTAGCCCGCATGCTTTCACCTTTTATTTTTTTTTCTTTTTTGCGTTGGTATCAAAATTAGGGAATTTTTATGTGGGGGTGAAATTAATAGGAATAATTCTTGGTTCTTCAAAATGAATAAAATCCACGTCTTAAAAAGAGAAAAAGGAGGAATCAATTTATTTTCATTTTTTTTATATATATATGTATAAGACCTTGAACAAACTTTGGCGGTGCTTTACTCTACATAGATTCGACTGTGTTTATTATTTCCTATTACCATCAATGACGAGTTATTTTTTAAAAAAAAATAAAAAAACATTATGCTTCTTCCAAGTTAGAAATCATTTTGTTGTATGACAATAAATGGATTTAGAAATTCAACTAGGGTAGATTTTTTTATTATTATTTTTAATATGAGTGTCTGGATCAGCTTGCGTGTACCTCGACTAATCTCACAGACCCTAAAGTTAACGACCATGTAAGCCTTCAGTGACCATTATATTAGTAACCACGGGGCTTGAACTTGAGACCACATGAGGGTAAACCCATTGATTTCAAGTTCTTATCACTAGATCACCTACTAAATGGTTGTGTTAGGTTTGTTTTAAAAGAATGAGATCTAGGATAGTTTCAAGATTTTTTTTATTTTTTATTTAAAATAATATTATTTTAAAATTAATCTAGATTATTTTAATAATATTAAAATTGAGACGACAATCTATATCTTTTGATTGATTGAAGAACAAGTATGCTTCTCTTAGGTTAACGGAGATAAAGTAGATTTTTTATATAACATATATATGATCTTATGAAGATAAAAGGGCGTCCTAAGAGTAACTTGCATGGATAATTATTGAAATAATATGTATAGCAAGATATAAATTTAACTAATTGGACTGTTTAGAAATTTAATATCATGAAATCAATGTCTAGTCCCTTCTCGCCATGGACCGATGTAAGCATGAGGTTACACCTTCGTACAGTTGTTTTTAAAATAAAAGGAAGAAAAACAAAGTACAAGAGAATCTGGCTTGGGTGAATGCATAACCTTAACTTATTACAGCCATTGCTATTAGTTTATTGTTAATTGCCAGAGACAAGAGAAGATCCCCCTTTAAGCACTGCTGTTGTTTTCTCATTAATGTTTTTTTAATCATGATTGAATCTAATCTATGCCTTGAAAACCTTAATTAATTCAATGATCTTCACATAGTCTCACATGTACCCTGTGGTCCTCTCCCTTTCATGGCGCCTGTGATAAAAAAACATTTAATAATAATAATAAAGGACAAAAAAAACAGGTTATGAAATAAAGTCAAAATAAAATAATAGGGGGGGGGGGGATGCAAGACAGTGGCTTCACGTTCAAAGCTGCCACCATATTAAAGTAAGGTGGTGTTTGTGCGGCGGGTGACAAGGACACGTGAGAGAGCATTTTTAGGGCTGTCGGGAACCGTTTAAAAGGGTGTTTTTTTTTTAATTTTTACTTTTTTATTTAAAATTAATTTTTTTATACTTTTTAAATTGTTTTGATCTTCTATTATTGTAAATTTTAAAAATAAAAAAATATTATCTTACTATATTTTAAAGAAAAAACATTTTAAAATAAAAATGTTATCACGTTTTTAAACGCATCTACAAATTCACTGCTACAATCTTTGCTTGAAGGAAAGATCTGCTAAACATTTAGAATTCAATTGAAAATGGGATAATACAGCAGGGACTCGGTCGAAGTTTCCCTTTGTTGTCTTTGTTTTTTTATTCAAATGAATGTTTGGGTTAATTTGAGTGTAGTTCGACTAATTTTATAGGTCATAAAATTACCAACCATGTAAGCTTTCAATGATTCTAAAATTTGTAAGACTCGAACTAATAATTTTAAGAAAGCAAATCTAAAACTTGATCAATTGGGTTACACCCCTTAGAATTTCCTGGCTATCTTTCTCTTTTCTTTTTATTTATATGGGATGTTCAGGCTAACTTTCACGTACCTCGATTAATTCCCACAAATTCTAAAGTTAATAACCAATTAAACCTCGACTAATTTTGTTGGCTGTCATTCTTTTCTTCTTCTTTTTTTTAGTTTAACGTGGGTGTCCGGACCAGCTTGCGCGCACCTCGACTAATCCCACGGGCCCTGAAGTTAACGACAATATAAGCCTCCAATGGCCATCATATGAGCAACCACAGGGTTCGAACCTGAGATCACAGAGAAAATAAACCTCTTGATTCCAAACTCTTACCACTGGATCACCACCTAGATAATTAATTCCCACATATTCTAAAGTTAATAACCAATTAAACCTCGACTAATTTTACTGGCTGTCATTCTTGCTATGGGATCGTGTCCAAGTGAAGTGCATGGTTTTGACAAACTTGGTTGGGCCAGGGCATTTCTTAGCCGGCGTCTGGGATTTTAGTTGCCCCTTTTGAATGAGGATGGGCCTCTTATATGGTAGGTCCAGGTCAATCATCACTGCAGCATAAAAAAAAATAGATAAATGTTGAATAGAGATTTATTTGGTGATAATGTTTGTTTTTTAAAATATTTTTTATTATTTTTTAAATTTTATTTTTGATATTAACACATCTAATATTATAAAAAAATATTTTTTAATCATAAAAACAATTGTTTTCTACTTCTATGAATGGTGGACTGTTATTATATTAGTTTTTGTATATTAAAACTAAAGTACTATACTTTTTTTTTAAAAAAAAGATAAGGTAAAAAGCAGATGATGAAGACTTGACCATGGAATTATCCAAGAGAAAAAAAGTATCATACTCTTTTCTTTGTTTTTTTTTTGTTTTTTTTTCTAATACCAATTGATTTTATATTAGCAAAGTTAGTTATATTTTGTTGTTCATCAATCATCTTTCTTTCTTTTTTGTCAAAGGAATATTCAAACACGCTTGGTTGATTGTGCAACTTAATAAGTTAAGTTTCGTGAAGAAAGCGATCACCTTCCCATTATTCCCTCTCAAATAAATCAAATTAATAACTAATAATGTCAATGTCAACCATATGAAAGTTGACTTTTTGTTTAGATTCGTGATCATATCGATTTATTAAGCGCCTCTGCATCTAGCATTGGATAGACCTCGTATAACTATCTTAACTCTACCGTATCTTTTGTTTCATTTTTTCTGGAACAATCACAAACACTTTTTTGATTATGGATCTACTACCAGAAATTCAATGCGTAATCTTAGCATTCAATGTGTATTCCTGAATAATCTTATTTTTCAATTATTCAACCATTTTATTTTATCAAGTTCAATGTTAGTCAGATTAGTCGACATTTATATGTTTCGATGCAACAACAAGATGGTATTTGTAACAAGTAGTTTTATTGGTTATATTTTATTCATGAAATGGGTTGGATTGATATTAGTCTGGATATAGCAAAATAATTCTCTTAGATCGAATATATTTTTTTTAGTCGAAATTCTTTTTTTCTTTACTCCAGTAATTTTTTTAGGCAAAACATGTCTTTTTTATTTGTAACATAATTTATTGAATAAAAACTAAAGATAATTACAATAAGCATTCATAAGAATTTCAATGAGAAAATAATTCATAAGAAAATAATTTAAGGTTATTAGAAAGAAAATTCCAATGAGTTCTCAATCCATGCATTGAATCTTAAAGACCAAACCCCAATCATTATTTACGGTTATCTCTTCGTCTTGACTCTTGATAATGTCAATATTGTCCGCTGAATGTTATCTTGAAGTTCCCTTCTGGCTGCCGGATGTGGCTTTCTCTTAAGGGACTTCACGTATTACTTCTGATTACAACTTGAGAACAAGGGAATAGGGATGCTTCTCCATTTAGATCAATTAATGAGAGAGTGACATGGACGAATTTTATTGAAAATGTGACTCCATCGGAGCCGCTGGTGTAAGTAGCTATTAGAAAAGTAGCATTGCACGGCTCGAAACCTTGTTGTGTAACTTGCTTCACGTTGTGGAATTGACTGTTGTAATTGAAAACGACAGTATCACCAACGTGAAAGCTCTTGTTGGCAGCCCAATCTTTGGAATCTACCTGACCCATTCTTGTCCAACCAGCGGAGTCACCGGCTTGGTAGACGGTAGCCATGGAGACTCCGCAAAGGGACATCATCAAGAAAGAAATCGCTATAGTTTTCTGCAAAGCCATGATTTGAAGACGATGAATACGGAATGAGAGATCACTGGAAGAGAATGCAATTGCTAGCTAGGTTTGCTTGAAAGACTCTGTGAGGAAAAACGCTTCAGGTATATATAGTGGTGATCTAGTCCAGATCACTCAAGGATACTGATCCTTTTCCTGATTTATTTAATTTTCCTGTTCTTTTATCGAATCCGAATTACTGAAGGAGAAGCATGTTCCTTAAGTTTATGTAATGAACTCGAATATTCTCATGGAAGAAACAGAAGTCCACTTGTTTATGGGATCGTAACATGAAGCTCACACAATTGAGGCCAGCGGGGCTAAAGAATGGAGGGAGAGCCTGTCTCGAGTTCAACTGGGCCAGTCATCCTGGAATTTCTTATAATAAGTTATTATCACATAAGAATGTTAAGGCTCGTTACTAAAGAAAACTTTTTTTAATTTATAGTTTTTATTTTTCAAATTGAAAATGTTTATTTGTTGAAAATAAAGACGGATTTTTTACCAAAATAAAATAATATATTAAAATATTAACTATTTTTATAAAAATTAAATTTATGGTGATACACACACACACACACACACACACACAATAATTATTATGTTTTTCATGTCATCTTCCTTTGCTTAACCTTAACCGATTCAATAACAATAATGCCAGCTTCACCATAAAACTTTGCGCAAATGGGTGCTTTCAACTTGTCTTCAGATATTAAAGATCCTGTTTGTTTACGAGAAAACAGGTGCAACCTCGGTTTCTCTAGAAACGGAGGTTCCACCGCAGGTTCTTGCAATATATAAATAAAAACTTGAATGCAGAGATGCTTTTTCGTTTTGGAAGTTCGTAACTCCTTGTACTTCATCAAGATTTGCTAAGATATTTTACCACAGATAAGATACCTGATAACAGTCATGCAGAAACCAGAAACCAGAAACAGGTCCAGATGGACAGAAGTCATCACATGAGAACATTAGCTTCGAATAATCTGTCTAATAAGACATCCAGTCCCCTCTAGAGCATGGAGGGGACCATCAAATCAAACCAGCGTCAGCATCAGTCACAGCTGGAAAAAAATCTTTACAAGGGTCTTACGTCTCCTTCTTCAATGCAATTTGATGCGGTCAAGACTCTCAGACACAGTTCTCATCCTAGGACGCAACTCGGGGTCTAGTTCAGTGCAATTGAGTGAAATATGAAACACTGCGATGACCTGTTTCTTTGCATGAACCTCACTTAAGAGTGCCGGGTCTATAATCTCAGACAAGGGTCGTTCCTCTTGAAAGACCTTCCTCACCAGACTCTCTAGTCCTTCACCATCATTTTCTGATCCTGCACCAGGTAGCCGACCAGTTAAAAGTTCCATCAGTACAATTCCAAATGAGTACACATCGCATTTCTGAGAGAACTTGCTGCCAGAGACTCGAGCTTCTGGTGCCAAGTAAATGTTGGACGGCGCTGAGATTTTCAAGCCCATTGCAGAGGAAATGGTTTGGTTTAGATACTGCTTTTTCGATGCTGAAGTTGCGAATTTTGAGCTATTCCAAACAAGACGAGTGAGCCCAAAACTAGAGATGTAAGGCTGGAGTTCATCGTCAAGCAGAATTTTTGTTGATTTTAAGTTGCCATGAACGTACTTTCGAGGGCTATGCTCATGTATGTACATTAAACCCCTAGCAGTTCCTTGAGCAATTTTCAACCTTGCCGTCCATGATAGCACTGGCAAAGTGTTAGAGGGTCCTCCTGCAACAATTTCAACACCATATGGAGATTCATTAACATTGCTAATTGAAACTGCTACTTCAGAGGCTATCATAAAGGTTCCGAGGGGAATAATAGAAACAAACAATTGTTGCATGCATGATAATACCAGGCATGTGTTAAAATTATCACTTAACATGAGAAGATTACTTGGTGGACTGAGAAATATCTGATACCATATACTCCAAACACTTAAATATAAAGTAACAAATTTCCACGTTTTGGAGTTCCAAATAACACCAACGATGCGTAGTAGTACAAACAAGAAGTCTGCCCAGTGGTCCATGTTTTGGATGCATCTCACTGGGAAATATCAACAGAGTGAAAGATAATGAACTCACCATTCACCCGCAAAGGCTATTTAAAAAATTTTGTATCGTGTATTTACATAAACAAGCATGGTAGGACCAAACATTATTGGGTATAAGCAAACAGTGATAGATCGAGAGGACCACAGCATTGAATATAAGTCCTGGAGCTTATAACCATTTTTGTTCCAGAAATCATGTGAGACAGATACTTTAATATTTGTAGGGAAGAAGACAAAGACAAAGACAAAGATGCCCCAGGTGCATCAGGGCAGGAGTTATCACTGTCTCAAAGAAGAGTAAGGCATTTCAAACTTGAAACATTCCAAACTTCCCAGTGCTAACTGCTAATATAATTCCAACATGTATACCTGAGTATATTCTTGTGGCTGAAACATCTGCAGAACTTGGAATGTGACATCAACACAGTCCGCAAATGGAATTTAACATCAAATTTCCCAGAAAAGAAAAACAACGTAATTGAATTTCAAATGTTTAGGGTCAAGCATTGCTGTAGGTCCTTCTCTGTTGCTAACAAAAGTGTCCAAATTTGAACCTGTGCTTTACTTAAAGCACTCATGAACAATGAACAATCATTAACCAATTCTCAAAAAAGAAAATAAAATAAAAATCGATCTTCTCTTAAAACCGACAACAACAACATTTGACAAATTTTGTTCATGTCGATCTACGACTCTAAAGAGTTCACACAAAGTAATGATATCCGAATAGTAGATTTAAAATGGAATACTATAACAATATCACGAGAAGTTACAAAAGAAAAAAGTCAAAAACATTTCTGAAATGTAATTGAAATTTAGAAACTACAGCATTTGAAAGTTCTTGATTGTCTATGATTAATCAACAAAGCACTAATCATACATGACCTGAATTCACTTCAAAGGGAACACTAACATCAATATGCCAAAGCAATCATAACAGACTTATGGGTTCATTTGGGAGATAAGCATTGGACAACAAGGCCGATCATTAACATCACATGAAATTCAAGACTCGCATTCTTTGTTTTGGATAGAAATGTCTCATCTTTTTACACCACAACTTCACTGTAAGACAAGCAAGACATTCTTTTAAAATGAATTGTCAAGACATAAGTTATCATGGAACATACGAGTACAAACTTACTTGCTGCGAAGTTTAAACAGGTAGCAAAACAAATAAATGCTCATAGAATATTGTGTGACCAAAAACATCAATGTGTTGACTTGCAACATGTGAAGGGGACCATTGTTAAAATTAAGTGTCAGTGTCCAATATAACATAATTATAACTAAGAGAATTAGGGAAATGTTACCATGCAGAGCAGAGTACAGGCTTCCATTGCGGATAAAATCAGAGACCAGCAACTTCTCATCATGAGCAAAGTAATAAGCTCTCAGCCTTGCAATATTAGGATGATGGACCCTCTCAATTGCTTCAACCTCAGACTCAAACTCCTTCAACTTCCATGTGGCATCACCTTCACTAAGCCTCCTCACAGCAACAACCGTAGGCATCGCCGTACCAGACCCACCCCCACCCACGACCACCTTGTACACTATGCCACTCCTACTCTTCCCCACCACATACGCAGATGCCCTCAACAAATCCTCTAATTCCATATTAAACCCTTCATCCATCACCACAAATTTACCCTTTTGCTCCTCCTCGTTAAAAGTCACCTCATTATTGTCACCCTTCTCGATCTTTTCCTCTTTTCCCATTTTACCCTCATCTGCCCTCCGTTTTTTCCGATACAGCCACACGGATACTGTAACAACACCGATCACCACCGAGAAGCCCGAAATTAAGGGAACTGCAACTGACCCTGTTTTGACTTTCACTTTCCCAACACTCCCAGGAAAAAGAACAGGATTTGGGTCTTTCGGGTTCTCGGGATTATCACTAACTGTGATATTAACAGCTTCAGGACATGCAGTTTGTAAAGGAAACCCACAAAGACTTGGGTTTCCTGCAAATGCAGTAGGCCCTTGGTTCACTAACGACCCAAATAAAGGCACTTTGCCACTAAGATTATTGTGTCTTAAATCTAAACTCACCATTACTGGAAAGAACCCATAAGACCCTGGAATCTCACCAGAAAATGAATTGTATGACAAATTTAAAGCTCCTGTTAAGCTTTTTAGCTTATTCAAAGATGCAGGGAGAGACCCATTTAGACAATTAGAAGATAAATCCAAGTGGGTTAAGGCTTCTAAAGATACAACATTGGCAGGAATTGGACCTGAGAGAGAATTATGAGACAAATCAAGAAAGCGGAGAGTTGTTGCGTTGAAGAGATGTGAAGGTATGGATTTAGAGAAGTTGTTGCGAGAGAGAGTGAGTCGAGTTAGCGAGCCAAGAAGGCCGAGTTCAAAGGGTATGTAACCAGTGAAGTTTTTGTCAGGGAGTGAAAGAGAAGTGACTCTGTCGTTAATGCAAGTGATACCATGCCAGTGACATGGGGTTGGGTCAGTTTCCGACCAAGACGCTAAAGTGTCCGTCGGGTCAGCAGTGATTGCGGCTTTGAGGGCTAGGAGAGCTAGGCCATCAGTGTTTAGAGAGGACAGGAGTGGAAGGTTAGTGAAGGTAAATAGAATGAGACAGGCTGTGACTTTGAAAGGGATTACGGCCATGTTTGTTCTGTTTTAGTTTTGAATTCTAATCTTTTGAGAGAGAGATTGAAGAGGGGATTTTGCAACGAAGAGTTGCCGAAGAGAGCGAGTGGTTCAGTGCGAGGAAGAAGAAGAAGTGCGGAGAAGTGGAGGTCTTGGGATTTCAAAGTTTTGAACTTGTTTGGAGTTGGGAAAATCGAGGTTGGCGATAGAGCACAGAGCCACATGGGAACGTGGGCTAATTTGAATTCTTATTACTCGTGTAGCTATTTTATTTAATTAATTACCCACATTAATGTATTTATTATTTAAAAGCTTAAAATGCTCTTTTTGACTTGTGTTTGGTTTTAGGGATTAATTGTAATTATAGCGTTACCATGATTAATACACAAGGTTGAAAATGAGTTTATATTAAAAAAATTTCTGCACCATATAGGTTCTGTTAATAAGAGTACCCGAGCCTCTAATTGTACGTGAAACTATTGTAAATTTTCAATAGCATTTATGTTAGAGGCTAAAGTTTAGAAAACCGTAGCATAATTTAAAAAATAACTTTGCATATAATAAAGCTCTAGCTTATGTATTGACAATGGGGAACAAAACCTTTTGTTCATCGCCACTTTAATTTGAAATATCAAGAAATGTTTTGAGAGTGTTAGCTGTAAAATGTAGAATGGCAGGTTCATCCTGAACTTAGCTAACCTAAAATATATATTAGTTTGAGTTGTAGGAGAAAAAACTCAGTTAACTAGTAAAAAGCTCGAGTTGACTTGCTAATTTGATCGATTTAAGTTTGACATGGTTAACCTAAACTTGATTTAATCTAAACCCAGATCTTAACTTGTTAACTTTATTTTTAATTTTTTTATCAAAATAATATAATTATACTTTTTTTAAAAAAAAAAAATTCTTTGATCGATCCATACGTGGCCTGAGTTTACTATGAAACAATCAAGATTGGATTTTTTTTATATACCTCGGGGTATCCGGACCAGCTTACGCGCATTACGACTAATCCCCGAACCCACTAAACACCCTACAAGCCCAGTAGACAAATAAGACACCGTAGGGATGACAGACGTTTACACAAAGGCTCAAATCTAAAGTGTAGAGACAGGGAATTCCATGTTAGGATCGCTAGAGCATGAACCTGGATGCATCAAGATTGGATTTTAAAACTATAAAACAAGTCAATTAGGATGAATAACATTGTTTTGTTGTTTTCTCGAGCTGGATAAAAGGTTGAAGGGATCACGACGAGGGGACCAAAGTTCGATTGTCCAATTTTGGCTAGGCATCCAAGTCGTGATGAGTGGTGTGGCATGTGTTTGGTGAATGGAAATTGATTGTTCTTTGTAAACACATGGGAAAAACTGTGACTGAAATTAAAGAAAGGCCGTGGCGATTAATTTGACAAATTCCAAGCAATCATGATTTCTTAACTCCACAAAGAGATGATTATTTCATATTCAATAACTTTTTAATCATTAATAATTTTTTTTTAGCATTGAAAAAAGTTTGACCCGCTGATGGGGGGGGGGTATCTGGGGCTTATTATCTGTATT
>Ga0307517_10014149_pt1 | contig 10751 bp, 10 predicted proteins | sample 23_EM_MG_FD_194515 | JGI IMG/M metagenome (GOLD analysis project Ga0307517, IMG submission 194515) | Populus trichocarpa ectomycorrhiza microbial communities from riparian zone in the Pacific Northwest, United States - 23_EM | ecosystem: Host-associated > Plants > Roots > Unclassified | place...
TCAAATAGCTATATTCCTGAAATGAGGTTCTGGGCACTTACAGTTTTATCTTTGTTGTTGTCTCTATTACTAGGAGTCTCATCGGATACTGCACAATGCGGATCGCAAGCTGGGAATGCCACATGCCCAAACGACCTGTGCTGTAGCAGTGGTGGTTACTGCGGTCTAACAGTTGCTTACTGTTGTGCAGGCTGTGTAAGCCAATGCCGTAACTGCTTCTTCACAGAATCGATGTTCGAACAGATGCTACCGAATAGAAACAATGACAGCTGTCCTGGAAAGGGATTCTATACGTATGACGCTTATTTTGTGGCCACTGAATTCTACCCTGGATTTGGCATGACTGGCGATGATGACACTAGAAAGAGAGAGCTTGCTGCTTTCTTCGCCCAAACCTCTCAAGAAACTAGTGGTAATTTATGGCATACTATAAATGAAACTGTATATTCATTAATTTTTGGCATCGCATCACATCACCTCACATTTGATTTGATCAGTTGACTAATTGTTTGCGGTTAACACGGTCGATGTATAGGACGGTCGATAATTGGAGAGGATGCTCCATTTACATGGGGATATTGCCTTGTTAACGAGCTGAACCCTAATTCTGATTACTGTGATCCAAATACAAATTCTTCTTATCCATGTGTAGCCGACTAATATGGCCGAGGTCCTCTCCAACTTAGGTGGTGAGTCCAATATACTTGGGTACAATTTATTTATTTTTTCCTGCACACTCTTTATTCTCTTTCTTCAATTTGATCTTTTCAAACTAGTGTCTCACTTTAAAAAAATAAACAGATATCTTAAAATTAATCTTTGTTCCTTTAGACCTTTTCCGGGTTAGAAACTGGATATTATATTAAATTAAATTAATCTTGTAGTGATATTTGTTATATATTTGCACTGTGTTAATTCGATATTATGTCGTACAGGAACTACAACTACGGGGAATGTGGAAATTATTTAGGGCAAAATTTATTAGACGAGCCAGAAAAGGTGGCAACGGATCCAGTGCTTTCATTCGAGGCAGCACTCTGGTTCTGGATGAATCCACATTCAACAGGTGCACCGTCGTGCCATGCAGTCATCACCGGAGAATGGTCTCCATCAGAAGCGGATATTGAGGCCGGCAGGAAACCAGGCTTTGGTATGTTAACAAACATTATCACTAATGGCGGTGAATGTACTAAAGACGGGAAAACAAGGCAGCAGAATCGCATTGACTACTATTTGAGGTACTGCGACATGTTACAGGTTGACCCTGGTGACAACCTTTATTGCGACAACCAAGAGACATTTGAGGATAATGGACTCTTAAAAATGGTGGGAACCATGTAGTTTGATGCTAAGGCTATTGCTTGGAATTAGCAAGGACGTCTATGTACCCCATATAATTAAATAATCCAAGCAATAAATAAATAAATAAAAGGCCAAGACATTTGGCTTGTGTTTGTTAGTAGTGATTACTTATATATTATTACTCCATTTATAGCTAGCTCAGTATTATATCTCTGTCTGGAATGTGCACTACTGGACTAAACTCATATGTATTAACAAATGAAATGAGGACTGCGCCGAGAAAATTAAAGGTTTATGGTCAGATTCATCAATTTTCCAGTGTGTTATTTGTGCATACTGATACAAAAGATGGACCGGGAAAAAGAACAGCTGCCACAAAAGATTTTTCTTTTGCTCCATAATGGATATGTGGCTAAAATAGATGGACCTATCATATCGTAATTTTTTTTTTCAAGAAAAGAAAGAATGAAAGTGCAGCTATCTAAGATCCAAGAAGTTTCAGATTTCTTCCGGACTGAATTTTATATCCTTCTACTATATGGATTTTTTTTTTAATATGTGATGAATTCATAGAAAAAGTTCAATGGATCTTGAGCTTCCATGGCTGATAATAGACTGAACTTCTCCGATGTACCTTCAAAATAAAGTTTCCTATATGTTTATGGGACCAGTTAGTTTTCGTGTTTTTTGTGTCTTGAAAAACAATATCAGAATGTCCAAATTAATTGTCCAGCCTCCCTTTTTACCTATCCCTTTTGCATATAAAATACTGAATTACCCGTGATGTAAGGACATTATGTATCGTAAGGTGATACCGCTAGTGGAGCTCGCCCTTGCAACTGTAACTGTCAGTAACTTATTTGATGAAAAGTCTCATGTTCATTGACTGTAAAAACCAGCGCTGTAATGAGATAGTGTGAAAATATTTTATGAATTATTGTATAACAGTACGTGTTATTTCGTGTGACATCATAGGTTATTTGTTGTAAAAGGTTGGTGATGATTTGTCATTGGGTTGGAGATCCAAATAATGTATATGCTTTGCATAAAAAAAAAATTATGTGCGCATGGTGGATATGCATGGTGATGATGTTTTAAAATACATTATACTCATGAATAAGATTTTTAGTATTTGAATAATGGATATATAATTATATATTTGTGTTAATATTTTTTTTCTTTGAAGCGTAGAAAGTAGATGGTTAGTGGTAGAGAGTTTAATACCTACAAAACATTTCTTTATTTGTGGGGTTTATGGACCTTCAGATGATAAAGTCACTGAGTTTTAAGTTTGAAATTACAATAAATTAGAGAATGAGTTTTAAATTCCAAGAACAAGAGTACTTTTATTTTTGTATAATAAATGATTTGAGAATTAAAATATGAATAATTAGAGAATAAAAAAATACGAATCATTTACCCGGATGGTTCAGATGGGAGAAGGGTTTATTAAACTGAGCTCTATACCTAGAGGGGGTGAAAATCCAACGTTCATATCTACAAGAGGGAAGGTAGTTTCCAACATCGAAAAAGTCCTTCCCTTAATACCTTTAGGGACTCCCAGGGTAGAGAGGCTACCTCAAGCCTCTGAGGACAATGCACTTAGCAACTGACCATAGATGAGGTGGCCTTTGTTAATGGTTTACGTCCAAGAGAGTACATGGCTAAACTGTCTTTCAAGGATGAAACAATTAGCCAACCGACCTTGTCTACCCCCCAGGAGTTCTTTGAAAACATTGCCCTTAAATGTGTGTACGGGTTGGGGTATACCTTCTCTCTCCAAGGGTTTGTTAGGGAAGTTTTTCGGTATTACAGGTTAGGTCCAGGTCAGCTTCATCCTAACAAATGGATAATTTTATCTGTTTTTGACAAGTTTCTCAGGATTGTTAGAATCATGCCTACTGTAAATATCTTGTGAACTTGTCATAAGTAATTGGTGGCACTGATAGCGACAATGATGTTCATTAGTTCTTTACCTTCACAAACAACCTCATTGGATCCATGAAAGGAACCTTACAGGGCAAACCTACACACGTCAAAAAGTGGCTGATAGTAAGATATAATAGGACAGTCATCCCTAGAGATAGGATGCAAGAAGTCTAGGGTTATGCCTATTACTAAAGAGTACCTTCTTCTGAGGTGAACAATAACCCCGTCTAAGCTCGGATAAGGAAAAAGCATGTGTTATGTTTGCCTCAAACTCAACCAATTATGATGTTAATAAAATAGGCAAAGGTCATCACCAATCCTTGTTGCAAAGTATGCAGCTTTTTATCTCTTGTTTTTATACATCTAAATATTCATTTCTGACCTTAGTTTTGTGTAAGGTTAAAATTTTAATGAGAAAGAGAAACTTCAACAAAGTTTGCAAAGGAGAGCTTATATGCATTGAAGAGGGGATCTCCATCTCTTAACTTGAATGGATTAAGGATTGGATAGGATATGAAAAACGATTCTATCAACATAGATAGGTTTTTTTTTCTTGAGAAAATAATGGCGAGAGTCGATATTCACGTGGAAATGAAGGTCAAAGACAGTAGGGGAAGCCATTCTCCCCTGACTGGGGGTTAACCAAAGCTGACCCTCCTGAAGTGATTGTGGGTGCTGCTCCTCATTTCAATAGAAAAAGGGTTTCCACCCTTATGAATTTTGGCATTGTAGCTTTAGTTGTAGATACCTCTCTTATCATTGCACTGTCAATGCTCTTACCCCTGATTTTAACTACAAAGGCCTCTTCAGCTACTGGGACTTCTACCTAAGGTGTTTTTCTTAGGAGCTGGACAGTCTAGGTTAGAGGATGTTTTTGCTAACCTTATCCTTGGTCGAGCCTCTCTACTTTTTCCCTACTTTGATCGAGGAGGAAAGGTAGTCCATAGATGTTATCCTAGGTAGGAAGTCTAGCTTCAAGGAGGATGATCTAGAGGTGTTGAAACACCTGAAGAGGCTTTTAACCATTCCTTAAGACATCTTGATAATGCATTATAAGAGCTACAACTGTTATTTGGTTGTTACTAGAAAAATGGCTCTTTATGTGAGAAGCTCTCTTATTTGATCTCATTATTTTAGTTTATTACTACTATTTCTAACAATCATTTGTCTTTGGTAGATTGTCATAATGTGTGTTTATTTTAAGAGGCGTTGGATGGTTCAGGGGAGTTAAGTGAAGAAAGCTATTAACAAGCACAAGGCATATCATATTGTCTTTCAAAGGCTAAGAGATGGGAAGGTTGTTATGGAGGTTGAGTCGAAAGACCTCAAGATAACCTATACAAGTTTGAAGGATGATATGAAAGGCCAGGTCTTTCAGCTTAGCTTTATTAAAAAGGAGATATATCTGGCTTATAATGAAATGGACTCCTTGAAGCAGGGGATGTAGGAGATGAGGGAATCTTAGGATGCCTTGGGGTTGAGTTTTTTGATGCTATAGAAGAAGTTTAGAGCTCTCATATAAAGTTATAGGCTCTAAAAAAAATCTTTTATGGAGTTCTAAGAGTTTTTTAGAGGGTCTACAAAATTAAATGAGACAGTTAAGGCCAAGATTTTTCTTGCCATGTCCAATCTATATTTCTTGAACTCTTGAAAATTGTAGGGAGTATCTTGTATATAACATCACTATCTTGGATGACAAGCTCCGAGTTGCTACGTATATTTTGGACATGTTCTCATGGATCTGTTAGACTATCATAGTTGTCCAAAGTCATCTTCAAAGAGATGTACTCCTTAGGGATGAGCGCATGCAAGACTCATCTAGATAAATATGATTTTTTTTATCTCACGAGGAATATAGACCTTTTCTTAAATGTATTTACTAGCTAAATTTCTTTCAGGCTGTTGCTAATAAGCTCTAAGAAGCTAGAGAGTTCTATCTTAGAATGGAAGGGTTGATAACTAACATCTATCTTGCGTTGGCCAGATGGATCACGTCTAGAGTGACCACTTATTGAGAGAGCTCCACATCGATGAGAACGACCTTTAAAGGGACTAGAAGATTATCGGGGTGGAAATCTCCCCATGTTATTTGTTGCTACCTAATTTTTTACCCATGTTTTGATAAATTTTCAAAAAAATAAAAAAATAAAAAAATAAAAAAATAAAAATAATAATAATAAGGGTTTACATGTGGCGATAACATAGAGCATCAGGGGTAATATTAAGGAAGCAATATGTCAATGAGATAATTATTGAATCATATATAATTACTGTAATAAAAAATATCGTAGATATATGATTTGATTCTTGCTGTTTATGGAAGATAATCACTGCAATATAATACCATATATATAGGATTTGTTGGTGTTGGTTATAGAAGACAATCTCTGCAATAATTATTGCAATATTTTCTTAAATAACACGTGTAGAGATTTTCTATATAAGTGAACCTCCAGCCATATACACAAGGGGCAGAAAATTTACAAGGAGGCAATTTTACACAATTAAGGAAAACACAAAAAAAAACCCTAACCCTATCATCTCTAGCAAAGAAGTCGTAGCCTCCTCTCTGATCTTTAAAAAAAAACAAAGCAGACCCCCCTTCCCTTTGGAAAAAAAACCAAAACTGACGCCCCTAGCTTTTCACCCTTCACCTTCTTCTTCCTCGCTCACCTGCTATTCTCCACAGAGACCCGAACACAAGCCTCTCTTCCCCTGTCTCAGCTGACTTAGAGCATCCGACCACCACTTCCTCATCTCTCTTTATTGGTTGCAGCCCCTTTGCCAGACCTCACTCCCCCAGCCTGCAACCACTGTAAACACCATTTACATGCCTTCCCTCTCTATCAACACAACCCACACAGCCCTCAGAAGCGGCTCTCCACTTATCCCTTTTTCTCCCTCAGCTCAGCCCCGTCTGATAACATTCAAAACCAGAAGCCACAACCAAGTCTCTCTTTCTCTTTCTTAGCCCTTCCACCGACAGTAACACGGAACAATACCAGAACCGCAGACCGGCTTGCCTCGAAAAATCCCAGCAGCTCCTCTGATGAACCATGGCCAGCACCAATAACAACCAGAAACGAGCTGAGCCACTCACCCAGCTGTAGCCTCCTCCGCAACCATATCCTTCCTCAGGCGCAGTGGTGGAACCAGCAGAAGCCACACCTTTCCTCAGCCGCAGTAGCAGAATTAGCAGAAGCCATCCTTCCCTTCTAGCAACATGAGAAATAGAGGAGAAATATCGACCAACCAGCGGGCCACCATTTCCCGTTTCGTCTGTAACCGCGCCTAAAACAAGCAGCGACAACGGACAGCAAACCTGGCTCCACCGTGAACAGCGAGCAGGGGCGTCCTTCGTGAGCAGTAACCAGTCATCTTCCTCCACTTCGCCTCCAGCCGATGCGTTGCCAGGTAAGTCTTTCTTTCCCTGTTCTGTTTTGCATTTACTAAAGGATTTGGGCAGTGTGCGAAGGTAAATTAATTACCTTCGCACTGTGCAGTGCATGCGTGAGTAATTCACGCATGCAATCTACAACAGTGCCCAGCCGGGTCACTGGTTTGGGCCAGTGACCCGGCTAGGCTTGCTGGGTTCAGCCCAGCCACATGGGCCGAGCTGGACCCAGCCCAAAAAAAAAAACGAGTAATATGGTTGGTTTTCTCATGTATGTAGTTTATGGTTTGTTATTTTTTATATTGTGAAAATACAAATCTGGTATTAAAATATCGGGTTTTTCCATGAAATGTTGCAAATATGTATGTATGTATATATGTGTGTGTGTGTGTGTGTGTGTCTGAAAAAAAAAAAGTTTTCATGCATACGACCAATACCCTAACATCTTTTTAAATTTCGTTTTTTTTTTAAAAAAAAACAACTATTTGAAGTTTCAAAAATGTGTTTTCGAATGGATTTCATAAACACAACAAAAAATTATTTTCTTGCATTTCTAGATTTTACAACATGTTTGTAAAACTCCAAAGGGTATTGGTCAATATTTCAAAAAATACAAAAATCTTATTTTTTTAAGGGAATTCATCTATTATTCACCATTAATGTTTGGATAAAGAAATCCCAAAGGGATGAATATCCAAAATATTATTGGAAATAACTTGTTATTATTTGCTGTTAATATTTGGATAAAGAAATCTCAAGTGGTTAATATCCAAAATATTTTTCCAGGAATAATAAGTCATCACACATCCTTGAAAGAAGCCTCGATTATAATTGAGGACATTTTAATTTTTTACTCCATAGTTTACGAGCCGTGAAAGTATGAAACACTAAGGAAAAATGAGGCTTTTAAAGCGCTCTGAATCTCCTTAGATTCCGAAATCTTTATTCCTTTTCCTTGTGATTTACGAGTCGCAAACACTTGAAATACTAAGGAAAAAATGAGCTCTTAAGCACATTGAATATCCTTAGATTTCTATCTTACCATCTCATAAATCATTGGTTATAAATTTAGTTTGAATTAAACACAGATTTCAAGAGATCTGTATTGGTTCTCCTCAGTACTTTGTAGACATATGTAAGGGTGTGATCCACTTTGACCAAGGGTTCTTTCTTTTTAGACTTTGAGTCCAAGTTTGTTCATCATAGCAAACTTATCCTAGGAAAACTGATGGGATTAGAAAACACTAACATCATAGCAATTATAAGGCAAACCAAACACCAAGCAGCTTACCTTAAGTAGGGCGTACTAGGGGTGCTAATACCTTCCCTTTACGCAACCAGTCCCTTGCCTTAGAATCTCTGAAAGACCAGTTAGGGTTCCTAGTGACCATAATACTAGGTGGCGACTCCCTTTTACACAAATAAACAAAAAAAACCTCGAAATCAATCGAGGGTCGTCGCGCTCCGCCGCGAGGGTGCGACATTATTTTGCCTAACCTCCTCTAGATAATATAATTATATCTTGGTCAAATGGATAACTTATGGTTGGGAAGTTAGGATTGAGAGTGCTACATATGCTAAGATTTGCTGGTATGGCAAGATATGATACTGCTTCTAGGTTACCAATATAGCTTGAGTAAGGGCTTGCACTTGGTTGATGAGATGTTGAAACTCTGATGGAGCAGATGTGGCGGCAACAACAATAGGGAGGTCTGTGACGCGTCTCATCCCAAACGTATCTTGATTGTCTGGCATTGATAGTGATTATGGATGCTAAAAACCAGTTCTAAAATAACAGTTGATGCCTTTTTTATTAGGTTCTCACAAACAGTATCAATTGATGATGTTCTCAAACCATTATGCTTAGAAATGAAAATTTTTTAGTGTTTGGATAGTGGATAATCATACGTTGATATCAATATTCTATTCTCTAGAGCTTAGGAAGAAGATGGTTGGTGGTAGAAAAGTCAACACCTGTAAAATAGCCTATTTTGGTGGAGTTTTAGGACCCTCGGATGATAAAGTAGATGATGTTTTAGTAAGAGATTACAATAAATAAGAGAATGAGCTTTAAATTCTAAGAACAAGAGTGTTTGTTCTTGTTTTTTGTATGATAAGTATTATGAGAATTAAAGTACGAATACTTAGAGAATAGAAAATGTGAACCTTTTACCTGAGTGGTTCAAGAGGTATTTATAGTCCTTAAAGCTTGTCATGTTGTTGGGATGGAGGGGTTGGATAATCATTTCCTCTTGTTAGCATTAATAAGCAATAAATATCCCTTACACAACATTAAATAAGAGACAAATATCTATTACACCATATTAATAAGGGATAAATATTCATTACACAATATTAATGGCGATGGAAATATGATAGACCCTTTTACTCCTAGGGATGCAGAGAGATAAGTACCCCTGACATTAACATTTTAAGTTAAAAGTCAAAAGAATAAAAAAATAAAGCCTCATGTTTCAACATAAGGCATATAATGGTCGTTAGATCCATATCCATTTGGACTTCGTACAATATACTATGCCCTGGGTAGTGAGTCTAATAACTTGTCAGACTTGTGTCTGCTTGGGCTCGGGCGTAGCTAAAACCAAGGATATTGGGTTTGGAAGCTTGTCAGACTCATATCTGTTTGGGCTCAGAGCGTAGTTGAACCCAAGAATATTGGGTTTGGCAGCTTGACAGATCATATGTGCTTGGGCTCAACGCGTAGCTAAACCCAAGAATGTTGGGTATGGTAGATTGCAAGATTCATATGGCTTAACACTTTGTTGAATCCAAAGACATTGAGGTTGAAAGCAAGTTGGTCTCATGTCTTCTAAGCCTCGTGTTCTGTCAAGCACAGGGATGTTGCGTTATTATCTTATCTTTGATCCTTTTAAACATGGATTTAGGTTAAAAATTAAATTCTTAAAATATGTTGATCCATTAGATAGCTACGATGAACCTAAGAAAATATTTAAAAGAGCATATCAGGTAGATTATTATAGGACAACACTATATACAGGTTGGATATTAAGGGGTTATTTAAGAGTATGATAAATGTTATTTTTAAAAAAATTCTTAAAAATATATCAAAATAATTTATTTAAATATAAGGTTAATTTCTTAAAAAATAATAGAGGAAAAACCAAATAATTTGTGGTGTTGAATGCATGTTATCGTGCCGCATGGTGCATCCACGTAAAGAATTCATTGAATCCGAGGGCGTTAAGCTTGAAAGCAAGTTGGTCTCATGTCTTCTAAGCCTCGCATTCTGTCAAGCAAAGAGATGTTGGGTTATCATTTTATCTTTGGCCCTTTTAAACATGGATTTAGGTTAAAAATTAAAATCTTAAAATATATTGATCCATTAGATAGCAACAGTGAACCTAAAAAATTACTTAAAAGAGCATGTCAAGTAGATTATTATGGGATAACACTAGATACGAGTTGGTTATTAAGGGGTTATTTGAGAGTATGATAAATGTTATTTTTAAATAAGTTTTTTAAGAAGATATATCTAAATAATTTGTTTAAATATAAAGTTAATTTCTTAAAAAATGCTAAATAATTTGTGGTGTTGGATGCATGTTATCGTGCCACATGGTGCATCCACGTAAAAAATGCCATGGATAAGAAATTCAAAAGAAAGAGTAAACCATAAACTTAGCCTTACCCGTGACTTTGTCTTGACTTGATAGGCATGGGTGTGTTTTATTTGTTGCCAAGTTTTGGAACTATTACCCCTTTTTTAGAAACGTGTTTTTTTTTTTTTAATTTTTTTCTATTCCACTTCATATCCAAACAACGTGGCTGACATTGAATTGACATGACATGCAGTGTGTCACATACGTATTTAATCGTAAGGCCAACTTTCTTTCTTTCTTTTTTTAAGTTGATTTTGATAGTTGTATAGTGATTTTTTTTAATTTGTTTTTTATTATAAAATATATTAAAATAATATTTTTAATTTTTTTTAAATTTATTTTTAATATCAATACAACAAAATAATTTAAAAACAAAAAAAATAATTTAAAGAAAAAAACTAATTTGTTTAAATTTTTTTAAAATAAAAAAATAAATAGACTATTATATTAAGACAAACAAGCATAATGTTTAAGTTTTGTTGGTA
>Ga0307517_10014150_pt1 | contig 10751 bp, 9 predicted proteins | sample 23_EM_MG_FD_194515 | JGI IMG/M metagenome (GOLD analysis project Ga0307517, IMG submission 194515) | Populus trichocarpa ectomycorrhiza microbial communities from riparian zone in the Pacific Northwest, United States - 23_EM | ecosystem: Host-associated > Plants > Roots > Unclassified | place...
CCCGGGTGAAAGGCTCCGCCACCACCCAGCCCCGTGATCTCCCATAGGGCGAGCGCGGGTTGGAACTCTTGTGACACAAGCGGCGCTGGCTCTGCCGCGAGCCGGTCTGTCCTCGGAAATCGTTCGCCGAGCGGATTCCGCAGATCCCGGCAGGCGTCCGCCTGACCGGGAGGCTACGCAGTACGGCCGGACGTCGGATACAGGGATGTCGGCTCCACGGTCGTCCAGGCCGCCTGCGATCTGCGTCCGTCCTGGTCGACCGTGACGGACGCCTTCCGGACCGTTGCCCGCGAGGCCGTCGAAGCGCCGCTGCCCGAGGCCGAGGTGCTGGGCATCGACCAGACCCCGCGCAGCAGACCCGCTGGGAGCGGGACCTTGAAACGGGCAAGTGGTAGCTGACGTGGGACCAGTGGCACATCGGGTTCGCCGGCGCGCTCGGTACCGGCGGCCTGCTCGGCCAGGCCGAGGGCCGCACCGTCGCCGACGTGCTGGTCTGGATGTCCACTACATCACTGACCTGGAACGACAGTATCCAGCACGTTGCCATCGACACGTCGGCCACCTACCGGGCTGCGATCTGCACCGGCTTGGCGGACGCGGTAGTCGACCACGTCCACATCGTCCGGTTTGCGAACAAGATGCTGTCCTTAGTCCGGCGCCGCACCACTGCCGAATTCCGGGGTCGGCGCGGAGCCACCGACCTCGAGCAAAAGGTCTGCTGACGACTCCTGCGCAGCCGCGAGGACCGCACCGACGAGCAATTCGCGGAGATGTGGAATCCGCTGCCGGCCGAGGGGAAGATCGGCCGAACCCCCCTGCCCGAGTGGATCGCCAACGAGTCCCTGCGCATCCTTCTCGCCCTGGCCCGTACCGGCGCCGCCCGGCACCCAGTCGGCCGCACACGGTGGAATTTCCCCACCTGGTGAGCGGACACCGACATGCCCGAAGTCTGCATCCTCGCCCCACTGTCGACCGCTGGTGTACCGAGATCGCCACGTTCATCGACAGCAGACACAGCAGTGTGAGAGCGAATGCACCAACCACGTGATCACGCTCGCCGCCCGTGCCGTCTTCAGGTTCCGCAAGGTCGCCAACCGACGCCTAGACTGCGTCACCACTCGCCGAGCCCGTGGACACCTCCACATCGCTCAACTTCGAAGACCAAGGCAAGACTGGGGCGCCGACCTGAGGAGCGTCGCCAGTCACCGCACCGTGCCGATCCGTTCCGCGTCGCGCGCCATCCGATCGAACCGCTCCCGGAGCCACTCCAGCGTCTCCTTGTGCGAGTTCACGTACAGCACCCCCGCACGAACGGCCCGGACGACCAGGCGACCGAGGTCGAGGGGGTCGACTGCGGCTGCGACCCGGGTGGCGAGGAACTCCTGCATGGCCGGATCGTTCCGCTCTCCGGTTTCGCACGCGGCGAGGGAGGCCAGGATGCCCTCCGTCCGCACTCCGCCGGGCGTGAGAACGGTGACACCGACAGGCGCCGCGCGCTCGGCGAGTTCCGCGTGCAGCATCTCCGACAGCGTGATCACCGCTGCCTTCGCCGGCGGGTAGGCGCCCAGGATCGGGGCCGGCACGAGTCCCTGGCGCGATGAGGTGTTGACGATGTGGCCCTCGCCTTGTTCGAGCATCTGCGGGAGGAAGGCGTTCAGGCCGTGCAGTACGGAATAGACGGCCGTCGCCATCACGGACTCCCAGGCCGCCACGTCGATTGGCTCGCAGAAACCGCCACCGCCACCAGCCGAGGCGTTGTTGCAGAGGACGTGCACCGCCCCGAACCGCTCGAACGCCGCATCCCGCAGACGCACGATGGCGTCGACGTCGGAGACATCGGTCGGCACACCCATTGCCTCGACCCCGCTCGCGCGCAACGAGGCGACCGCGTCGCGCAGCGCGGCCTCGTCGACGTCGGCGAGCACGACGCGCATCCGTTGCTCGGCGAAAGCCCTCGCGAGGCCCAGACCCACGCCCCGGGCACCGCCTGTGATCACGGTGACTTTTCCGGCGAGTTCCTTCATGTGGGGTCTTCCTTCCGGGGATGGTGTCGGGTTCCGGTGCAGGGGGAGGGCACTGCGTCGGAACCCGACACTGGCAGGCGGACCTCCGTCCGGGAACCGCCGACTGACTCGGTCTCGACCGCGACATTTGTCGTTGGGCGGGGCGGCATCCGTCGTCAGGGGACGCGCTCCGAAGAGCCATGTCGTTCACCCCGGCGTCAGCCCCGACGGCCTGGCCGCCGCCGTCACCCGGCCGGCCAACGTAACGCGAGCGGGAGGAGCAGGCCAAGACGGGACGCGCACACCGATGACCAGGCCATGGCCTGCACTTGCCGACTGGGCCGACGGGTTGCGCCGGGACAGCCTCGTCAGCCGCGTCGCCCGCATCCCGCTCACGGAGCCGGCCCTGCTCGACGACACCGACGAGGCCCTGCGCCGCCTGCACGCCTTAGCCCCCACTGCGCTGGGCGACGCCCACGCCTCGATGACGGCACTCCGCTCACCCCCTCGTCCTGGCCGGCGTCGTCACCGCGCCCCGAGCCGACCGCGCAGGTTCATTTGCCCGCCCCGCCAGGGGTGCTGTTGCGGGGCGGAAGGCCCCAGGGGCCGGGGAGCGGGACGTGATGCCGCACACACCAGGGGGGTGCACCTGACCAGGCATGCGACCTGGTCGCCTCGTTCGCCAGAGTCGTGCCTTGCAGGGTGTTGATGGACCTTCCGGGTATTGAGAACATCGTCTGCTGGTGGTACAGCGGATTCGTGCCGCTGACCTGTGTAAATGCCTGGTTGGTAGCAGAGTTGGCAGGCTCTGGCCAGGGTATGGGGACCAAGGTGATGCTCCGCTCGGCACAGACCGTTCCGCTCGACTGACGTCGCAGGGCCGGCGCTACATCGTGCGCCGGCCCATGAACACGCTCACGTGACCACCCTGGCGGGAGCCCAGCGGTTGGCCAGGCTCCCGCTTTGTGTGCCGCCCGTTGAGGCGTGCCGGTGTCTAGGACGACACCAGCACCAGGGACCACAGCTGAGAGGAGGCGCCCGTGTACGCCTGCTGGACGATCTGCGCGCCGTCGCTGGTGGATGCTCCGGAAACGGTGAGCGCGAGACCCGAGTTGCGGTTCACCAGCTTGTAGTTGTAGCCGACGGCGACCACCTGCCACTGCTGGTCGTTGCCGCTGTTCTGCACCCACTGCACGGCGTTCGCGCCGCTAGCCGTGCTGGCCGCCAGGATGCCGAGGGCTCGGCCGCTGTTCTTGTCGAGCAGCGTGCTGTATCCGCTGCCGACATCCGTGACGTGCCACAACTGGTCGGCCGACCCGTTGTCTGTCCACTGCACGACGTTCTGCCCGTCGTGCAGGTCCGCGGCGTACACGCCGAGGGCCTTACCGCTGTTGGCGTTGACGAGCTTGTAGTACGCGCCGGTGGAGTTCCCGAAGTCGATGTCCGCGTAGGAGATCGTGGTTGTCCCGCCGACGATCTCGACTCGGCCCGTGTTGGGGATGTAGGTGAGGCTGCGGCTGTAGGAGGACGCCATCGTCGTGTGCTGCTGCGTCCACGCGCCGGTGCTGCTTCCGCTGGCGTTCGTCCAGATGTCCCCGCTGCTCCCGGCGTTGAAGAGGATCCGGCCGTTCGGCATGCGCATGAGCACCGGGCTGCCCCCGAGCGACAGACGGCTGGAGCCGGAGGTCACCGGCAGGGAGGTGATGCCGGTACCCGCGTCGCCGCCCACCGAGTAGAAGTGCAGGGGATCGCTGGCGATCTTGTAGCGGACATTGTTGCCCCCGCCCCAGTACTCGTAGGTGATCATCCACTTGCCGTCACTGGTCTGGACGACATTGGTCATGCCGGGGCGACCGCCGCCGATCTCACTGTAACCGGACGAATTGGTGACCGTCGTCCCGGAGACATCGACAACCGGGCTGCTCCACGACGAGCTGACGCCGTCCCATGTCCGGTGCGCAAGGATCTGTGTGGCGGGATCCGAAGTCGTGTTGTTGTTCGGGTCGAGCGTCGGGACGCCGGTCGACGAGTCGTAACCGGTGTAGTCGTTCTCGTCGGAGTAATAGGCCACGAGCTGGTTGTTGTAGACCATCAGGTACGGCTCCCAGACGGGGTCGTTCTGGTGGTAGGTGTTCTCAGTGGCCGGGTAGTTCGCGCCGTTGGACCAGCTGCCCGTCGTGATGACGTTGACGACATTCCACGTCGAGCCCGAGTCGGTGCTCGAGTAGAGCGCGATCGCCGTGTTGCTGCGGTCGCCGTCGTGCGTCGGCGTGTAGCTGGAGTTGGTCGCTTTCTGGTCGAGGTAGTTGTAGTCGTCGCCCGAGACGACGGTGGCCATCAGCAGTGTGCCGGATGCGAGATTTCCGACTGCCTGGGGCAGCACGTACAGATACGGGTTGGTCCAGTTACTGACGTACGAGGAGTAGGCGGGGTTCGACGACGCGTACGCCGGTGCCTTGACGTCTGCCAGTTGCTGCCAGGTCGTGCCGTTGTCGTCGCTCTTGTACAACGGGATCGTCTGGCCGTCGGCCGAGCCCGAGGCTGTCACCGTCGACTTTTCGAATGCCGCGACGAGTCGTCCGCTTGGCAGCGCGGCCGTTTTCGGGTACAGGGCGCAGTTGGTGGTCGCCTTCGTGCAGGATGCGTTGCTCGGGAGCTGGTAGAGGGTGGCGGGAGTCGGCGTGGACGCCTGCGCAGGCATCGCGAAGGTCCACAGCGCCGCGGCTATAGCCAGAACGACGATCAAAGCTTTACGCGGATGTCTTGTGCCTTTCATCTTTCCTCCCGAAAAGATAGACAAGATCGGATCTTGGAGCCCGGAGCGATCCGGGATCCGTATGCCGGCAGCCGGTGGTTTATCTCCGACTTGACGGCGCCGGAGCGGAGGCGTGTTTGTCTTCCCTCGGCCATTTGGAGAGTCCTGTCCACGTCGCGGCTTGGGATGCCAAACGTTCGAGTCGCGGACTGGGCCTGCGGATCGGTGCAGTTGGGCCCTGAGATGTCAGTTTTCGTGGTTGGCTGGTGGACGCATTCACGGCTTATGGCGTGCGCATGCGTCTACCGCTCGGCTGTATCCGCTCGGCGCGCCCGATTCCGTCGAGGGCGCGCAGCGCGTGAAATCCGAAGGGAGCCGAACTGCCTGTTGCCTCAACCGTTAACGGTGACAGGGGAATTGCTGATGTCACGTCGCTGTCGGTACTTCGCAGACGGCGCGGACCGGATGGGTGGTGGTCCGTTCAAAAGAGGCCGGCACTGCGCCATTCCGGCTGCGGTTGTAACGCAGCTCCCGTGCCGTCGTGCCATCGCGAACAAGGCAACCCCTTCACCTCCTCTGAACTCCCCGACGGGGAGCGGGGATGGGCTAATTATTCGGGCGTGGGGCATCCGTGTCACCAGTGCATTTCGAAAGTGTTTCGCGGAGGGGTGGTTCACTGAGGGTTTTCAGAGTGGCCCTCGGACGGGTGACGGCGGGACCGTAAGCAACGGACAGGGTCTCCGTGCCGTTGAGAGAGGTGTCTAGGTCTCAACTCTCCAGCTCAGAAACCCTGTTGGTCCCGTACCCTGCCGCACTCGACCTGCCGCACGCACTCGTGGAGTGGGTGACGATGCTGATCGTCACCCGTGAGGGTGACCGGCGCTGCAAACTCCGGCCGTCCGAGCGTGCGGTGATCGCTCTGGCATACCTGCGCCGGCACGCCCCCTGGCTCAGCTCGCCGCAGGTTTCCGTGTCTCCGTCGGCACCGCCCACGCGTACGTCACCACCGTCGTCGAGCACCTGGCCGACATGGCGCCGGGCCTGCTGAAGGTCCTGCGCGAGACAGGCCCCGACTACGTTCTCGTGGACGGCGCGCTCGCCGAGTGCGACCGGGTCGGCGACGGGCGCGCAGACTGTTCGACGAAGCACAAGCGGCACGGTGTGAACGTGCAGGTCATCACGGACCCGGCCGGTCGCACGCTGTGGCTCTCACCCGCCCTGCCCGGCCGCACACACGACCTGACCGCCGCCCGCACCCACAAGATCATCAGGATCTGCGAGCGCCAAGGCGTCCCCGTCCTCGCCGACATGGCCTATATCGGCGCGGGCGAGTGGGTCACCACCCCCAAACGCCGACCGCCCCAAGGTGAACTCACCACGACCGGGCGGACGGTCAACCGGGCGCTGTCCGCCGCTCGCGTACCCGTCGAACGAGGAATCGCCCGCCTCAAATCCTGGCAAATCTTCCGCAGAGCCCGTGCAGCCCGAACCGCATGACGTCAATCGCCAAGGTCGTCCTCACCTTGGAGCGGCACCGCTGAAAACCCTCACCGTGTATTGACGTGTCGGCGCACTCCTCGCAGTCCAGGACGGTTTCACAGTCCCGGTGATCATGTGAATGTTCAGGTTGCGACGGTAGGGCGCCGGGTGGTCGTCCTGATCCGTACGCAACGAAGCTCCGGTTGACGCCGGTGACCGATCAAGTCGCCTGCACCGCCCGGAGCCTCGACGCGCCGTCAGTCCGCCGGTATCTGGCTGGTCAAGCTGCGCACCCAACAGTACCGGTTGATCAAGCCGCCGAGCCTGCGGCTGCAGACTCCGGCCGACCTGTGGCATGGGCGCGCCAGGCGTCGCTCGTGAATGTTCTGCTGGCTGCCTGCTCGGCGGTGCTGCCCGGGGCGCGCTCCTGTCGCCGCGATCGACAGTGGGTACGAAGTGCCCCTCAGGCCGCCGCTCGGCCGCCTCGGAGCCCTCGCTGCGACGGTCTTCGATGCGCGGATCGCACCGAGTGCGGCGACCACCCGCCGGGTGCTGAACACCGCCTGTCCTGGTGGTCCGGTGGACCTGCTCGGATCGATCGGACCGGGGCCGAGGCCCTCACAGCGGACGGCAAGAACGCCGGGGCTCACACCACGGCGAGATCCCGGACGCCCATCCGCCGGCAGGGGTAGCGGCGCCGACCTCACCTTCACCCCACTGCGGGTGCCGGACAAGACGAATAAACCACACGCTTCGGCGAGTTGGATTGTTCTGGACGGGCTGTGGGAGATAGCGAAGCCGTTGATCCCTGCGCAGGGGGTGTGGCCGCAAGGTGGCGGAACGCAGGGCACACCTGATGAGACGCTGTCTGCGGCCATCGCCCATCTCTGGTCTCCGACTGTGTCTGGCGCCGGCTGCCGCTCTGCTTGCACATACCAATGTCGACGGCTCACCGCCGGTTCCCGACATGGTCCCGGGCCGGCGTCTGGGGCTGCCCGCACGACGCCGTGCTGCACCGGCTCGACGACGTCGGCTTCGGCGACGTCACCCGCGTCTCTGCCCCGCCCTCGCGTCATTTCTCCATCTGACGCTTTCCGCCCCGAAGCCCACTCGTGGCGTCCCTGGTCTTCTCCCCACGTGCGAACCACTCCGCGGTTTCCAGCCTCGGCTATTCACGGGCCGCCAGCTTCTTCGGCGTCAGCCGGCCATCCCGCGCGCATCTCATGCCCCGGCCTCCCGAAAGGGTTTCGAAGCGCCAGAAGCACACCCGTCACCGTGAGTTCAACTTCAGGACACACGCCCCTGCCAGGGTGCGGTGAATCTGCTTGAACTTGCAAGCAGTTCTTCGCCTCCCCCTCATCGCGTACAACCGGCACGCCGCTGCCGGTCCGGGCACCAGGAGTGAGCCACCACATGCACCCCCCGTTCAAGTCGTCCTCCAAGGCGAACAAGGCCCCCGCCCGCACGAACGCCCCGGTCAAGCGCATCGTCACTGTGGGCGCGCTGGCCCTCGCCTCGACGCTGTCCTTCGTCTCGCCCGCGAGCGCTGCGACCGACATCAGAGGCACCGAATCGTGGAGCACGGACAAGTTGTTGATGAGCCTGTGCACAGGCTCGACCGCGAAGACGTACTGGTTCATCGACGTCAACACCGGCAAGCTGGGGAAGGACACCACGAACGGCCTTCCGGCCAAGAGCCTCCCGGCGGGTTACGAGCGCTTCGAGGGCTCGTGCCGCTACCCGGAGTCGTCGAGCTGGACCTGGACCGGTTCGGACACCAGGGTCACCGAACCCCTGGTGAACTGCGCCTACGGCTCGACACTCAGCCAGACCGTCCAGGCGAACGGAAGCACCACGAGCACCACGACCAACAGCGTCTCCGGCTCGGTCGGCATCGAGTGGACCATCCTGGAGAAGGTCCTCTCGATCGAGGCCGGCGCCAGCTACCAGCGCAGCTGGTCGTACGCGAAGCAGTCGGGCTGGTCCGTCTCCACCACCATCGCCGTGAACCCGCGCCGGACGGGCTGGCTGGTGCTGCGCCCGGAGATGCGCACGGTGCGCAGCAACCCGATCTTCCACGTCGACAGGTACTCGTGGGGCAAGTCGGGCGGCGGTCAGGAGAACACCACCACCTGGCGCGGCCGCAGCTACAACGAGATCACCTCCCGCGGTGCCTACTACGACGCCAAGGCCAACGTTCTCAACTCCCAGGGCAAGCCCTCCGGCAAGTACGTGGCCTACGACCGAGCAGTGAACAGCTCGGACTGCTGACACGTTCACGGCGACGGCCTTCCGTGCCGGGCGGCCACCTTCCAGTGAGCTGATTTCGGCACGGGAGGATCTGTCGGAAGGCCAGCGGCGCCACCGCGGGAAAGCAGTAGGACCCGTCACCTGGGTCTGTCCAGCCGAAGACCGTACAGACCCAGACGAACTGTCGACCTGCCGTTGCCCGGCACGAGCATGGCGCAGAAGTGGCATCCGGCCGCAGGGCTCTCTACCGGCCAGTACCAGCGAACACCATGTGGGCCCTCTGTCGCCGGTGTGCTCGGTTCGAAGCCGTTCAGGCAGAGCCTGGTCCGGAGCCTCCGTCGGATGCGGAGCGGTTCAAGGTGCGCGTCGGCCTGCGGCCGTGGCGTTGGACAGGGAACGTGCTGTCCCACTGGGTCGGACTGGGCGGTAGCCGGTCGTGGTTCCACGGCGGCTGACAAACCCACTTGCCCCGCAGCGGTCGGCGATGACGACAGGTCGGCCGTGTGTGGCGCGGGAGCCGTAGTCCATGAGGAAGTCACCGACTCGCCCCTTACCGGAGCGTGTCGAGGTAGAGCGGTTGGACCACGATGTGACGCGGGTCTTCGGGCTTGGGTGAACCGGACTACTACCGTCCTGCAGGGCGGACCGGATCCCTCATCTTGACTGATCCGAGAAGTCGGTGCCGTTCGGGTGGAGCCGCTGCCCTGTCGGCCTGACCAGACCGGTCTCGTAGGCGAACACGACGGCCTGGACGCGGGCGCGTGCGCCGATCTTGGTGAGGATGCTGCTGATGTGGCTCTTGACCGTGGTCGGGGCTATCGAGAGCCGTTCGGCGATCTCCCGGCTGCTCCAGCCGGAGGCGAGAGCGGCAAGCACCTCGCATTCGCGCCCGCTGAGATGAGACAGCCTGTGTCTGCGTTCGGTGAGGTCGGCCCGGCTCTGCTCACGGACCGCGTCGACGAGTGCGCGGGTGAGCTGGGGAGACAGGACGGCACCTCCGAGCGCGATGGTGCGGAGAGCCGCTGTCAGCTCGTGGGGGAGGGCGTCCTTGAGGAGGAGTCCGTCGGCACCGGCGCGCAGAGCGGCGCACGCGGACTCGTCGGCGTCGAAGGGGGTGAGTATCAGCACCCGCGGGGGAATCCTGCCTGTCCCGTCAGTGTCAGGTGCCATCGGACCCTCGTCCGGCCGGCTGATGCGATGTATCGCCTGAATGTGCCTCTCGTCCGGCTGGCCCATGTCCATGAGGACGACGTCGGGCCGGAGCCTGTCGGCGAGTCGGACTGCCTGGGCGTAGGCGGTCGCCTCGCCCACGATCGTGAGGTCGGGCTGTGCTTCCAGGAACATCCGCAGGCCGAGGCGTTGCAGAGCCTGGTCGTTGACGATGAGTACGGTGGTCATGCGGGTGCTCTCCCGGCGGACCGGGGCCCTGGAGGCGTTCGGCCGGCGATGGTCGGGGCGGGGACGGTGTGTGGGGGGCGGGGACCCGGCCACGGATCCCGGGACGTTCCAGATCGTGGCCGGGCCCTTCACCCGCACCGGGCGCCTGTCCCCACGGACGGCCGATGCGGACCGGACGCGCGCTCCGCTTGAGTACGCGCGACCGGAGTCGCGGGCGCAGGAGAGAGTCAGGGGCGGCCTGCCTGATGGCCTCGCTGCTCTCCGGCTGTGGTGTCCTCAGCTCTTCACGGTGCTCAGGACCGCGTTGGCCATACCCTGTTCACCCCGTTCGTTGGGGTGGACCATCGCGGCGGGGCTGCTGGGCTTGAGGGGTTCGATCCATCGGGTGGCCGCCGGGGAGCAGGCGTCGTGGCCGGCGGACGGGGTGAAGGTGTCGACGTACGTGGCTCCCGCAGCTCGCGCGCGTTCGCCGAGCATGGTGTTGAGCTCCTGTTGCTTCTCGCGCAGGAACTTGACGTCGCCGGGAGCGATGGGCAGGCCGCGACCGCAGCGTGTGCCCTTGGCGGGCAGGATCGACGGGTAGCCGACGACGTAGACCCGGGCCTGGGGTGCACGGCGTTGGATCTCGGTCAGTGTGCGGGCGAGGCGGTCACCCGTGGCGCTGATCTTCTGGGCCACCTTGTCGGTTCCGCCGGAGGTGTACTTCTCCTCGCAGGGAGCCTTGTCCGTGATGTCCGTGACACGCTCGGCCAGTTTGAAGAGCGTTCCGGTGCCGACGCACTTGGTGATCATCGAGCTGAAGCCGATGTCGTTGCCGCCGATGCCGAGCGTGACCAACCGCGTGTCGGTGGTCAGCGCGGAGAGCT
>Ga0307517_10014151_pt1 | contig 10750 bp, 9 predicted proteins | sample 23_EM_MG_FD_194515 | JGI IMG/M metagenome (GOLD analysis project Ga0307517, IMG submission 194515) | Populus trichocarpa ectomycorrhiza microbial communities from riparian zone in the Pacific Northwest, United States - 23_EM | ecosystem: Host-associated > Plants > Roots > Unclassified | place...
TGGAGGAACAGTAAATCCCCCACACGGTTTAATATATTAGTTAATAATATATACAAGGGAAAAATAGAAAAAACACCGTGAGTTGCACAATGTTTTTCCCGCAAAGTTTAGATTATAGGTGTATGTATATGTGTGTGTATATATATATATATATATATATATATATAATATAAAGAAAAAATGAGGAAAACACTTGTACAATATTGTTTTTCCACGCGGTTTAGAATATAGGTAAAGTAACAGAAGTTCATTCATAATTGAAAGACAAGTTGAATAGTATAACGTGTTCTCTCTATTCCTTCTTCCAAGTCCTCCGACTTCCATCTCCCCATACTTCCGTACTCCCAAGTTTTGAATAATTCCAAACACCTTTCAATTTCTCACATGCTTGGATTCATAAGTATTTGCTATCTGACCGGTCCTCCTCCCTCCATTCTCCCTGTCTCTATCTCATTAATTGAATATTGTCTCTCTTTGTATACACAACCTGTTTCCTGTATTTATAATCATGTACACTGACTTAATTTAAGAAACAAGGGTGGTGGGGTTAAATTTTTTTACTTTTAGATTATTAATTTTAAATTTTTTAATACTATGTGAAATAAAATTTTAAATTTTAAAACAAAGTTCTATCAATAGTTTTATATTATCTATGATATGATGCATGACCCGAAGGAGGTAGTAGTTAACTCTTCATTTCATGCGATACCCTTTTAACCAATCCAATTGTCTTTATGATTAAGTCAGTGTACTGTAAACTTTCACGCGGATAAAAAGCATGCATAATCCTATCTTGTCTATATGATTATGTCATGAATTCGTGCTCGAAGGAAGGAAGACAAAAACAAGAATTATTCAGTTGACCATTTGGTTTTTTTTTTTTTATTATTATTAATATGGGTGTTCGGATCAGTTTATATGCACCTCGACTAATTTCACGAGTCTTAAAATTAGCGACTATGTAATCTTTTTGTGATCCTGAAATTTGTGTAATTCGAACTCGTAATCTCTAAAAAACAAATTCAATACCTAATTAAAATCTGATCAATTAAACTATATTTTTTAAAATTTACTATTTAGATAATTAAATGGAGTTGTTGTGATTATATGTCATATTTGAACGAATCAGTGTCTCATTCCACAAGAAACACATCACCACCATTGAAAACACGGTGTATAGCAATTGCACTAGGAACGCGCTCCGCTCCTGGTAGAAACATTTTTTTTTTAATATGAGAAAAAACTTTGATGAAGTCAAGAAAAAAAAGTACGATGATCGGGATAAATCAAAAATAAAGGACAGAAAAAGAGAGTAGCCATTAATATCCAGGGTTAACTTACCCTATTTCGGTTGACTATTCGAACAGGGATCATCTTGTATTCTCATTGCCAGCACAGACAAAAACACCTCAAAATCATTAAAAAAAACACAATAATTAAAAATCTCAAGAAGAGTCGATCCAGCTTTCTCTTTCTAACCAAGAATATAAAAAACCTGAACACCCAGAAATCAGTCAAAACCACATACTTCACTTGAATATATTAGTGTTCATCACCTGTAACAGTACTTTCCCATGGTCTTTTCTTTTAGCAATTCTTGAAAACTATGACGAAGCCCAATAATTTCTTGCAGAATCTGATGAAGCCTTTCAAGCTCAACTCAAGCAAAGGTAATTAAGAAAACCAGTTCATTCTCTTGGATTAAGTTCTAAGATGCTATGTGCATGACCCATTGATGATCTAACTGCTTGGTTTCTTGGTATGTGATTTGTTTGACCAGAGGGACCAGAAGAGGAGGACTTGGAGAAGATTGCTGAACAGGAACAGAAGCAGTTTTCTTTTGAGACTTTGCTCTCTGCTACCAAAGATTTCCACCCAACTCACAAGCTCGGTGAAGGTGGATTTGGACCTGTATACAAGGTAAATATTTCTCTTTAATTGGGTGTGTTAGTGAATCCCAATTTCTGTTTGGTCAAAAGAATTCGAAGAGTTATCATGCTCTTTTTGGTTTTTCCTTTCAAGAGTTGATGTTTTTTTTTTTCTTCCTGTGCTTGAGAGGAAGAATTGATGATTATTTGTATCAGTTTATCATTATTATTCTTTTTAATAAATATTGTTGTCATTATATTGTCTGCCACCGCGTTTTGGATCCTTAACACAATCATGCATATAATTGGTATCAAATAGACATATAGCCTATAAAACGTTAACAAAATGGCATTTGCTACATCAAGTTCTGCCAATTCTGTCTAGAATGTTTCGTGTTATTGAATAAGACTTTTTGAAATGAGACTAATTGTGGCCACTAGCCATGAAGAAAAACAATCAACCTGATTATCCAACTGCGCGAAACAAGTTTAAGATCTTGTAATTTAAAGGGTTATACTTGTATACTAATGAGAATAGATGCTCTCAGTACGGAATTAGTTAGAGGATATTTTTCGTTATATAACTTGTTCAAGGGGAAAAGGCCTATATCTCTGTCGGTACGCGCACGCGCGCGCAGGAAGCTAGCAAGTTATTCCAATCTTCTGTAGATCCTGAACTTTAATACCAATCTTGACGAGGCAAGGGTTCCTAGATCTCTAGGAAGGGAAAGAAGGCAATTGAGTGTTCTTCTAACTCTGGAATGTTTTAAATAGGGGAAGTTGGATGATGGGAGAGAGATTGCAGTGAAGAAGCTGTCTCACAGTTCAAATCAGGGGAAGAAAGAATTCATGAATGAGGCAAAGCTATTAGCACGAGTCCAGCATCGAAATATTGTAAATTTGTTAGGATATTGTGCACATGGTGTGGAAAAGCTACTGGTTTACGAGTATGTTGCCAATGAGAGCCTTGACAAGCTTCTGTTCAGTAAGTGCCAGTTAAAAGTTTGTTATTCTAGGATTCCTTTTCCTTTTCATGTTTTGTGACATTACTTTCCCACTTGCTCTTCTATGAGATGAACTAAGTTCAATTGAATAACACTAGCATGTTTAAGTTTCAATCTCTTCTCCTACAATTGCTCAATGATTATTTATGTTTTTGCAAAACGTATTTAAAGAAACTTGGATTATCTTTCTCAGTTTGGGGTTATTAATGATTTTTAGACCTTTGAAAGTTGTAGCAGATCTATATTATCAAGTGTTTTCTTTGGTGGATAGAAAGGAATCATGTTGTTATACAGGTTCAGTTTCTAAAGCAATTTGATCTGATGAGTAGCCTGACTGGATTAAATTAACCAAACATTTCCTTGACAACCAGCATTTTGTTTCCAAAGGACCTGTGATGCTGAATTAGTGGCGCACATTCATGTTCTAAATTTTGGTGCCAAGAAACTAACAACAGATGGTCAAGACAATATCATGTTCTTCATTACACGACTGTTTTTTAAAAAAAAGGTTTTACTTTCAACTGATCTTATTTTCTTAATTTGTTTTGTGGTTAAAATTCCAACATTTGTTTTGATTTGTTTATTTATTTCTAGTCATGATCTCTGGTTTGAGAATTAAATATTCGTAAGACAGATGATTTTCTTGCTCTTCACCTGTTCCAGCATTGTGGACCCATTCCTGAAAGACCTTGTTAAAATCATCGTTGCATAAATAAGTTGTGTCTTTGTCAGCTTGTTCCACCTTGCGAGAGAGAAAGATCATGAGGTTTTGACTTATCTATTTCTAAAAGTTTGATTTTGAACATGAGTGCCCCGGTCAACTGGGAATTTTTGTAGCATGCCTCTTTTGACAAGTTCTAGCCCAACTGTGGAGGCTGTGTGATCGTAATCTCATCCCTCACTGACTTCATAAAAAGAAAGAGAGAAGGAAGAAGGAGGTCTTCAACCTGCCTCTAACCAATGAGTTCTAAATTATTACATAATAAAAAAGCACAACATGATGGTTGTGCACTTGATTTTTTGTTGACATTGCTGTGCCCCAATCAAAATAGTCATAGTGATGATTTTCATGCAGAATCTGACAAAAGAGGACAGCTTGATTGGAAGACGAGATATAATATAATAATTGGCATTGCTCGGGGTTTGCTTTACCTTCATCAGGATTCTCACAGTTGCATCATCCACCGTGACATCAAGGCAAGCAATATTTTACTGGATGACAAATGGGTTCCTAAGATTGCTGATTTTGGCATGGCCCGTCTGTTCCCGGAAGATCAAACACATGTCAACACCCGTGTTGCTGGTACCAAGTATGTTTTCAAATTTCGACCGCCATAATAGGGGCCATATTTTTATGATTTGAACAGAGTCTGATTGCTTGGTATAAAGTTTGTGAATGATATAATAATTGGCTTATGATTGGCAACAGCGGGTATATGGCTCCAGAGTATGTCATGCATGGACATTTATCGGTGGGGGCAGACGTATTTAGCTTTGGGGTTTTGGTTCTGGAACTGATCAGCGGCCAAAGAAATTCAACATTTAGTCAACAGCATGTTGAAGCACAGAATCTACTTGATTGGGTAAGGACATGGTTTGTCATTTAACTAATTCATATTGTGGCGTTTTGTGGTGTTGTAGGTTTCATTTAACTAATTCATATCATGGCGCTTTGTGGTGTTGTAGGTTTCATTTGTCCATATTTGTTTATCAATTTCAATATCGTTGCTTGTTTGAGACTTCAACCATCTTTTTTGCCTTCTTTGAATTTGGTTTAGGAGAAAATTGGAAACAAAAATTTGGCTGATAACTTGTTGACATACAGGCAAAGTTACGTCAAGTTAATGTTGTTAGAATTGTGAAAGAAGTACTCAGTAAATTCATTGAATGAACTCATTCTTAAATTCTGCCCACTGCTCCTGGTAAGTTTTTTTTTTGATCCTATAGGCCAAAGATAACTTAATGTCGAAGATAATAATACATCAAGAAAGTCAAAATTGCAACACAATCACTAAGTTTTGAAGTGTTCTCACATAAGAAACCTTTTTCTTATTTTCTGGGCGTAAACCAAGAAAAAAGAAAGGTAAATATTGTTTGATCTTGGGAAAAGCTATAAAATCCAAATTGACATCAGATAGTATATATATGCTGATTTGGGAAGAGCCTACGGCCTACCTAGAGGATTCGATGGAATTGTAGTGAATCAAAGCTGGCTTTGGGAAATTGTTTCAAGCTGAGGTGCCCAAATTATTTTCAATTAATATGCATGGGCAACCTTGCATATCTGTTCTGAAATGACTTGTCTGCTACTACTTGGAGAAGCACCTGTGGAATTATATATTTTTATTATTGTGTTTTCCAGCATTTCGCATGGTTTAAAGCTTTGTTTTGCTGTTGGCGCAGGCATATAAGCACCACAAGAAAGATAGGAGTTTGGAGATTATGGACCCAGAATTAGCATCCTCAGCAGTCACCGAAGAGGTGAAAACATGTATTCATATAGGGCTGCTATGCACACAAGGTGATCCACAGTCGCGGCCGCATATGCGACGTATTGTTGTCCTGTTGTCAAGGAAACCTAGCAATCTAGAAGAACCAGGCAGACCTGGAGTTCCTGGTTCTAGATATAGGAGATCTCGAAGGCCAGGAGGAATGTCCTCAACTGCTGGAACATTCGGTACTGCTGGAACATTCGGTGAATCTGATTCCCGTACATTTAATTCAAGCTCAAATACTAAAACTGCCACCGCGTCTACCTCAGCTTCGAGAGAAACGCCCCCTTGAAGGCTAAAGCATATTTTAATTGGAATTATTTTCTTATTCTTTTTGTAATGTAGGCTGTCCTTTAGTGTGTAAATGTTAGCGGAAAGTTAGTGGTTAAATAGAAGCAATACTGATTACTCCTAGTTATTTATTAGATGGAAAATGGCAATAACAAAATAGTCTAGGGTTGGACTTTTTCTGTTACGAGAGAGGTAGAGGAGGAGAAGAAAATGAGGTTTCGAATCGCTGGTATCATGGAGGCCGATGTCTCTCTCCACTGCAGCCCTGGAATTTAATTGCCAGCGAAGAGTTGCAATGCTCGAATTCTTACTAATGTGTTTGAGGAATGTTGCATCATCGCTGTGGCGATAGATAAGATGTTCTTTTGTTGAAACCAAACGTTATTATTAACATATTAACGCTTACCATATTAACATTATCAAGGCTATACCATCAAAACTTCCCATATTAACATTATCAATTAATAATAATAATACAAAAACTAAAGAGTATTGACATGCTCAAAATAAATATTATTTATTGGATAGTGTTTTATGTTTTGTTTTTTTTTTGTTTTACCCATTAACAACATGATTTTTTTTAATTTTATTTTTTAACATTAGATTGTTTTGAGAATTATGATTTGTGATTTTTTTTTCTATCGGGTTATATATCGATCTCATAATTTTTTTTTATTATTTTAACTTTCAATATTGGATCTGTTTGAAGTAGAGGTTTGCAAAAAAAAATTCAATTTGCTTTCTATGGGATTATCCTGATCTCATGACTTGAGTTATGAGTTTGATCGTAGATAAAAACATGAACTCTGACCTTATACACATCTCTAATGGTAAGTTGTAAACTGTGAGTATCATCGGCTAACAAGAATAAGGAGTAACAAATGACTTAAATGAGTTGAATTTGTCTATACATAATTTAAGACGCATGTTTCGTGATTCCACTAAAAACTGAGGATGCACCTTATTAAAATGTTTCTAGGCTTCACCACCAGAAAGATGCACCATCACTTTATCTATTGTGTCATGTGAATGATGTCATGTCATGTGTTCATTGGTATTTGGAGACATCAATAACCTTTGCAGTCTAGGTATGACCAAGAAGTATCTATGTTTTCTATGTGCAACAAGAGTCATTTCCCTACCAGTTCTGAGTTAATAATGAGCATGCTCACGTGTTCTGCACTCGGTTAACTTTGCATTTTCAAGATAGTACAACATGTAAAAGTTTGAACATATGCTAATTTTCTGGTATCATAGACCGAGGGGTTTTATTATGGATTTAGTAGCATAAAAGTTTTCTTCCTGTCTATTTCCTTCAGGTAAAATGCTTTTAGCTCATTCCATAATTTTGTTATACTGCTGATAATTTACTGTGATTTGTATACTCATCCCATAATGGTTCATCAGAATTTCTTTAGATATAAAAAAAATATGGTCGCGTCTATATTAGATCCTCCATTTATGATTGGACATTCACTTGCATTATCTTGATTCATTCTCATCACATTCATAATCATGTTCATACAAGGATTAATATTGTTATTTACAACTCCATGCACGTTGCTAAAACTAAAAGTGAACCCAATCATCTTTTATACCATGGTCTAGGAACATATGGTTCTTCATGTGTAAACCAACACATGCATTTCTCCACAATTTTTTTTTTATATAAAAGACGCATCGTTACACCATCTGGATAATAAAAGTCTTTATTTTTATACTTTTTACATGGACATCTAATACCGCCTTCATTAATATTTGTCGGATTAGATAGTGCATAATTAATAAAACCCTCAACTCCATTACAATAATCCATCATATGCAACCCTTCAGGTAAATCTTAATACATCCATGAATGATCATCCTTACTTTCATCAAACATACATAAACTATTGGTTTAAGTCAAACTTATTCAATATATTTTAATAGTACTTTTAATTCATTATCAATTATTTATATAAATTCAAATTTCCATACATTTACCAGAATTTTCAACTCAACAATAAAATTGACAAGATATAAATTTTTTTTTTCAGGTGATTTTTTTTCCTAATAGGTTATATATCGATCTCGTGCATTTAGCTTTTTTTTCTTTCTTTTAATTTCAACCTTCAACATTAGATCCGTTGGAAGGGGCTTTGTAATTGTTTTCAATTTGCTTTCTATTGGATTATCGTAATTTTATGACCCGAGTTGCGGGTTTGGTAGTTTAACCAGGATTGACTCGAGTCATTTTTCTTATAACCCGGGTCATGATTTTGGCAGGTTAACATGTGTTAACTCGAGTTATTTTTTGTCCTTTTTAATTTAGTATATTTATTTCAATTTCATCATTCAATATTGAGTTGATTAAGAATTAACCTTTATATATTTTTTATTTTTTTATAGAGTTGTCATGGTCTCGTAATACTACTTTTTTCTTCTTCTTCTCTCTCCTTTTATTGGGCTTTTTCTTTAAAAAAATTGTTTTGTTTTTAATTTTGACCTTCAATATTTAGTTGGTTGGAACTGGGCTTCATGATTTTTTATTTATTTTCTTTCTATTAAGTTGTTTCGATCTCATAACCTGAGTCACAAGTTTGTCGGGTTAACCTAGGATGACTCAAATTATTATTATTATTATTTGCTTTTTTTAATTGTTTATTTTTTTTATTTTATCATTCAACAATAAGTTATTATACAATTGTGCTTCATAATATTTTTGATTTGTTTTCTATAAGGTAATCTTATTCTTATCACTTGCGACGTGAGTTTGTGGAGTTAACCCATATTATTATTTTTTGTTGTTTTTTTTTAAATCATTTTATGATTTCTTCGCCCAACAATGGATTGGTTTAAAGGTAGGCTTTATAATTTTTTTCAATTTGTTTTTTATGGTGTAATCTCGTTCTCATTACTCGGGTCGTAAGTTTAGCTGGTTTGAAATTAGGCTTCATGATTTTTTTCAATTTGATTTCTATTAAGTTATCCCGAATTGACTCAAGCCATCTTTTTTTTTAAAAAAAATTATATTTTTACATTTTTATCCTTAAATATATTTTCTTATTGAAAATAAAGCTTTCTAATTGATTTTATTATGTTTTTTTACGAGGCTGCAAGTTAATTACTTGAGTCCTAGATTCTGCAAATAAAGCAAGCTAATATGAGCTAATTTGATATGTCACTATCTCACCATTAAAATGTCGTGTCCCAGCATTTAATTTTTTTTTCGTATTTTTATATATTTTTACTATATAAAAAAAATAACTGACTTATGGCATGGCTATCTAGTGTCGTCCTTGAGGAAGTACACAAGGACGCTTATGTAACCAACCAAATAAGCAGGAGGGGTTCCGTGCATCTCAGAGGGGAGAACAGAAAGTGGGCACAAGAAATAAATCACCGCCCTCGGTTCTGAATTATGATTGACAAACAAAAATTTGTTCCTGGCCAGCCAAATTATTCGTCGAGCCAAACAGAGCCTCCCTTTCTGTCTATTTGTTGCTCGATGTACTAATCCAAACAACAACTCGGATCAAGAAAGGGACCAAATTTACTCGACCTTGCGTTCCTTTTTCACGTGTACTTGGACGAGTGCTTCTTCTTCTACTTTTACTGCAAAGAAACAATTCGCGTAATGTGTTAAAATTTTACCAATGCGATACATTCATCAATTTTTTCCCCATCACCTCTTTCTTTCTTATTTTTATTATTTACCCCCTTCCATCCCTGATGGTGCAAGAAGTCCGGTCATTTGTGGAATTTCAACAGCAAGCTCAACAACTATTCGATTTCTTACAAGATTCGTGTCAGATTTTAACTGGCTTTAGAAAACAACTTTCCCAGCGATTATTCCTATCTCCAATAAGAATACACCACGTTCGTAACTCTATTTCATAGGCAATAAACACCTCCTTGTTGTAGAAACACCATTTAAAAAAACAGGGACAACATCGTAAATTCAAATAGCATAAATCTAAAATCCCCAATCTAGCCGCTACCAGGTCATCAATCCGAGTCCTTCCCTTCTAAGCAAACCGAAACCGTCCGATCAAAACCAAAAAACACAATCCCCAGCCGCTAGATCCTTCATCAACCCCTCGTCTTTCTTCACTTTCCTTTCCTCTCCATCCAATCCTCAAGAAAACCCCTCCTTTTTAAATCCAACCCTTTACCCCCTTTCCTTTCTCCACACCAAACACACACAGTTCCTTCGATCTCCTTCTCTTTTAGAAAACATTTGTCTGTTTCCATGGCTACCATCACTGAAGATTCTACTAACCCCCAACCTCCTCCTCCACCACCAGCAGCGGCACCAGCTCCACCCCAACAACAGTCACAGCAACAATCCTCCGCTCCCCCTCAGTATCCTGAGGTGACAATTTCATGAGATGGCGATCGATACTATTTCTTTGTTTATTTCCAGTTCTGTCTGGTTTATAATGTGTTTTTTCCCTTCTGTTTCCAGATGATTATGGCGGCTATTGAGGCATTGAACGAGAAAGAAGGGTCAAACAAGACATCAATTTCGAAACAAATTGAGTCAACACACCCCGATCTGCCACCTGCACATAGCACACTCCTCTCCCACCATTTGAATAAGATGAAGCAAAGTGGTCAGCTTGTTTTGGTCAAGAATAACTACATGAAGCCTGACCCCAACGCTCCCCCGAAGAGAGGCAGAGGCCGCCCTCCCAAGCCTAAGCTTCCAACCCCACCAGGAACTGTTTCTGGACCTCCCAGGCCACGTGGCCGCCCTCCCAAACCAAGGGATCCTTTCGCGCCTGTGGCTTCCCCTAAGAAGAAGACGACAAGTACTGGAACTGGGAGGCCGCGTGGTCGTCCACCTAAGAACGCTAGTACGGCGGTTCCCGCTGCGAGTTCTGGTGGTGCTCCACCCAGCGGTGCGCGGAGAGGAAGGGGGAGGCCGCCTAAGGCGAAGCCAGCCGTGGCACCCGTCGCTGGCTGAGTGGAATTAGAGCAAGGGAGAGAGGAGAGATAGGAATCAGTTTCTTTAATCTTTTTTTTTTCCTTTTTAACTTTTTTTCTTTTAGGTAGACAAGGGAACTACTAATTGATGTTGTAGCTTAAGCTTTAGCGTTCTTTTTTTTTTTTT
>Ga0307517_10014152_pt1 | contig 10750 bp, 9 predicted proteins | sample 23_EM_MG_FD_194515 | JGI IMG/M metagenome (GOLD analysis project Ga0307517, IMG submission 194515) | Populus trichocarpa ectomycorrhiza microbial communities from riparian zone in the Pacific Northwest, United States - 23_EM | ecosystem: Host-associated > Plants > Roots > Unclassified | place...
TCAGCCTCTCCATCCTGCTTTAATCTCTTTTGTCATGTTCTGTATTCTTGGCTTTCTCTCCCTCCTCCCTCTATCTCGACAGCGAGAAGACCGTAATTATTGTGTTTCGCATTGACTTGATTTTTTCTTAATTATTATAATATGAAAGTAATAGATCTCTAGTTTTTTTTTTTTTCCCCGGTGAAACTTATGAAAAATTACAGTGTATATTAATTAGCTAAATCCTTTCAAATACATCACGTCTTGCATCATCCCATGAATAAATAGAATTATTAATCCCGATAGTTGTATTTTGAAACTTTATATTTGCTATTTAGAAATTACTTGTTTAAATTTCACAAATTTTAGAATTATTGAAAACTTATATGATTATTAATTTTAGGATATGTGAGATTAGTTAAGATACGCGCAAGCTGATCCAGACATCCATATTAATAAAATAAATAAATAAATAGAATTTGCCAATTAGGTTATTTACTTAAGCGTATGAATCCAAATTTGATTGAAATTAAGTTTTTTTAAATTATTTTAAATGTTAACCAATTAAATTTAAACTTGATTAACCTAATCAAATCATGTAAAACTCAATCGGGTGAGCTCCGAGAAATCATTGGAATTCTTATTTAAAATGATTTTGTGTGGGGATTGATCCGATGGCATTAGCCCTTTACAAGATTGGATAATGGGATTTCAAAGAGTGACCACTTTGGGATTTTCATGGGCAAAGGCCTCAGATGGTGTTTCTCAACAGTATCTGCTAAAAGGCTTGTTTTAGCCCATACATATAGAGCGTGAAAGCCCAACAGTATATGCACTGTAATATTTTAAGACTTTAAATACGAGTACAAGAGCAATATTTGATTTTTATAATACCGATATTTAAGTTTGTTATTGGAGCACGTGCTCTTATAATTTAAATTTATTAATGAAGATTATGTCGAGGGTTTTCATGTAACTCCCCATATAAATATTATTTAAAATACCTTAATTTAATACTAAACCGTTAATTATCAAAAGGAAGATGCCCTGCTACCCTAACTTCGATTGCAGGGCCCACTAACACACAAATTTCAAGCTTTTCAAACATTTAAAACAAAAGCGGAAAAGCAATCTATTTCCCGCCGCGAATTTAAAACACCCCGGCCACGTCATCAATCCTCGCAAATCCATACCCGCCAATCAAACCACGCCTTCTCTTCCTATATGAACAAAGCCCCGTCACCAACCCCATGCCACACGAATACTTCTCTCCCAGTGAAGGAAAAAAACATTTCTCTGATTTTTGCGTGAAAATGAGTTCAAAAGGAGCAGCAGTAGCCTCTACAAGGGGAGGGAGAGGAAAGCCAAAGGCCTCCAAGGCGGTGTCAAGGTCCCAGAAGGCAGGGCTACAGTTCCCAGTGGGAAGGATTGCAAGGTTTTTGAAAACCGGAAAGTATGCTGAACGTCTTGGTGCTGGATCTCCTGTCTACCTCTCCGCTGTCCTTGAATACCTCGCTGCCGAGGTTCGTTTCCCTTAACTTCTCTAACCGGGTCTCTAAACTTGTTTTTAATCACGGGTTCTGATTTGTGTTCCGGGGTTTCAGGTTCTTGAGCTTGCTGGGAATGCTGCGAGAGATAACAAGAAGAACCGGATCATACCGAGGCACATCCAGCTTGCAGTGAGGAATGATGAGGAGTTGGGGAAGCTGTTGGGGTCGGTTACAATTGCAAATGGAGGTGTTTTGCCTAACATTAACCAGACTCTGCTTCCTAAGAAGGCTGGCAAAGGGAAGAGCGGTGACATTGGATCTGCTTCTCAGGAGTTTTAGGGCTTTTGATTAGGATGTGCTTATAGGTTGTCATATACATTGCTTAGGGTTTTTCTATGTATTTTTGGAGTTGTCTAATGAAATTAAACATTTAGTTGCTTAACATCCTGCCCTTCTCTGCTTTGATTTTGAATTAATATAATTTTTTTATTAATTAATCAATATAATTATATTAATTATTTGGAATTAGTTGAATTATTCAATTCTATTTTTTTTTAAATATGATATTGCATAAAAAACATTAGAAATTTTATCAAAATAATGAAGCTCCACATAATTTATATCAGGCCAGCAAAGCAAAGCCCAAAAGCCCACAAATGCCATTAAAAAAAAGCGGAAATCAAAAACAAAAAATTCAATTTCGCGCCGCGAGAGTGAAAACATAAGCCACGTCATCGATCCCAGTATACCTGAACCCACCAATCAGATCATACCTCCTCTCCTTATATAAGCAAACACCACCACCACCACCACCACTCCAAAAATCAAAATCACCTCTCTCATTTCTTCTCCACTCTCTAGGACCAAAACTAGGGTTAGGGTTTTACAGCGTTGTATTTTGGTAAAATCATTTGATTTGAAGATGAGTTCGAAGGAAGGAGGCGCGTCTACTAAGGGAGGAAGAGGTAAACCAAAGGCATCTAAGTCCGTGTCGAGATCACAGAAAGCAGGGTTGCAATTTCCAGTAGGGAGGATTGCTAGGTTCTTGAAGGCTGGTAAATATGCTGAACGTGTTGGTGCTGGTGCTCCTGTCTATCTCGCCGCTGTCCTCGAGTATCTCGCTGCCGAGGTCCGTTTTCTTTACCTTTTGGCCTTTTGAGCTGTTTTTTCAATGGGGTTGTTGGGTCATTTTCTTGTGTTTATTGATTTTGGGTCAAAACAAAATCTCTTATCTAATTTATTTGAAAATGTTGATTTTTTCCCTCTTGCAATTGTTGTGTTATTAGTTCATAATTAATTATTTTTTTTTTCAAATCAGACTTGAATTTGTTAATAAATTATTTGAAACGGGTGTTCGATTTTGATTAGGTGCTTGAGTTAGCTGGGAATGCAGCGAGAGATAATAAGAAGAATCGTATAGTGCCAAGGCACATTCAGCTTGCAGTAAGGAACGACGAGGAATTAAGCAAGCTATTGGGGTCAGTTACAATTGCTAATGGAGGTGTTTTGCCTAATATTCACCAGACACTTCTTCCCAAGAAGATGGGCAAAGGAAAGGGTGACATTGGATCTGCTTCTCAGGAGTTTTAGGCTTTGATATGGCCTGTATTTTTTTGGGTGTTATTAGGGTTTCCACAGTCTGTATTATATTCTTTTTGATGTCCTGGCTACGTGGGGTTTTACTCTGCTGTATGTTTTTGGTAAAGCTGAGGCTTTTTGGAATCTACATCTAATGGAACTGCTCTTTTCTCGTTTTAAATGCTCCTCTTCTGCTGCGATGATTGTTTGGAAAGCCCTATGACTTGTGGGCAAGCAATTCATAGTTTTACAACATAGTTTCTTCAGTCCTTCATCATTACAGAAGCCAGCTTCCCGTGTCATAGCCTATACAAATCGGGATCTAGCTTCGAGATGACGATTCAAGATAAAGACAGTGTTTAGTGTGAAAGTTTGCTTCCCTCTCTGAGAGGTCCAACCATTTCTCTGCTCATCAAGCTGTTGCATAATTGCAAAATAGTAATAAAGAATCCAGCCTGACCTTCGCAACTTCAGAATGAAGGCCTTCTGAGCTTCCAAAAGCCAGGTGCTCTGCCACAAATCCTCGTAATATTATGCAAGAAAACATGTTCAGAGACGGCAGGAGGAAAGAAAGAAACCCATGCTACAAGTATGATATGAATGAGGGTGTGCAGAGTTAGTTTGTTGGGAATACAGAGCATTTCTAAAATCATAATTAAAATAGAATTACTTGAACTTGGATTGCTAGCCAATTAAGCTGTTTAAGCTTAAATATTCAACGAAAGCCAAGTCAATCTAGCTTCTCTATGAGCGTATTCAATTGTTTTTATCTACATTCGTATTGTCTATATCCGTCTTGAAAGTTTTTCAAGTTTGAGATGCTTTTCCCTCTAAAATTTCAAAGCAGTTCCATGAAATCCCCCTTGACATGACAAGATAAAAACTTGTTCCAGAGTATCTAGTAACACAGAGTATCAAAGATATTACTAGCAACAGATGAAAATATTACAGCATTGCGGCTGTATTTTCTCAACATGTTTTAGTTTCTGGACAAGTTTGACAATGGTAGAGGTGCTAAAGAAGGAAACCGACTTTGTCCTACTTGCAGACATAGAAAAAATGATCTTCTCCACAGGTAGACTCCCTGGCTTCATCATCCATCGAGCTTTCATGTTTTCTTAGCTGATCCTGTGAAAGATAATCAGGCCAAAAAACCATCTTGGGTAAACATACAATTAATACGATGGATCGCTAAAAATTAATGATTCGATCTTAAAGTATGAATTACATGAAACAACCGGCAAAGCTATCACCAAATGATTAACGGATCCTTGAATAATTAAATTTCCCGACAAAATCTTAACTAGAACATTTGAAATAAAAAAATGTTTTACAAATAGAGAGAGACAGGTACTTTTTTGGCAGCTCCAAATTCACTGAGGCCACCAGGTTTGCCTTGTTGCATGAGGTGAGAGATGACTTCAAATTGCCTCTTGAGAGCTTAAAATCCAATCTTTTTGTTAAAATTGAAGAGGATAACTCTGCCATACGACGTCGTAAAACCTGATTTCTCTATCCGGACCTGTCTCGGAAATTTCATTTCTTTAATGGGTTTTGCTAGCTAGTCTGTTTGATTTCTAAGAAAATAAAGGCACCGGTCGAGTTGTATAGTAGTCGAAAAGTGTCAAACGATGTCGTTTTAGGTGATGGAGTTATATCCCGTTTGTGTGGCTGACAATTAAAAATATTGCATTTTGAGGTATAAAAAAGTTTTTATTTTGTGTCATTCATTTTTTTTTTTTAAAAAAACTGTCTTGAATGGGCACAGTAGTGTATTACACAGGTTTAGTTCCTCCAAGATTGAGATTATGCTCTAAAAAAATTGTGGGTTCTTCAGTTGGTGTACAAAGACAGCAAGTTTTGGAGCAAGTGGACAAGGAGCTGAGTAAGGGAGATGAAAGAGCAGCACTCTCTCTTGTCAAGGATTTGCAAGGGAAGCCCGGTGGGCTTAGATGTTTTGGTGCTGGAAGGCAGGTGGGGCACCAAAAAGTTTCTCACCCTTCTGTTTTTACTTCTAGTTGTGGTGGTGCTTTTGTCTTTCTGTCTGTGTTGAAAGAACCGTTTGCTTCCTTGAATGAGTAAATGAACTGTGCAGATACCACAAAGGCTTTACACATTGGATGAATTGAAGCTAAATGGAATAGAGACAAGATCACTTTTATCTCCTGTGGATGCAACTCTTGGTGCTATAGAAAGAACTCTGCAGCTTGCTGGTGTTGCTGGAGGGCTTGCTACATGGAATGCATTTGGGTTTAGTCCACAACAGATCCTCCTTTTCTCCTTGGGGTTGTTGTTTTTGTGGACTTTGGACTCTGTAAGTTCCTCATGCTTATCTAAATTTGTCTCAAAACCTATCTCCTTATTTATTATGTTACTGCAGGCAGCCTTTGGATACTGAATTTTCACCTTAACAATGCATGCATAAATATAATCATGGTTTTGGTCCTACTTGCATGCATTTGGTCGTAATTGTGATTTATTTGTCGGTTTAATTTCTTGTCCACTCGCTTTCAAAGATAAGGTTGTTTCCAAATTCGTTATGTTTCTCTATTGCAGAAGGTGTGCCTGGCTGCCTGCACCTTTATGTACTGTCAAAGATCACTTCCTCGCTATTTTCTTGTATAAAATTTTGAATGTTCTTCCTGAGCAAGTAGTGAGAACTTGAACCAGAATCCCCGAGACCCCTAGTCTACTGTCTATTGCTGCTATAAATTTACTTGTCTTGAACAAATATAAGTTGGCACCCTCTATGTTATTTTAGTGTCTAATCCAGTGGATTTTGTAGGTGTCTTTTAATGGAGGTCTTGGCAGCTTGGTTCTTGATACAATTGGGCACACCTTCAGTCAGAAGTACCACAACCGGGTTATTCAAGTAAGACCTCTCTCTCTCATATTAGTCCACACAGATATATGATGTTGAAGTCTGTGCTGCTTGCTTATTTCGAGTCGTGTAACATTTTCACACAGATCCAACTCAGAGGGTACTAGTACTGATAGTATGTATTCTTTTATCAGTGCTCCATGTCTTCTGTATCCATGGACATCTGAATTCATGTTAATGGAAGTGGTTTCTAATATCACAAAATAACTGCTTTCCAATTTCCCCCCTTTTCCGCCTGCAGCATGAAGCTGGCCATTTCCTGATTGCCTACATGGTGGGCATCCTTCCAAGAGGTTATACACTTACAAGCCTGGAAGCTTTACAGAAGGATGGATCTTTCAATGTTCAAGCAGGGACTGCTTTTGTGGATTTTGATTTTCTTGAAGAAGTAGGTTGGCTTTTGCGATTTGAATTTTGTTCTGTGATATTTCACTACCCTGCATTTCAACAGTCTCATATACTGCTTCCATCGTGTTGTATTCATCTTAATTAGTGCGGTGGATGGGTCGCTTTTATTATTTTCTTGTTTATTGTCAGCTCATGGCATTTCTTAAGTTGCCTTGGCTCTCCAGCAATTAGATAAGCATTTCGCAAGGAATCAAGGGTTCTGAATCATACTTAACTGTTCTATTCCAGCTCCAGTCTATCAAGTAGCAGAATTATGGACCCTTTGGAAAGTGTGGACACAAAGTAGTAGTGCTACTTGAACAATCTAGGACCTATGAATTTATGGAAGTATGAAAGTTTTGACAGATCAACTTTACTTACAATTTTTCTACTGGAATTCTCACATTGTGAATTGCTGTTTGCTACAAAACTGCATGCTTTTTTGCTGATCAGGTTTCAGAAGGAACATTATTTTGAAATTACTTATTCTTGGTATTGCTGCTGATTCTTCCACTTTCCATGGCATACAGGTTAATACAGGAAAAGTATCAGCTACGGTATGTAGTTGACTTCTTAAGTTCAGATTTTGCTGCTTGTGAGTGAAATACAAAATTGAATATTGCTGTAGAAATGATTAAGCTCCTTGGACGTGATAATTATTCTTACATGTGGACTTCGGATGTTCTTCTAGACTCTGAACAGATTCTCCTGTATAGCACTTGCGGGTGTAGCGACCGAGTACCTTTTATTCGGATACGCCGAGGGTGGACTTGCTGATATAAATAAGGTCTGAGCAAACCCTCAGATTAATCGTTTTTGGAGTTCTGTAATGACAGGTTTCGTCATGCAGAAATCTCAGGAATATGCAAATATTGACTTTAACTGTGGAACCTTATCATTTGCTTATTGCACAGTTGGATATGTTAATCAAGGGCTTAGGCTTCACTCAAAAGAAAGCAGATTCCCAAGTCAGATGGTCTGTCCTGAACACTATCCTAATGTTGCGTCGTCATGAAGGAGCCAGAGAAAAACTTGCAGAGGCCATGACAATGGGAAAATCAGTAGGATCTTGCATCGGAATTATAGAAGATAATATAGATGCTGCAGATATCTAGTTGCTGCTGGGTTTACAGCCACTGTTGCTTCCTGGAAATTCAATCCCGCAACAATTTTCTAAACAAATTTTGTCCTGTCTTGTAAACTGCATCTTGCTGGATTTCATATGTAGAGACTCCTATCTGTAATACTTATTGTAAATCATTTAGACCATTCACAATTCTATGTCAATGGGCTTTGAATCCTCTCTTACCCATATGCCAGTTTCCCAACTTAAATAAAAGAAAATTAGAAAAAAAAAAACAAACCTTTTCTACTGATAATTTAATTGTTTTTATAGTCAAACTTGCTCTTAGAGGTTGTTGCAACTGGTTACTGGTTTCCTTGTTTCTTCGCTTGAACTCGTAACAGAAATAGGTGTGCTTCAGGTTCTGTTGCCAGCATTGCTGTAATACTGTGTTGCTTCAATTTTTTGATAATGTTTTGTTTTAAATTTCATGGAATGATGTTGAAACTTCAAATTTCTGTTTTAATTTTTCACTTTCATTATTAGTTTTCTGGTGTTCACAGTGGCTGCTGTGCTCGTACAGCACTCAATTACTTCTGATGGTGTTTCTTGCCATTGTTTCTCTATTGTTGCCAAGATTCTTTAGCTACCATGCCGGCCTCTGTCTCACAAACACCACAACAAATGAGGTCTTTATCATATAATTTTGCTTTTCTTATTCATACATGATTTGGCTCCACTGCAGCGACTTCACCCGATGGGAAAAAGAAGGAAAAGTCAACTATGTTAAGCCACAAAAACGACTACAGATATGAAAATTCCCTGCTTCCTCTATGGAATACCAAATATCTCTGGAAATTCCCGAGGAAGTTGTCCTTTCCTTTCTTCATGCCTCCTAATGTCAGAATCCAACCATGAGTTTGCCATAACGAAAGCAGTTAACTAAGAAACATCTAAAGCCAGAAAATTCTTGATTACTGGGCCGATGATATTCCGGTAGGATGAGCAGCGAAGCAAAGCGTCCGGAAAGCAAATGAAAATCCTTTTTCCGGATATCCCCCTTGAAGATACTCAGGTCGTTGCCAAGGAAAAAATGTAAGGCGAGGGCTTCTTCATCTTCAACTGTTTTGCATTTATAAATTATAAATTATATTAACTGATTACAATACCCGAAATGGGGATGTAGCTCAAATGGTAGAGCGCTCGCTTTGCATGCGAGAGGTACAGGGTTCGATCCCCTGCATCTCCATCTTATATTTTTCCGTTTAAACGCCTTACCCAGCCATAATTCAGTTTAATAACGTGTTTATTATTATTTTTTAGTTGAAAATGTATTAAAATAATATATATATATATATATATATATATATAAAGGATAAAAACAATAATTAAATGATACCTAAAGGATATAAAGATGGAAAGTATCAAAGATTGAAGTACGTACCACTTTTCATTCTCCATGGCAAGGGGCATTTTGCGAATAAAAGAACTTGGGATAGCTAATTTCAAAATATAAAAGTGATTTTTTAAAATGTTTTTTTATTTTAAAATATATTAAAATAATATTTGTTTATTTTAAAATTTATTTTTTATATTATTATATCAAAACAATCTAAAAAACACATAAAAATAATAATTTAAAACTACAAAAAAAAAAAATCAAGAATCATCAAAAACACTATCGAATTGCCAAAACAAACACCACCTCAAACCACAACTAAATCATCTGCCCCAGCTCTCCAGCATTTTGTGACATAGGACACTTATAATATGATTTTATTTTAAAAAACATGAATAAATCAAATGAGTTTTTTTTTCTAAAATAGATATGTTTTTTAATCCAATAACTAAATTAAAATAAAATTTAAATAGTAAGTTTAATTTTTTTCTTAAAAAATCATATCTATCTGGTGGAGGCCCGAATCATGCTCAATTTAAGTCTGGAAGTTCCTCTTCCAGACTTTTTTTTATATATAATTTTTTTTTTTATTTTCGAATTCCTTTCTAATCAAGTTAGAATTTTATTTAATTCTATAAAGAGTTTTTTTTTATTTTAAATACTAGTTCTACACTTTATAAGAAATTACTAATTTATTAACTATTCATCATATTTTATGATTTATTGCATTTCTCATTTTAATTTATAAAAAAATATATTTTGGAAGAAAAAAAACAAGAAAACTAATATGCCATCTATATATAAAAATACATGCGATTTCGAGTGAATGACCAGCCATTTATATACACATAGTTCTCCATTTTAATGCCAAAAATCACAAGCATTTCTTTTTTTTAAAAATAAAAATAAAATGGAAACAATAGAGTAACAAATATAAAAACATTTATTTAGGAACTTGTATTATGGTGTAGAAATAATGTGGAGAAAATTAAAAAGGGCTAAAATCTGAAAAAAAGAATGAGATTTTTTTCCTAATTTCCTAATACATATTTCTTAACACGAACAACCTTCGGTTTACGCCCGATATGTGCAGTATTTGAGGAATTTTGACATGATTCTAGAGAAGAAGGCTCTCTAGCAAACATGACGAGCATGTGGTTTGATATCTCTAGACCTGAAATAGGTCAAAAACTGTCCAGGCAGCTCTTCCAAAAGAGCTTGAACGACAGAAATCTGTCCACCTGCTCAAAGCACAATGAACATATTAGTTGAGATTTCAAGAATAGAGAGAATACACAGAAGTAAATTAGTAGCACCACCTTTTGAACCCTATAGTCTAAGAGATGAAATTGCTAATGGTCACTTGCATTCAAGCATGAATGAAAGACTCAACTAGGTCAAACATGAGCACTCAGCTTATAAGAGATAGAAGCAAAGTATTCCCTGAGACATCAGGATATACAAGATGTCAGCTATGTTACGAGCAGACTCTCAACAAATAAGGTATGTGTAAGAGTGGCTAGTCAGTTTGAGTGTGTGCCTCCATGCGCAGTTCAACAATATGGCCACAGATGTGTATGATGAAGGCAGCAACGAGCCATCATCATCTGGCCTTTCTTTGACACTTCAAAAGCGATTTTGTGCAGTTAATTATATGATATTTATCCACCAGACAGACAGCATCTCACTACGAACTGCAAATTATGGTTTCTAAATATTGTCTACCACTATCCAATAGTATTTATAAACGAAGGCCGCAAAAGAATTGCATTCAGCCACCCAGCTTTAATTTCCAACAATTTAGACCGTACTTTAATTTGTCAGTCTGTCCCATAAAGACGACAAAGCTTGACCAGCTTTGGGTTCATTCAAATAAGTTTTCAGGGATAAAAAAAAGGTGGCATCAATTATACTCACTGTTCACTTCTCGCATTGGGACAAATTGTACAATATCTCGTGTAGCCACCCGACCA
>Ga0307517_10014153_pt1 | contig 10750 bp, 8 predicted proteins | sample 23_EM_MG_FD_194515 | JGI IMG/M metagenome (GOLD analysis project Ga0307517, IMG submission 194515) | Populus trichocarpa ectomycorrhiza microbial communities from riparian zone in the Pacific Northwest, United States - 23_EM | ecosystem: Host-associated > Plants > Roots > Unclassified | place...
CATGACCATTTTCTTTTGATAAATAGAGAGATTGAGATTTTTCTGAGGAGCCAAGTGGACAAAACTTGACATATTATTATGTGATTTGTTGGGCCATTAACAACCTTTTGTTGTTCGGTCAAGAAATTTGGGCCCAACACCAAGGCCGATCAACTTGTTGTCCAGATAGAAATTTGAGCCGAATGCCCAACTACTACTTAAAAAAAAGACAACTTATTGTTCGGGCTAGCTGCTGTAGCCTAAAGGAGAGAAGCTCGAACAGAGCAAGGTGTTTGGGCATTCGGCTCATCTCTAACTACAATATGCACTAAGGTTTCGCTTGCCATTAAAAAAAAAAAAAATTTGTAATATTTCCCTTCCATGAAGAGCGATTCGAACACACAAAACCCCAAAAAATATTGTCTTTCATTACTATAACGAACACGATATCGAGGATCGTTTAAAAAATAAAATTTATATTTCCTATAAAATCATATATTTTTTCTCTGAAATTTTTATACATTTTTGTAAAATTATTTCTTTGATTTTAACCTAAATAAACCGATTCAAGAAATAAAAAAAGCAAAAGATTCTCATTATGAAGATTATTAAAAAATAATGAAATTAAAAAAATAAAATCATTATGAGATATATGATATTGTAGAGAAAAAAGTGTTACTTTTTAAACAAGTTTAGTTATTTAAATCCACCTAACTCTTATCAATCTTTTAAAATTGTTTGACTAATTTTGATAAAGTTTACCATTTCGACATGTAAAGGTAAAATTAAAAACTTTGACCAAGTTTACAATTTGATAAATAGAGATTTAATTGAAAATATTTTCATCCAAGAACTAAATTATATTTATTATAAAATACAATAACTAAAAATTCTAATTAAGGATTTATTTAAAAAAAATTATAGTAATCAAACCGAACCAAGTTGATTGTTGTCAAAGAATCTCATGTGCACATGACTCCTGTTAGTTTAATAATACCAATTGATGAAATGATATATATATATTAGTGTTTAATATTATGTTATGGGGTGTTTTTTTAAAATAATTTTTATTTTAAAATACATTAAAATAATATGGAGCCTTTATCTTGTAAAAATTCAGTTTGTAAAATACGTACCCTTTTCTTTTCAAGTATATGAATTGCTGGCAGATTAATTTAATGCATGTTTTTAATTGAAAAGTGGGATCCCCCCCCCCTCAAAAGTATTAAACGAAGTGTGTGTGTGTGTGTGTGTGTGTGTGAGAAAGAGAGGTGGGGATAATGGCAAGTTGTTAACAATATGATGAACTCAAACATCACAATCTTGATTGAAAAATGATGGCCACAAACATAATACTATATGATCTTGCCACGTACGATTCAATTAACGTGCCAATAGCAAGCTTGTTCAGTTGTCGGGAGTCGGGACATCATTTTCACCCATTGAAAAACACGAACAGATTAATATTCTATTGGGTTGGATGATCTATACTCGTTGTCCTGCTTGACGTTCTGGTAATTCGCACTTGGCAGAGATCCCTTGGGAGATTCCAACTTCTGCACTATTTCATTCCGAGACTTCATAATCCATCCGAAGTTTAATTCCCATTCTCTTGGTAAGAAATTCTAACCAAGTCCGGCTGATTCTCATTCTTCTCTTTACATATTGGGACCGATAGGCTGATTCTGGATCTCTCTCTTTATGCGAGTGTGTGATTGGAAGGAAATTCATGTCACAAGTCCGGCTGATTCTCATTCTTCTCTTTACATACGCAGGATTCCAAGTTGCCATCGATCAGCTTGTAAAATGAAATTCCTCCGGACTTTTTGGAATAGTCCTATCGGTCCCAGAACAACTCATTTTTGGGGTCCTGTTTTCAACTGGAGCCTTCCAATTGCGGTATGCTCCTCCGATCTACGGTTCTATTTCTTGAATTTCAATTCTAGTGCTACTTATTTATTGCTTCACCTATGGCGACATTTATCTTGATGATATCTCAAAAATTCAATATGTTTAAAGAATAAGTTTTTTGGTGTTTGAATAGTGATTAATCAAATATTCATGTATTTATTTTCTTTTTCTTAGCCTAAAAAGTGTAAAAATTGATGATATTAGTCTTGGTACCTGCAAAAAAGATCATTGTCGGTGGGATTTAAAGACTCTCCAATGATAAAGTCAGTAATTTTTAATGAAGATTATAATAAAAAAAAACTTTTAATTCTAAAAACAAGAGTGTTTGTTCTTGGTATTTTGTGATTAATGTTATGAGATATATAAGCTTTACCTAAGTGGTCTAGATGATATTTTTAATCTCTGGACCTTGTCGTCCTTAGAAAAATGAAAGACTGGAAAGTCTTTTGTTTTTTATGGTATTAATGAAAAATAAATATCTCTTATACATCATTAATGAGATGAAAAATATGATAGACCTCTTGAGAGACTTTTTATATATCTATAAACGTAAGGACATTATTACCTTTGATATGAATAGTTCATATATATAACCTGAAGATAGAACCATATGGTCCTAACATGAATCTTTAAGTCCAACTAGGTCTAGTGTGTAGCCAAACCTAAAGGAAATGGATTCGGCGTCCTGTCAAACCCACGGTGACTTGGGCTCAGCTTATGGTCGAACCCGAGTATATTAGGTTTGGCATCTTGCTAGACTCACGATGACTTGGGCCCAGCTTATGGCTGAACCCAAGTATGTTGGGTTTGACAGGATGTCAGACCCATATTCGATTGTGCTAACATCTTATTTATAGATTTGGACCTTTTCAAAGCACAAGAATATTGAGTTGAAAAAAATAACTCATCTTCTCTTTCTTTCTTGCTTTTTTAATTTTTTTTAAGAGTGGCGTCTAGAAAAGGCAAAAAAATCATGTCTCTTAAATGAGATTTTAGTTTTAGACATGAAATTAGTGGTGTTCACTAGGGATCTACGACCATTAGAATTGGCCCAAGATCTAAAATTGACGCTGCTAAACCTTTTTCCCCTAAAAGGGGGAGAAATAAAAGTCCTCAAGAGGTTTCAAACCTTAATGGACAAGAAAGGTTGTCAAGGACACATCCATATAAGGCTAAAAACACTGTGTCTTTTGACCAAGTGTCTCTGGCCAATTCTAAACAGCCAAGGAGTTACATGGTTTTGATATCGAAAGCTAGTGACCATGTTATCTAGGTCACCAGTAAGCCTATTTGTAAAGGATATTCTTTGTTACTACAACATAAGCCTTGCTTAGCTCTATCCCAACGGGTGGACTAACTTGTCTGCTTTTGACAAGTTGATAAGGGCTTAGGGGAGGAACCTATGATCGAGGTGTCCAGGTATTGTTACACCTTGATCAGTGGTGATGAATGAGGATCTTATATCTTTTAGTTCTCTAATTTCTCTATAGGCCAAGAGGGCCTATGAAAGACACCTTCAATGGGAAGGCCTCTCGGTCAAAGAAGTGGAGAGAAAGATTGATTGTGAAGCACAAAGGCACAACTAGACCTAAGGATGGGTACAATGCCATATAGAATTATACCCATTTCTAGAGAGCATCCTCTACAGGGGTCAATGATAAGCCCTTCCTCTATGAGGAGGAAAAGAGGATATGAATTATATTATGTGATCTCCACACTGAGTACAAGGTCAATTGCATGACATAAAGGTTTTATGGTGCTTCTGGTAATTTTAATATCATGTGTTATTTTTTTTCTTGTGTTATTCATCTTCTGAATTTTTCCTTATGCAAGATCCTTGCCAGGGGAAACTCGATTTGAAGCCAGCGAGTCCACGTTATCCATGCTCTATAAAATGACCATACCTTTACCCAGTCGTGTTTTCTCCTCTCAAGACAACCTGTTTTTGATAAATGGAAAAGGGTTAAAGGAGCAGTTCTCATGGACTTTAAGAAGACCTTATTAGTTGTCCATATTGAAGAGATCTTAACAATTATCTCTTCTTTAAGGAGGTGCATCAAAAAGTGGCAGCGGGGTGTCGTTCTCCCATACTGGGAGGGGGGTCCTAGGATGCCAACCCCAACTTTAGTTATCCTGGAGGCTACTTCATAATGGAAGAGAATAAGGGTCACGGTTAACTCATATTCTAACATAGAGGTGATCCCTCCACCAACCAGTGCTCATGCTCTAACGAGCTCTATCAGGATGCTTTCTAGATCCTCCAGCTAGACACCTTAATCCACCGAGGTTGGGGATTTCTTTTCCAGGCTCAACTTAGGTCGTACCCCTCTTTGCTTCCCCATACCAAGTGAGGAAAAGAGGGGAATAATAGAGACCATTTTATAAGGAAGGTCCACTTTTAGGCCTAGAGGATTGAAAGTGATGGACACCTTAGACAATCTCCTCACATTTCCTTTTAAAATGGGCACATTGATTGACTCCAGCTACCAGTGCCATCTGGCCATCACTCGGCACATGACTTTCTAGGTATAAGAAATCCTTAAGTTTTTTCATTATTCTAATGCATTAAGTAGTTTTAAAGATGTGAACTTATTTAGTCTTTTTTTTATTGTTTAAACTTTCATGATGTGTGTCTACTTGAAAATTTAATAGGCTAGGGAAATGAGGAAAATAAAAAAGGCAATAGAATAGTATCGTACCAACAAGACAAGGGTGCAAAGGCTAAGGGATGAGAAAGCCACCCAAGATGCTAAGATGAAAGCCCTCAAGCCTGTTTATGCTTAGCTGCAAAAGGAGCTCAAAGCACAAACCTTCATTCTAGAGTCCGTTTAGGAGAAACTTAGAGAGGTGTATAACTGAATAAATTCTTTGAAGAAGGAGGTGGTTGAGCTCAAAGAGTCCAAAGAGGCCTTCAAAGGGAGTTAAAAATGGCTAAGGAGAAGGCTGTACTCTTATGAGAAGTTCTATGCTGAGTTTGGAGAGTTTGTCTATCTAACAGAGGTAATATGATATAGAATCTTATTACTCATATCCAATTTGTATTTCTTTAACCTTTTAAAAGAAATACAAGTGGACTTCAGTGAGTCCTTCCTCAATGGTCAGGCTCCTGACTTAAAAGACGTCTTCCGTACCAGGGCCCCCTCAACAAAAGAAGAGGTGTAGTTAGGGATGGATATGTAATCTTCCTTTTTGTTTGTTTTATTTGTAAAAAATATCTTGGTTCTCAAGCCTTGAATTTGGCCATGAGGCCTTTAGATATTTGTTATTTGTTTTGAATTACTATATTTTTCAAGTCTTTTAAATTATTATATTTTCTAAGTCTTTTGGTAGGCCTTTTTAAGTAACCAACATGGGTCCAATACCCATACTTAGAAAATATTCTGTATGGATCCAATGCCCATACTTAGAAAAAGTTTTGTATTGGTCCAACACCTATACTTATAAAATATTTTGTATAAATCAAACGCTCATACTTAGAAAATAAGTTGTATAATCCTAATGCCCATACTTAGAAAATATTTTTGAAAGGAAATTACAAATGAGTTTTAGTTTTGTAAGGGTCATATACCCATACTTGAAACATATCTAGCATCCATGCTCATGAGAGATTTCCAATTACAAACTTTTTAGGTTCAACAACCATATTATATCGGTAAGGTTAGTGATAGAGTTGTCTGGCTTTGGTCATGTAATGTTGTCGCTGCTTAGGATATAGAGGAATTCTCGGTGGTAGGTACACTCATGAGTCCTCTAGTCTGACTAGCCATGATGTGGACTTATATCTTTAGATGGGGACAACACTGGAGGTTATAGGGACTAATACCATTAGAGAGACCACATACCAATCCCTTTGGAGAAATATAGGAAAAAAAGATGAGACATTCATGGATGAAAATCTATATTTTTATTCACAATGATACAATTTTAAGTGGCCTGAATGTCGGGCTTGAGGGAGATTCTTTTCTTTCATATCTTGTAAATGATAAGTATTCACCTTAATTACTCTTATGACTCTGAAAGGACCTTCTTATTTTGGGGCCAACTTGCCTCTACTTTCTCTATTTCTTATATACTTGAATCTTCTATTCTTGATTTTAGCATTGTGATACCAAGTAGTTTTGAGATTATAAGCTTTATTTCTAACTGCAACAATCATGCGATATTATTCTAAGAAGTCAAGATTGGTCCTAAAACCTTGTTCATTGCCTTCTAAGGTATGGTGAGCCACTCGATGGCTTGGACATCCAATCTCAGTGGGGATCATGACTTCAGTCCTATATGTGAGGAGAAAAAGAGTATCATTAGTGGACATCTTCTGAGTTGTTCTATAGCCTATAAGATTTTATTCATAAGCTCTACCTATTCTAATTCAGCTTCTTTTATCTTTTTTCTTGAGTCCATTAAACAAGATTTTATTAGTTAATTCAGCTTGACCATTGATATGAGGATATGATATGAAGAAGAAACGAAGATCAATATGAAGTATTTGATAATGATTTCTCATTTTGTGGTTTTCAAACCGTGTTTCATTATTTGTAATTAAGATTTTGGGGAGCCCAAATCAGCATATGATAAGAATGAAAGTACTTTGTTGGTGGTTATCTTTACTAAGGCCTCTAATTCAACTCATTTAATAAAATAATCAACAACTACTAGGACAAACTATTTTTATTTGTGGCCTTCCTTTCCCCATTATACAAAAGGCCATGGGGAGGTTATGATGGTCATTTTTGTATATAGTTGACAGGAGACCGAGGCAAACCTTTAACAATAATTCACTAAATCTATGGTATTGTGGAGTATAGTTAGCCAATAAAAACTTGCTCGTGTGACTTAAGTAGTGAGGTCTCTAGAGCCTATGTGTAGACCTCATATACCATCATGTATCTTTTTCAAAACATAGGTGCTTTTTATTACGGGGATAAACATTTTAGTAGTGGAGTTGAGACATATCTTCGGTACAAGATGTTGTCAATTATGCAATACCTCACTCCTCGCTTAGTCAGATGCATGAATTTGTTTTTGTTTGAGGGTAACTCATCAATAAGCAAATAATGCATAATTGGGGTCCTGTAATCTTTCTTAATGTTAATGGGAAAAGCCATTAACTCTTCTTCACCTTCATTTGGTTTCTCTAGAACTTTAACCCAGACATTTGTAGGGAAGTCAACAGGTTTTGAACTTGCTAACTTAGATATGAGGTCTACCTGATAATTGTCTTCCCTTGGAATACGGTTGATTGACTTACTCTTATCTCCAACTTTCATATAGGGTTGACCCTTCTTAAGATATTATTGCATGGTTGGCTATCTAACATCATACATTTCTTGGCATTGACCAACCGCCAATTATGAGTCACTGTGAACTCAAAGTAGGAATGCATTCAAGGCCTCTGCAAGGTATAATCTTGTTAGAAAAGCTTCATACTCTGATATATTATTCATAGTTAGGAACTCAAAACAAACTCTATATTCAATTACTTGTTCTTTAGGACTGATAAATACTATTCCAGCTTCACTCTCATTGATATTGGAAGAGCCATTAACATATATTTTCCAAGTAGGTATCATTAGATGTTATTCCACCGGGGCCTCTAGTTCAACAAAAGAAGTTGTGGTTAAAGGTGGAGATTTAAATATCCATATGGGACCTTTAAAATAATATTCAACAATAAAGTTTTCCAAGGCTTGACCATTTATAGTTGGTCGGGGTATGTATTGAAGGTCAAACTCTCCTAATTTAATAGCCTATTTAACTAGATGCTCAGACATCTCTGGCTTATAGAGGATATGTTGCAAAGGTTGATATGTTAAAGAAATGACTTGATGAGTTTAGAAGTATGGTTTTAACTTTCTAGAGGCGTTTACCAAAGCAAGGGCTACTTTATCCACTTTCTAGATATATTGTTTCAAGATCATGAAGAGTGCGGCTAGAGTAGTAAAATGGACATTATATTCCTCCATCCTCTTTTACCATAATAGAGCTTACAACTGAATCTACCACCCCTAGATAAAGAAAAAGGTTTTCATTCTCCTTTGATTAAGACAAGATCTTAAGAGATGAAATATGAATTTTTAGCTCAAAAGTCTTTTGGCAATCTAAAGTCCACTCAAAGTTGGTTATGTTTCTCAAAGCCTTGAAGAATGGTAGGGTGTGCTCCTCCAGACGACCTATGAACCAATTGAGAGCAATCAATATCTCTATAAGACATTGAACTTCCTTCACTAACTGAAAATGAGTAATGCTTAATATGACTTGAACCTTTTCTAGGTTAGGCTCAATTCTCTTATTGCTTACTAGAAACCCATAAACTTACCTTTTTTTTTTTAATGACAAAGACACACTTAGAAGCGTTGAGTTTTCATCTAGTGGTGGTTCAACACATAGAAGATTTTTTATAGGTCCAAGAGGTGTTGCTCAAAGGTCATGCCCTTTACTAGCATGTTGTTAACATGTTCCTCCATAATCCTCTCAAGCTAATTCTTGAATATTTTATTCACCAATTATTAGTAAGTAGCTCTATCATTCTTAAACCTAGAAGGCATGACTCTATAATAAAATATTCCCTCATTAATTATGAAAGCTATTTTTTCATCATCGTCATCTAGGTGCATGAGGATCTGATGATATCTATAATTGACATCCAAAAAGATCAAGTACTCAAAACCTATGATGGAGTCAACCAAACGATTGATCTTAGAGAGATAATAACTATCTTTTGGACAAGTTTTGTTTAAATATGTGAAGTCCACACACATTCGTTACTTACCATTGCTATTCCTAACCATCACCATATTCACTAACCAAACAGGGCACATCACTTCTCTAATTAAAAAAAAAAACAACCAAGAGTTTATCCACCTTTCATATTTTATTGTTTTCTATCTTTCACCTTTAAAATTCTTCTTCTTTAGACAGATTAGATGAACAGTTGAGTCTATTTTCAACTGATAAATTATAATTTCAGGATTGATTCTTGGCATGTTAGAAGTACCTATTGCAAAATTAGACCTTTGGATATGGAAGAGCTGTATTAATGACTGATATTGTGTTGGTGTTAAGGTGGAATCCATTTTTATGGTGGCTAACTCATTTTCTCTTAGAAAGGACATACCTTGATTCTTCAGCAACTTTAGTTTTAACCTCCACTCTTTCTTTCAATGACCTTTGTTGGTCCAATACTGGGCCTTTTTTTTCCCTTCCTTTAGACATGTAAAGATGCATTGCCTCAAGTTTACTTGATTCCTTCGCACCATGGCCACTCTTTTTTTAGTTAGGAATTCTAGTGTCAAGTACCTGATGCTAATAATTACATTAATCTGATACATGAAAAGCCTACCTAAAATGGTGTTGTAAACCAAAGACATGTCAATAACCATGAAAGTTTATTGGAGGAAGACACACTTAAAGGAAGTGCTAATGGTGACTGATATCTTCAAGACGCCTTTTATTGGTACGTCTAAGCCTTCTATCCCAATAAGGGAAGTTTTCACTAGGATTAGTTTTGAGGGGGATATTCCCACCTATTCCATTACTTTTTATGAGAGGATGTTAATTGCACTTCCATCATCTACCAACACTCGGTGTACTCGATGATTGGAAAGGCTTATAAAGATGATCAGGGCATCTTCATGTGGGAAAGTTATTCCTTCTTCATATTCTAAGGTAAAGAAAATAAGCTTATGCCATTAGTTCTTGAGATGAGCAGTTGTAAAGACCTGTTTTCCATACTTTCTTTTCCCTGTGTTGGAATCACCTCTTATAGAGGTGCTACCCAAGATGACCGATTTCTTCCTTTATTTACTCAAGATGAGAGTCCTTCAAAAATTGGTAGAAATAGTCTTTTGTTATCAACCTTTCTACTTTCTTCTTCAAAATATAACAATCATTTGTGTCGTGTCCCTTATCCTTATGAAACAAACAATATTTCTTAGATGTATAGGTATTAGGTAGAGATTTCATGGGTGAAAGGTAGCGAACAAACTCCTTACCCTAGATGGTAGTGAGAACCTCTATAAGGGTAGTGTTCAATAAAGTGATATGCATTTTAGGGTAGCCCAAGTGTTTTCTAATTGGCCTCTTCCGACTTTTTCTAGGGTTGTTATCTTTTCTAGAAAAATGATTTTTTTTATAAGACTTTTTAGTAGCTTTTCCCTAGAAAAATAGGAAGGACCATGACACAACATACTTGCCTTCTCTACCCGAATGTGGTTCTTCATAGATTGCTTTAGTTTCAAAAAGCTTATGTTCAGTAAAGCATACAATTCCTTCCACAAAGCTTTCCCCTTTACTCCACCCATTAAGGCTTCAAAAGTCATAGGCTTAATCAATTCCTTAACCTTGAGCATTTTCTTATTAAACCTTTTCAGGTATGCTCGCATGGACTCATCATCCACCTGATTGATCCCAAAGAGTTTTGTGAAACTCTTTCTTGACAAGATACTTGTGCTGAATCATGCCACCAACTTGGTATAAAGGCCATTGGAGCTTGTAATGGAACTTGACTTCAAGTTATTTTACCTTGCACGCACTTATTCATTAAAGGTTGTTGGAAGAATCTTGCATATGGCATAACCATCATAGATGACCATTTCAAGGTTGCTCCTCACATTCTGAACATGCTTCCTTAGGTTTATATGACCATCATAGTTGTCTAAAGTCATTTTAGTAGAAATATAGTTCTTAGGTATACAAGTATATAACATTTATCTGGACAGAGGAGAATCCCGAATCTGATGAGGGGTGAAGGAATCCTCTTGTATATATTTCTATTTGGGCTATTTTTCACTTCTATACCTATAGGGTTTTAGGGAACTCGAGGTTTCTATCGTGGAACGACAAGATTTAAAGGTGGCCTCAT
>Ga0307517_10014154_pt1 | contig 10749 bp, 6 predicted proteins | sample 23_EM_MG_FD_194515 | JGI IMG/M metagenome (GOLD analysis project Ga0307517, IMG submission 194515) | Populus trichocarpa ectomycorrhiza microbial communities from riparian zone in the Pacific Northwest, United States - 23_EM | ecosystem: Host-associated > Plants > Roots > Unclassified | place...
TTTGTAAGAGAAAATAGAATTGGGATTTGTAATATCCCAACTTCAATAATATTGGGCTTGAGTATTTCTAAGTTCTGTTTGAAAGAAAATAATATCTCATTCTTATATCATATAACTCTCATTGTAGAGAAAGTCCTATGAATCCATGGATTTAGAGTATAATATTCTCAACACATATTTATACCAATATACTTTATGTATAATTCTACATATTTAATAGGATAACAATATTATTAATACTTTTACATGAAAAACTTTTATGATGCTCATATCTTAAATCTTGTAAGTTAAAGCTTTGCCCTATACAAAAAGGTATGAGTGTTTTGATTTGATGTACAAACCATAGAAAGATGGAATAACCATAAATAAATTAGAAAGAGAAAATAAATGAAGTGTAATCAATTTGGTCTTTTAAACACATTTATTTACAATTGATTATTAACCAAATGCATTCCTTGTTAATAATCCCATTACCACTTTCAAGATCAAGAGGCGTGACTCTTCAATATCTTCAAAACATTTTCTACTGCTTATTCTAAATTCGATGTGTCATTTCTTCATTTTAAAAAAATCAAATGAATCCACCTAGAGAATTACAGTAGGAAAAAAAGAAATGGAAAAAAATCCAAAAAGTAAGATGACATGTTGTTTTTACAGACAAAATTACCGATGAATTTATATCCGTCGATTAAATCCATCAGTAAATCCATTGGTAAATCCGTTTATAATATTTAATTTATGACCTGACATGTGATGAACTGCGATGAACTGAGATCTTTTATTCAGTCTCAGTATATATAATACTCCATATGTTGTTACTTTTGAATAATTTATCTCTTATACTATAATAAATTGATAGATTGATGAATTCCTCGTGGACAACATCGTTAATTTTGACTGTCCAATAACTCACAACTGATTAAATCTCAAATCTTTCAACTATAAGATGAACAATTTTCCACGTGATTTAGAACACATGTAAAGACTATTTAATTATTCTTATATCTCAGGATACTTGATTTCATTACACATTTCTTATTAACTGTGATGAAGATGTAATTCATGTACCAGATTTATCATTTGGGAGAGAATGTTGGTGTTACTTTGAATTTACTAAGTTTTGGTCCTGAAAGATGGTGAAGTGCTATAACAGGTATTTCATCAATATATGTGTTTAATACTAAATAGTATAGTTAGGGTAGAAAGACATATAACAATGAGATATGTGTTAAGGGATCGACTTTTAATAAGTTTAAAGTTGATTACCATGGGATATGTGAAGAGGTCATTTAATTGCAATATTATAGCAATCAAAATATAGTCTTTTTATTCAAATGTTATTGGTATGATACCACTGATAGAGGAATCAGAGTAGATCTTCATCATGGTTGGTTGAAATTAATACAAAGACTACACTTCGCAACGTCGACAATGTCTTTGTTTTCACCAAGAAATAACAAAAAGTTTATTACACATACACTCCTTCATTTAGAAAGGTTCGTTCAACAGTTGATTGGGTATCTGTAATAAAAACCAAACCCAGGGGTCATGTCTAGGTTGTTCAAGATGGCAACGATGAATTAGTTGTAGGAGATGATGTCTTTCCACTTGACGAATTAGTTGATCCATATTGAGTTGCTCCATTTAATGACTTAGAAGAAAATTCAAATTTGCATGTCGCCGAGAATACTTTTATTGATGTTGACATTGAGGAGTTAAATGGTGTTTTCAGAACTAGCAGACATACATAAGTCAATGAAGATAATATTAGCAATAAAATCAACATAGAAAATTATGATGGACGATGATGAAATTGAAAAAGAAGATGATTCTTATTAATTTGCACAACACTAATGTATAATGCTATAAACTGTAATGTAATATTTATGGATGAAATTAACTTTAATATAATGACAATAACGTTTATTTATTATTAAATTACAAAGAAACATTTATTTAATGTATTTTTATAGATAGAACTAGTGTTATTGTGCTCTGTGTGCTGTAGTGATTTTAAGTAATTGTAGGATGGATACATAAAGAATCCAGATACAATCTAGCAATAGAAACTGTTTTGCAGGAATGAAAATACCGATGGACATGAAAAATACAAAAGATACACCGATGAATTAAGTCCGTCGATATATTCCAGAAAGCATTGAAATTGTTTCATTCTCACTAACACTGTTTATTGTGTTCAATACACACGGGATCATCGAGAATTAATGTCCGTCGGTATTTTTTCGAGAGGTAAGATACTGTTTACTTTTCACTTGCATTGTTTATTTACAGTTCAGTACATACAGAATCACCAACGGTTAATGTATGTCGGTATTTTCCCGAGAGCTAACATACTATTCCTTTCTTATTTGCACTATTTATTACTGATCAATATATATATATGAAATCACTGATTGTAAATGAATGTCGATATTTTTTCGAGATCTAAGGTACTGTTCATATCTCACTTGCATTGTTTATTATTGATCAGTACATATGGAATCACTGGCATACGAAAAAAAGTAGTTAGTGATAGTTGGCGTGATTCTGAAAATTTTTTATTAAATTGAAATTTTAAATTAGACTTTGCAAACGAATATTGACAGAAAAATTAAAAATATTAATATTTAATTGTCCTTCAGTAAAAAAGCCTCAAATTAAAATACTAAAATCCCTAAAATCAGAACAGATGGGCACAATTCTCTTCTTCTCTCTTCCTTTGCAACTTCTTTTCTCCTCCTCCCAAATCTTCATCTTTCTCTTTCTTCTCTCTCTCTTTCTATTCTCAACCCATTATCTTCTCCTCTCTTCTTCTACGCGCGTAGATATATTTTCTCCTTCTCTTCTTCTCTATTTATTTAATGATTTGTTCAAATTGTTTTCTCTTTTAGGCTCGGGAAAATTCAACATTAAGGTAAGATTCTTCCTTTTCCATCTCTTTTCGTGTTTTTTTTTTCAATTTTGTTATTAATAATTGTATAAATTTTGTTCGGAAGTTTTTTTATTTTTTTCATTATCAATAATTGTGTAAATGTTAGTGGATTTTTTTAAAAAAACTTTCTATTATAAATAATTGTATAAATGTTGATGACAATTTTTTAAATTTTTTAAAGTTTTTTTCTATAAATAATTGCATAAATGTTGATGGAAATTGTTTTTTATTTTTTTTATTCTTTTGTTATTAATAATTGTATAAATGTTATTGGAAATTTTTAATTTTTATGTTCTTTAATGATTGTATATATATTTTTGGCATTTTTTAAATTATTTCTAATTTTTTCTTATTAATATGGTTAGCTAATTGATTTGTTGGTGTTAACAAATAATTAATGAATGCAATTTTAGGTTTACAAATATTGAGGCTCTCAGAACTATAACATCAACAATGAAATCTTCAATGGAAATTATTAAATTATATTGTTTTAATAGAGTTAGGTTTCCAAACATTCTGAATGAAAATCTATGATTAATGCATGGTTCGGAAGGTTTAAGGTTAATATTAACTTAAATATCTTTTTATTATATTGATTCGATCAGTTTATTTACTTATTAAGAAAAATTTTGTTATATAAATCTCAACAACAAGAAAAATTTTAAATGGAATAAAGCTGACAATGCTACTGCAAGGTGGGAAATTCATGCTGCCATTGTCACTTTTCTTGATTAAAATCAACAAATCAAGAACAATCAAAAGGCTATCATGTCTATTCTGCATTGGCTGAATCATGTTATTATAGGCACATAAATCTCTTTCTCCAATCTTAAATTAATAATTCTTATATTCAAATATGCAAGTGGGAGCATTTTAATTCCTTCCGTATTGTTCACGGGTGAGAGAAAATACTTTTAAAATTACTCGACACTATAATATAATACATTCATAGCCATTATTCCTATTTTCACATTGAAGTTTTGTGACCAAAAAGTACTTCTTCCAACCTAGAAGAAGGATACAAGTCCAAGTCGACTCTGGGTCAGGGTGGAAAAAATCTATGTGCCAAACTTTAAATGATACCAAGGGAAGAACATACAGGACAAAAGCTAACATGTATTGTCTTCCCTCGACTTGTAGCCACCTAACATATTAGGTAATAAAATACAATAATGATAAGATTATTTTCTTCAGTGTTATATTGCAAGTTGGATTAAATAGTTTTTTTTTCATATAAAAAGATATTTAATATACTTAGGATGTTCTTTCTAGTTAAAAATAATTTTAAATATATGAGATTGATGTGATGTGATCTTATTGATTTAACAAGACCAAAAGCAACTCAGATGACTAGTAAAAATAAGGTTTGACTCATAATAAATATTTAAGATGATATTTTATTTTTATATAACTACTGAGATAACAAAATAATGGATCGATTCGGATCAATCCGGGTGAACAAGATAATCCACATGCCAAGTCATGATATATGATAACCCCATGAAAAACAAATAAAAACAAATTATGAAATCTAATTTTCAAGAAACTCAATATTGAATGATGAAATTTAGAAAAAATTAATTAAAAATAGAACAAAAAAATAACCTAAGTCAACTTGGGTTAACATGCCAAACTCATGACCTAGATCATTAGACCAGGATAACCCAATAGAAAGAAAATTAAAACAAATTATGAAGTTCAATTCTCAATTAACTAGTATTTAAAGATGAAATTGAAAAAAAAATGATTAAAAAACAGGAAAAAAAAACTCTAGTCAACCCGAGTCATGAAATGAAGATAATCTCATTGAATTCAAACCAAAACAAATCAAAAAGCCTAATTCGAAATCAACCCACTATTGAAGGATGAAATTGAGAAAAAAAAAACAATAAGAAAAAGAAAGAAAAACTCAAGTAAACCGAGTCAAACTCGTGGTCCGGGTCATGAGACTAACATAACCTCATAAAAAATAAATTGAAATAAAATATGAAACTCAATCCCTAATAAATCTAATATTACAGAATGAAATTAAAATTTGAAAAAAAAGAAGAAAAATATAGATGGGGAATAAAACAAAAGAAGGGAAAAGAAGATACTATTCAAGTAAATAGTGTTTTGTGAGGAGATATATAGTAAAATCTCTCCTTTTTTTTTGTTAACTTTTGATTCATGAAAAAAATCATAAATATATTTAGTTAGAAATGAATTTTAATTTAAATAAAAATTTGTTATGAAAGCAACTTACAATTTTTAACTTATGAATTCTAACTTGTACTTTTTAAAAAAAATAATTTAAATTATTTTTATTAAAAACGCTTCAAATTTAAAATTTATCTTATTTATTTATAAGTTATTTATAAAAAATAATTTTGATTAAAAGTTAAAGATAGTTTTCTTAAGTCATGCTAAGCCAAATTTTCTTAAATTTTCAATGGTCTTTTTACATGTGCATTTGTCAATATCATAGCAACTGTTGAGAACCTAAAAAATATATATCAATTTTAGTTTTTCTCTCTCAAAAAGAAAAATAAATTGTCAAATGATGATACCTTGGTCAAGATTTCTTTGCTAAAGTTTTTGTGTTACTATGCAAGAATAGATGCAACTAGATAATTCTCCACGCTATGTTGTGGCAGGACCAAGATTTTTTTACATGTAAAACATATTGTTCATACTAAGAGAAATTATTTGATAGTAACATTAAACCCAGCTTGGCAAGTTGAACATGAAACCTCCCAACCACTCTTTTTGTCTAGCTCAAGGTTCAAATTAAATTGAATAGAAGTTGCCTTGGCATGATCTAAATGACTTGGTGAGTTAAAAAAAACTTATACGACTAGTAAAAACATGTTTGATTTTAAAAATAGTTTCAAGATGACATCTTTTCTTAAAAGAATATTAAGACAAAAACACATTAGATCAATCCGAGTCAACCTAAGTTAATCCACTAAACTTGTAATCTAGGTCATTAACGCCATTGTGATGAATAACGTTTTCTAAATTATTTTTATTTAATTATATGATAAAAAATAGACGCTTGCGGAACCGATCACAAACTCAATACCGAGATGTTTTTATGAGACCACGATAACCCCATAAAAAGTAAATGGAAATAAATCATGAAGTCTAATTCTCAATAATTATGTTTTTTTTATAATTATTTTTTATTTAATAATATGATAAAAAAAATAGATGCTAAAAAAACCGAGCACTAACTCATTGTTATACGTTTTTCTAAGATCACGATAACTTCATAAAAAATAAATTAAAATAAATCTTTAAGCTCAATTCATAATATTATTTCAGATCCATTTTTTATTTAATAATATGATATAAAAAGTAGACGATCATAAAACTAAGCACCAACCTAATGACATGATGTTATTTCAAGACCATGATAACTCTATATAAAAAAAAAAACCAAAATAAATAACAAAGTATAATTTCTAAGAAACTCAATATTGAAATACAAAAATGAAAAAAAAATAAAAAGGAAAGAAAAGGAAAGAGAAAAATAAAAAGATAAAAAAACATGTTACTTATGAACAATAAATTTCCCTTTATTTTTTATTTAACAATATGATATACCATTTTTTAATTAAAAATATGATAGGATAAAATAGACGATTGTAAAACTAAGCATCAATTCAATTTCAATTTTTTTTTTCTAAGACTATGATAACTCCATACGAAGAAAACCAAAATAAATAACGAATTTTAATTTTCAATAAACCTAATATTTAAATATGAAAATTTTAAAAAGAAAAAAAACATGTTATTCCAATGAACAGTAATACATGAGGAGGGAAACAATGATTTTACATTTATTTTTTATTTAATAATATGATATAAAAAAAATAAACAATCATAAAATTGAACTTCATAAGAACTTTTTCCAAAATCATGTTAGCCTTGTACGAAGAAAACCAAAATAAATAAAAAATTTCAATTTCTAATAAATATAATATTAAAATATTAAAATAAAAAATATATATTATTATTTCAATGAACAGTAACATGCAAAGAGGGAACAATGATTTCATCTCCTCTATTAGTTCTTATTAATTGTTTGAATAAGTTATTATCATAATATATCCGGTAAAAAACGTAACATATTTGAGTAAATGTGCATTCAAAATCAGTCTACATTTCCACCACTAGTCAGGCCTTTAGCATTAGATGGAAAAGATTTCTCATTTCTTTCTTTCTTCCTTCCATTTCTTTTTCTTGATTGGCCAATCATTCTCCAAATAACAGACGCTAGGTTTCTTTTCTTTCAAATAGCATGAGCAACTACCTTCTGTATATAGAATGAAATGACTTTTTTCTATCTTTTAATCTATAAGTTCTTGCCTTTTAATTTAAATGATTTTTCCTATTAGAAGTACTAAGTCAATACGGGAACTAAATATTTATTTGATGATCCTGCTCATGTTTGCATGTTAAATAAAATCTATATATATATATATATATATATATATATATATTGTATTTTGTTTAGTCTTATCCATTTTTAATTAAATAAAATACAGAGACAACTACTCTGTCTTATACTCTATTATTAAACAAAGTTTTATCTTCGTCTTTTTTATCATCTCATCTTTTTTGTTTTAATTATTATTTTTTTATATTACTACAATAATAAAATTTTATCTAAGAATATCTATATAACTACATAACCTAAACCGGTATGAATTTGTAAGAGAAAATAGAAGGATGGGAATTGTAATACCCCAACTTCAATAATATTGGGCTAGAGCATTGCTAAGTTCTTTTAGAAAGAAAATAATATCTCATTCTTATATATATATATATTATATAACTCTCGTAGTAGAGAAAATCCTATGAATCCATGGACTTAGATTACAATACTCTCAACACATATTTATACCAATATAATTTATGTATAATTCTAGATATTTAATAGGATAACAATATTATTAATACTTATACATGGAATAAATAAATTAGAATTAAGTACAAAACTTAAACCAATAAAAATGAGTCTTGATTAATTTACCATTTTATTTTCGCATAAATTACAAAATACCAACAATTAAAATCAAAGTTATGAACTTTTTATGTGTTTTCTTATTGATCAATAAAAAAAGTGAATTAGGAGTTTGATTTGTAAAGGTAAAGGGAGAGTTACTATTATAAAAAAGTGAATTCCATGTATTATTTCATGAATGGATTTTTGGAGTATAGTCAAACCATGAAGAAAACAAAGACAAAGAAGATACTACTTTTATCAAACCTTCGAAAATTTATTGTTATAAAATCATGCCATTTGAAAAGAGTTAGTTTATAATATATAATTTATAACCTAACGAGTAATGAATTGTGATGAACTGAGACCTTTTATTCAGTATGTATAATACTCCACATGTTGTTACTTTTGAACAATATATCTCTTATACGATCATAAATTGATAGATTGATGAATTCCTCGTAGGCAACATCGTTAATTTTGACTGTCCAAAAACTTATAGCTGAATGAATCTTAAATCTTTCGACTATAAGATGAACAATTTTCCATCTGTTTCACAACACATGTAAAGGCTATTTAATTATTCTTATATCTCAGGATATTTAATTTTATTATACATTTCTCGTTAACTGTGATAGAGATGTAATTCATGTACCAGGTTTATCAATTGGAAGGGAATGCTAATGTTACTTTGAATTTACTAAGTTTTGGCCCTGAAAGAAAGGTGAAGTGCTTTAATGGGTATTTCATCAATGGATGTGTTTAATACTAAAGAGTATAGTCAAGGTAGAAAGACATATAACAACGAGGTATGTGTTAAGGGATCGACTTCTAATGAGTTTGAAGTTGACTACCATGAAAAGTTAAAAGAGGTCATTGAATTGCAATATCATAGCAAGCCGAATATAATCTTTTTATTTAAATGCTATTGGTATGATATCACTGATAGAGGAATCAGAGTAGATCTACATCATAGTTTGGTCGAAATTAATACAAAGGCTAGACTTCACAACGTTGACAATGTCTTTGTTTTCACCAAACAATAATAAAAAGTTTATTACACATACACTCCTTCATTTAGAAATGATCGTTCAACAGTTGATTGATTATTTGTAATAAAAACCAAACCCAAAGGTCATGTCCAAGTTGTTCAAAATGGCAACGATGAATTAATTGTAAGAGATGATGTCTTTCAACTTGACCAGTTAGTTGATCCATATCGAGTTGTTCCGTCTAATGACTTAGAAAAAAATTCAAATTTTCACGTCGCTGAGAATATTTTTGTTGATGTTGACGTTGACGTTGAGGAGTTAAATGGTGTTTTAAGAACCAATAGACATACACAAGTTAATGAAGATTATGATATAGATGAAATCTATATCAAATCAACATAGAAGATTGCGATGAATATGATGATGACGAAATTGAAAAAGAAGATGATTCTCATTAATTTGCACAACATGATTGTGTAATGCCATAAACTCTAATGTACTATTTTTAGATGAAATTAACTTTAATGTAATGACAATGACGTTTATTTATTATTAAATCACAAAGAAATATTTATTTTATTATTATACATAGAACTAGTGTTATTGTGTTGTGTGTGTTGCAGAGATTTTAAGTATTTGCAGAATGAATATATAAAGAATCCAAATACAATCTAACAATAGAAAATGTTTTGCTAGGCTTGGGCGTTGGGCAGGCCACGAGCACCTGCCCGTTCCCCAAGCTGCAGCCACGTGGCGCTGGGGCTGGCCTAGGCCCTAGCATGCAGACACTTGGTGCGAGGTCTGCCCAGCCTTGGGCGCAGACCCGCTCACTTGGCTGCAACCCCAGGGCGAGCGGGTTTGCAGCCCGCGAGCCTGGGTGTGCAGACCCGCGAGGCAGGGTCTGCAGTCCCGCGAGCTTGGGGTCTGCAACCCGCGAGCCTAGGGTCTGCAGACCCTCGAGGCAAGGGACACCTGACGCTAGAGTTGCCAAGCCAGGGCGTTGGGGCCGGCCTCGACGCTTGGCCACGACCCCAGGAAGCAGACACCTAGCGTGGTTTGCCCAGCCTTGGGCGCCAGGGGCAGTCCCGCGCTCTTGGCTGCAGCCCTAGGGTGAGTGGGTCTACAGCCCCGTGAGCCTGGGGTCTGCAGACCTGCGAGCCTAAGGTGTACAAACCCCCGAGCGCGTGGCCAGCAGACCCGCGCGATGGGTGCAGACTCAGCCGCTTTGGTCTGTTCTCATAGCCCTTAGGTTTAAAGACCACACGGCTGGATTGGCAGACCCTGCAGAGAAGAAAAATAAAAATAATAATAACAATTATCATTATTATTATTGTTCATATTTTTTTTCAAAAAACAATTATTACTGTATAAACTATGGCCAGGCAAGTTTGATCTTATTATTAATATGATAAATATTATTATTTGTATTCTAAATATTATTATCATTATTGTAATTAAAAGTATTAATATTAAGAATAGAAGAAAATTAAAAAAATATACAATAACAATTATCATTATTATTATTGTTAATAATGTTTTCAAAAAACAATTATTACTATACAAACTTTGGCTAGACAAGTTTGATATTATTATTAATATGATAAATATTATTATTTGTATTCTAAATATTATTATCATTATTTTAATTGAAAGTATTAATATTAAGAATAGAAGAAAATTGAAAAAAAAAATATAATAACAATTATCATTATTATTATTGTTAAAAACAAATTTGAAAAAAATATTACTGTATAAACTTTGATCATACAAGTTTAATATTATTATTAATATGATAAAATATTATTATCTATCTTATAAATATTTTTTTATTATAA
>Ga0307517_10014155_pt1 | contig 10748 bp, 8 predicted proteins | sample 23_EM_MG_FD_194515 | JGI IMG/M metagenome (GOLD analysis project Ga0307517, IMG submission 194515) | Populus trichocarpa ectomycorrhiza microbial communities from riparian zone in the Pacific Northwest, United States - 23_EM | ecosystem: Host-associated > Plants > Roots > Unclassified | place...
CGAGGGGGAAACACCGCAAACTCAGCCCCCAGTTGAGACAAAAGAAAAGGAATATACGAGGCGCCTTACTAGGAGAGGCAACTCCAACGTCCTAGCACATTTTTCTTCTATTCGAGTTCTTACGGTACGGGGTTGGTTGTTTTGTTGGTTTGTTGGTTTGTTGGTTGGTGAGTTGGCGGGTGGGTGGGAGAGATATTTTTTTGAGGAATAGTGGGTAATTCTAGCGTGGAAGGTTGTATCTTCTCTCCTCGGTGCTGTTGGAAGCATGGAGTCTTCATCGCTGCCCTGGGTCTTCGCGAGGACTTCCGGATTTATTAGCTTGGTCAAGGGTCGAATACAAAGCTTCATTTGTGGCAAAAGTGCTCAATAAGCCTCGCTAGCTCAATCGGTAGAGCGTGAGACTCTTAATCTCAAGGTTGCGGGTTCGACCCCCGCGTGGGGCTTAGTTTTTGTTGCGTTTACTGAGGGGTAGTAACAAGCCCTTTGTTCGGGGGGAAAGAAGGTCTAGCTTAGAATTTTGCATGTCGGGTCCTTTCTGGAGCTCTATTAACATGTTGAGTAACGCTCGTGGGGGTTTGTTTTATCATGCCCTTTATCTTGTGTCGTGCGGTTACCAACAGCCAGCCAGTCCCGATCTCAGATGGGCTTTTCGATTTTTGGTCCACAACTTATGTTGAAGAGGACCACACGGACTTTGGCTTGGCGCCAACTTAAGTCGGGCGGCCTACTAAAAAGTGCCAAGCCTGGCCTCCGTAAACTTTTGCGATGAGTGCGGTAGCGTTGTGTCCGGATAGACCAGGTGAGCGTTCAGCGAGGCGGCAACCTCAGCGAGGCTTGGCAAATATTTGTTAGCAGATTGGTCTGATGCGTACCGGAATTCGGTGTCAAGCTATGCCAAGCCTCGCTGAGGGTGCTTCCTAGTTGAACGCTCACCCGGTCTAGTTCTGTACGGAGTGTAGTACTTTGCGGCTTTATAAGCAATTGAAACCGCACTGGGGGTATTCAAAGTCAAAAACGTAGAGGAAGCTTATCTTATCTTACTTTGCTGTTTCTGCTTGACGCAGAAATAGTTAGCTTACCATTGCCGTACTTTTTCAATGATATCATACTTGTTTCTTACCCACCCTAAAAACACCAATGCAGACGGAATCGACCAAAAGCTTAGAGCACGTTTTCAGTCCCGTGATAGTGTGAGAATCGTCATAGAACTGTTCGGGATTGCAACGCCTTGGAGAAAATGTGAGTTGCCAGTAAATGGGGGGTATCATGTTGCCATTAACACCCTTCTCGTATGGCCCTATGCAGAATCTGGGGTGGGTGCAATTATTTTGTTATCTATTTGTGCTTCTAGGAGGGTGACTGCGGGGTGATCTTCTAACCTGTGTCATATTCCGTTATTATTGTTATTATTGGCTTGGTGGTTGTTTGGGAGTTGTTACTGTAGGTGGGTCTTGGGGATTATATTGGCTACACGTATTTCATGCCAAAAATGGGCGAAGCCCTGACTTTGGGGCTTTTCGTATATATCTTGCCGGAAAATTAGTGTTCATTTTCCAAAGTTCTGGAATCAGGCTCATTTTATCAGCAATATCTCATGACTGATTTTAATACTACCGGCTGGAGGTCCTACAAGCTGATAAAGCTCTGGCATTATCGTACTTAAGAGCCGTTAATTAGTTGAGATACCGTAAAAACTCAAATAGAAGAAACATGTGCTATGACGTTGGAATTTCCTTTCTGAACTACGCGAGGGGAAAACAGCGCAAACTCAGCCCCCAGTTGAGACAAAATAAAAGGAATATACGATGCGCCTTACTAGGAGAGGTAACTTCAACGTCCTAGCACGTGTTTCTTCTATTCGGGGTTTTACGGTATTGCAAACGAGAGATACTAGTGCACCGTACTCCGCAATTCTGTAAATAACGTTGTTGGCACTGAGTCGCTTCAATATCTTTATTCGTTAGACTATAACTTTATAACTGGAGCGGCCGCCAACTAGGCATACTCGAGTACGTGCACCAATAGCAGTACATTCCCGGGGCACGCCAGCTCAACTAAGTCGCGAGAGTTTGTGCCATGGCACCACCCTTCAAATCGATGTGCCTGGTACGGCACTGTATACCCAGGTGGTACATGTACAAATCAAATGACTTTTTGAGAAAAAACAAAACAAAGAAACTATCTACAAGCCCAATTAATATCGAATATCCCCCATTTCCCATCCCTCTGAGTTCTCACTGTGTTGAAGAACACCAATATTTGCTTCCTCAATAACAGAAACCAGCCGAAAACAATTTAATTGTACCAGGTAGTGCCATCAGCTAATCTCACTAGGTATTTAGCCCCGGAGTTGAAAAACGGGTAAGCAGGTTTTTTCAGTGGGAAAGCTTTGGTGTGTGTAACGCGTTTCCGCATACAAAACTGACAGACCGAGTAGAAACTTAGCACCCGAAAAATGCTCTTCGAACCCTGGGGCTGAATGCCTCTACGGGTAATGCCGAGGATCATTTTTCACTCATTTTTTCGGCCCGGGACACAAGACTAGGCTGGGGGCAGAATCAATTGGTGATCGGGAGGCAGGGGCTGTGGAGACAATTCTGAGCACAGCCGGTGCCGCGAGTGGACCAGTCGATACACGTGTAACACCAGAGCCTTATAAATTAGCCCCTCTTCTCTCTCCAACCGTGGGGGAGTCGAATTCTCATTGCACACAATCCCTCTCTCTCTCTCTCTCCCTCAAGGAGGAATTCGGATAAAATAGGCTATAAAGAAGATGCCAGGGCACCAGCAGGTCAGCGGTCATATCAACTCGTTCAACGTGAATAGCAACAACATTGTCAACTTCATTACGGAAACAGACACTGAGGGGCGCCAAATTCTGAAGTGGTTATCGCCACTTGAACCACAACAACGGCACCAAGGTGTTCGAATCGATCGACTTGATGGCGTGGGAAACTGGGTACTAGAAACCACCGAATTCAGAAAATGGAGCGATAAGGAGGAACGCTGTTTTGAGCCAGTGTTGTTCTGTTGTGGGAACCCCGGGGTAGGGAAAACATATCTTAGGTAGGAAGGACTCTTGTCTGGAGTGCGATAATGTAGATGTCATTAACGATTAGCAAGTAATAGCTCTCTAGTGATTGATAGCTTATGTGATCGGACTAGGGGAAAAGACATTGCTGTTGTGGGACTCTATTGCGATTTCCTTACCCAGCAGGAACAGTCCGCTGCAAATATGCTGGGTGCCATTCTGAAACAGCTTTTTAGAGGAGGAGGAATCCCGGAGCATATACGGGAGGCTTTTGAGAAGGCGAAAAGGGAGTTTGGTGGCCGAGGTCTTCGGCTTCCGGATCTGGTGGAACTTTTGCGGAGGACTATTGCAGCGCTAGAGGGAGTATTTATATGCATTGATGCATTAGATGAATCTGCTCCAAAGCACCGAAGGGAGCTCCTCGAGTCGCTGCGAGAAATTATTCAGATGTCACCGAACACACGAATATTCCTTACCGGGAGGTCCCATATAGACGACGAAATCATGAAATGCTTTAGCAAGGTAGTTAGGATACCTGTTAGCCCTACTCAAGAAGATATTAAGAGCTATTTGGAAATGAGGCTGGACTGTGACACCGATCCTAGCGCAATGGACGACGAATTGCGGGCGGATATTATGAGAATTATTCCGGCGAAGATCTCAGAAATGTAAGCAGGGATCTTAATTATATTTCTAAAATATAGGTCTGAGCTATTGTTCGCTAACGGTGACCTCAAGTTTCCTTCTCGTTTCTCTGAACATGGACGCAATTCTGGGCGAGATTACTCTCCGCCGGAGGAGGAAGAAGCTTGACGAGATGACTACAGGGGATGGTTTGGGGGATGCTTACTCGGTAACCTTATCCCGAATGAAGGCCCAACAAGGAAGCAGGTCAAAGCTCGGCATGGAAGTTCTAATGTGGGTGTCGCATGCGGAGCGGCCATTGCATGTCGACGAGCTATGCCACGCCCTCGGGGTAGAAGGATCCACCGACTTGGATATTCGGAATATTCCAGCGATAGAAACACTGATAGCATGCACTCTAGGGCTTGTCATTGTTGAGAAGTCCTCGTCTACCGTCCGCCTTATTCACTATACTCTGCAGGAGTACCTCTTCCACAATTCCGGCTTGTTCCTTGAGCCCCACTCAATGATTGCGGAGGTCTGTTTGACCTACCTTAACTTTCGGCACGTCAGGGACTTCTCGCCTACTCTTGATTCGATCCCACCAACCATCCCTTTTGTCAAATATGCTTCTTGTTACTGGGGCACACATGCTAGACGGGAAACCGCTGGAAGTGTGAAGAGGCTTGCATTGGAACTGCTCGATGGATACGATAAGCACATATCTTCAAAAATGCTAATATTGCATGGGATGGACTGCTTGGGCCTGCCTTTAGATGAGGACCGTAGGCCCAAGGGATTTTCGGGGCTTCACGGTGCTGCATACTTTGGATGTGAAGAGATAACGGTGGCTTTATTGGAGATGGATAAATGGGATGTGCGGGCAACAGATTTCAATGGCAACGTAGCAATGACCTGGGCTGCTAGAAGGGGGCATTCGGAGGTGGTGAAGATACTGCTTCAAAATAACGACGTCGATCCCAACGTAGCTGACACCGAATATGGCCAAACGCCGCTGTCGTGGGCTGCTGAGGATGGCCATGAGGGAGTGGTAAGGATGTTGCTTGAACAGAAGGACGTTGATCCCAACATGGCTGACAAGTATGGCCGCACGCCACTATCGTGGGCTGCCGGGGGTGGCCGTGAGGCGGTGGTGAGGATGCTGCTGGAACGGGGCAGCGTCGATCCCAGCATCGCTGACACCCAAGATGGCCAAACGCCGCTATCGTGGGCTGCTGAGCACGGCCATGAGGTGGTGGTAAGGATGCTGTTGAGACGGAACGACGTCGATCCCAACATAGCTGACACCCAATATGGCCGAACGCCGCTCCTGTGGGCCGCCCAAAGAGGACACGGGGTGGTGGTGGAAATACTGCTGAAACGGAACGAAGTTAATCCCAACACAGCTGACACCAAATACGACCGAACACCGCTATCATGGGCTGCCGAGCGTGGTCACGAGGGGGTGGTGAGGATGCTGCTGGAACGGAACGACGTCAACCCTAACGAAGCTGACATCCGATATGGCCGAACACCGCTATCGTGGGCTGCGGGGAATGGGCATAAGGAGGTGGTGGAGAAACTGCTGGAACGGAATGATATCAACCCTAACAAAGCTGATATCCGATATGGCCGAACACCGCTATCGTGGGCTGCAGAGAATGGGCATAAGGAAGTGGTGGAGAAGCTGCTGGAATGGAACAACATCAATCCCAACACGGCTGACACCCAATATGGCCGAACGCCGCTATCGTGGGCTGCGGAGAATGGGCATAAGGAGGTGGTGGAGAAGCTGATGGAACGAAACGACATCAATCCCAACACGGCTGACACCCGTTATCGCCGAACGCCGCTATCGTGGGCTGCAGAGAATGGGCATAAGGAGGTGGCGGAGAAACTGCTGGAACGGAACGACATCAGTCCCAACACAGCTGACACCCAATATGGCCGAACGCCGCTCCTGTGGGCTGCCCAAAGAGGACACGAGGAAGTGGTGGAAATGCTGTTGAAACGGAACGAAGTTAATCCCAACACAGCTGACACCAAATACGGCCGAACATCGCTCTGGTGGGCTGCAAGGAATGGGCATCAGGCGATCGCGAGGATGCTGCTGGAACGAAGCGACACCAATCCCAACAAAGCTGACACTCGATATGGCCGAACACCGCTGTCGTGGGCTGCCGGGAGTGGGCGTGAAGGGGTGGTAAGGATGCTATTGGAACGCAACGACGTCGATCCCAACATAGCTGACACCCAAGGTGGCCGAACACCGCTATCGTTGGCTGTAGGGAGGGGCCACGAGGGCGTGGCGAGGATGCTGTTGGGGCGGAACGACGTTGATCCCAGCATAGCTGACACCAAATATGACCGAACACCGCTATCATGGGCTGCCGAGCGTGGTCACCAGGGGGTGGTGAGGATGCTGCTGGTATGGAAAGACATCGACCCTAACAGGGCTGACATCCAATATGGCCGAACGCCGCTATCGTGGGCTGCGGAGAATGGGCATAAGGAGGTGGTGGAGAAACTACTGGAACGGAACAACGTTAATCCCAACACGGCTGATACCCAATATGGCCGAACGCCGCTCCTGTGGGCTGCCCAGAGAGGGCATGAGGAGGTAGTTAAGATGCTGGTGAAACGGAACGACGTTGATCCCAACACAACTGACACCAAACATGGCCGAACATCGCTCTGGTGGGCCACTAGGAATGGGTATCAGGCGATCGCGAGGATACTGCTGGGACGGAAGGACATCAATCCCAACAAAGCTGACACTCGGTGTGGCCGAACGCCGCTGTCGTGGGCTGCTGAGAGTGGGCGTGAAGGAGTAGTGGAGATGCTGCTAGAACGGAATGACATCGATCTCAACTTGGCCGACACCCAGTATGGCAGAACACCTCTCCAGTGGGCTACCAGGAATGGGCATCAAAGAATTGCCACTTTGCTGTGTGAGCGGATGGGTTTGGTTCCTAGATATGCACCAAGCCTCCCATCAACAGAACTCTCCTTTCCCGAGCCGTCTGAGCCATCTGAGCCCCCTTTCAAAAGGATGCGGCGGTTTTAATATCCAAGAGTGAAACTCGCCGCTTCTCCCTCTATCTATTCGATATACACTCCCCATAGGGTCACAGGTCTGACGACTCGGAAACAAAATATTCCATCCGCTATAGATAGTTCTTTATATACGGATTGATAAGTAATCATTGGTATCTAACCTTTGGACTATTGGCTTAGAACCTCTATTTGCCTTCACAGTTCTTTCGAATTGCCCTATGTCTTTTGGCATATCTTGTATCATAGTAATGTTTTAGGTTTAGTTTAGCCAATTTTGGATGTATCCGCGGCCTATTGGTGCTTTCTATCTTCCCTTCTCTCTATACATAGGCCCTTTAATTTGTCTTTTGTTTCTCATGCCTATTTGGTCCCCGTTATTCTACATCCGTGAATCGGCTTTGTATTATTGCGTGACTTGGGAAGCCGTGCTCTATTGAAGGAGGGGTGTACTGAAGCTTCATAGATAGATAAACAAATTAGATATAAACACATACTATACACATCTGAGTGGGTGCATCTTAGGGTATACTAATAGTGCGTGATTCACAATGCTTTGTCTATTTTTCTCTTTTCTCACTTTTTTCTTTTCTTTTCTTTTTCTTCCTATTCACAATGTATGAGAGGATAAAAATTTCCCTTATTAATACCAAAGAAATTATACCGTTAGCCTTTTGCTTCTACTATCTTTCTTGAAAATCGCAATTAGCTCGTTGTGCCCTCCCGCTAAATGTACCCCTCCTCTTGTTCATCCTTCCTTGCTGGTTTTGTAGTCGCATGCCCCTCAGGACGCTTTGTCAGAGCTCTTCGGCATATCTCCGAAGGCAGGCAGGAGAGGCGCCTTAAGGATAGGAAACTAGGCTAAGACCCCGCTCCAAAAGCTAGCTTACAACAGCACCCTCGGTACCGGCGGCAGCGGTAGGCTGTACAGAACGACGCCTCAGAGCATCAGCTAAGTGGTAAAACTGAAAGTCGATATACTGATGTTATACATTACTAAGCTATTAATTTAATGATATATACTTACATCTTGAGCCTTGACTCCCAGCCACTAGTCATGCGCACCGCACAGCGTAGGCCCAAGCTCATGCCAGATGCTTGCAGACCTGCCCTGACGTACCGGGCCGGCCGACCGAAACCCCCTAGGATGGACCATCCTTCATGGAATAAAAGCTGTGAGGAGGGGGTGGGAAAGATCCGGGAAAAAACATTTGATGTACTCGTACTGAGCTGGAAATGAGTTTGAACCCTTAATCTTACCATGTGCTTCTGTTTGTTCATTGCCGATCCTTGTGATTATAAGCCGGTTGTGCAGGGCAGCTTATCCCTTCCTCGGCCCATACGCGATCACGGGCGATAACTCGGATGAACTGGTAGGAACTGTGTTGAAAATAATGGAGTGAGAGATAATGATTGGGGAGGTGGGTTTTAGGCAGCGGGGCGGAGCCGCTCAAGTGGGCACAAGAAATTTGTATTAAGTGGCAAAGGAGTTCAAGATTGGTTGAGTTGCTTGTGTACCGTTCTTGTAAGTCAATTGGTGCGGTGAGTTGAACTGCGTATTTACCAAATGGGATATAAAGACATGCAGGACAAGGTCCAGATTTAAGAGATTAAAATCAAATGTGCTCTTGTGGTTGGGTGTTGTAGTGAGAAGGCGCACATGCGTAGTGCGCGACATCCTCTTAAGTATATAGCACATCCCTGGCGGGCTTTTTATTGACTCCGAGTGGACCCTAAGATCTTGGACTAAAGTACGTCCGAATCGATTAGGAGGAAAGCCTTCAAGCGAGACCATGGGCCAATCGCGGCAATGCCATCTGTCTCCATTAGAGAATACCGTAAAAACGGGATCGGGCTTCAAGCTTTCGCAATCCAAAACAAAACACCTGGAAAAGGAATAGTATATTCCAGACAGTGCATAGCTTGTGAGGCTGACGAAATCTCATTCACTGCATTCGTTATTTTGTTAACCTACTCTTCTAAGCCAATTATGGTTTAGCACGGCGATATCCGCGATAGCTGAGTTTTTACGGTATGGCAGGTCTTAGACAAGCCTTTTCTTTTGCTAGGTTTATCCTTGACCGACCTGTGATTTGAATGAGAATCCTGGAGCTAGCATTCACTGAGCTCCCTTGATTTCTCCCTCGCTCTCAGACTTGGCCTGGGTATACAGTAGGCTTTCGGTGCCCGAGTCGTAATATCACAGCAAGTCTGGTACGATAAAAGAATGTCTTATAGTATAGTCAATGATGGCAACCTTTTATTTGTTGTAATGTAATGTATTTGGGTAAGTGTAGGTGCAGCCTTTTTTTTTTGAAAAAAAGAGACGAGAAGGGGGGAGGAGTACTGTGCGGGATTTCGCTTTCGTTTTTCTTTGCGAGTATAGTGGGGGCGTGGAAACCTCTTGCTGGTGATTTCATATCAAAAATGGATGGAGACCTGGGTTTGAATTTTTCATGGCTTATCGAAAAACTGGGTCTTTTTTACAAAAATACAGGTTGAGGTTCATTTTTTCTGTGTAATATCCCGTGATTTTTTGAAGAATACCTGCTGCCCCGTAAGCAGTTGGAAGATAACCTTTATGCGTATATAACTGCCTGGATAGTTTTGGGGGAGTTTTCTCTCGAGGTCTAGTGCAGGAGTCACTGCACAAGGTTAAGCTGCCCGTGTTTAGAGAGGTGGGAAAAAGGAGGGTAGCGGTTTTATTGGAATGCGAGTTTGTTGCTGAACAAGTATTGCAGACGAGAGTTACTGGTGCACCGCCCTCCGGAGTACTGTACGAGTACCGTAAGTACTCAAATAGAAGAGAAATGTGCTAGGACGTTGCAGTTGCCTCTCCTAGTAAGGCGCTTTGCATATTCTTTTTGTTCGGCTCGACTCTGGGCCGAGTTTGCGGTGTTTTCCCCCTCGCTAAGCTCAGAAGGGGAATTCCAACGTCCTAGCACATTTCTCTTCTATTCGAGTACTTACGGTACTCAAGTAAATCACAAGTGACTGGCGCAATGCCGAGAAACGCCATTTTTCACTCCTTTTTTCCGATCCGGGACACAAGGCTAGCCTGGGGGCGGAATAATTGGTGGCCGGGAGACGGGGGCTGTAGAGACGATACTTGTACTCGTACAGAACACAGCTGGTACAATGGCTGGACCAGCTGATACATGTGTAACACAGGAGCCTTATAAATTAGCCCCCTCTCCTCCCTCTAACTCTTGGGGAGTCGAATTCTCATTGCGCACGATCTCTCTCTATCTCGCTGAAGGGATTCAGATAAAATAGAATATAGAGAAGATGCCAGGGCACCACCAGGGCAGCGGTAATATCAACTCGTTCAACAACGTGAACAGCAACAACATTGTCAACTTCATTACGGAAACAGACGCCGAGGGGCGCCAAATTCTGAAGTGGCTATCGCCACTTGAACCACAACAACGGCACCAAGGTGTCCGAATCGATCGACTTAATAGCGTGGGGAACTGGGTACTAGAGACCACCGAACTCAGAAAATGGAGCGATAAGGAGGATGGCTGTGTTGAGCCAGTGTTATTCTGTTGTGGGAATCCCGGGGTGGGGAAAACATATCTTAGGTAGGAAGGCCTCTTGTCTGGAGTGTGATAATGTAGATGTCATTAACGATTAGCAAGTAATAGCTCTCTAGTGATTGATAGCTTATGTGATCGGGCTAGGGGAAAAGACATTGCTGTTGTGGGACTCTATTGCGATTTCCTTGCCCAGCAGGAACAGTCTACAGCAAGTATGCTGGGTGCCATCCTTAAACAACTTGTTAGGGGAGGAGGAATCCCGGAGCATATACGGGAGGCTTTTGAGAAGGCGAAAAGGGAGTTTGGTGGCCGAGGTCTTCGGCTTCCGGATCTGGTGGAACTTTTGCGGAGGACTATTGCAGCACTAGAGGGGGTATTTATATGCATTGATGCATTAGATGAATCTGCTCCAAAGCACCGAAGGGAGCTCCTCGAGTCGCTGCGAGAAATTATTCAGATGTCACCGAACACACGAATATTCCTTACCGGGAGGTCCCATA
>Ga0307517_10014156_pt1 | contig 10747 bp, 4 predicted proteins | sample 23_EM_MG_FD_194515 | JGI IMG/M metagenome (GOLD analysis project Ga0307517, IMG submission 194515) | Populus trichocarpa ectomycorrhiza microbial communities from riparian zone in the Pacific Northwest, United States - 23_EM | ecosystem: Host-associated > Plants > Roots > Unclassified | place...
GAAAAAAAAAAAGTGTATGCTGCACTCACAGGGAACTACTAATGATACATGGAGGAAGGCATGCGTGAGCAAAGAAACCAGAAATCAATTACAATTAATCAAATAGCTAGGAACGGTTCAATCAACATAGAATTTACTTTAAAAAATAGGTATAAAAGCTAAATTTGTTTCTAACTCTAAAAGTAGCTGCCCCTTTTCTATCTCTCGTCTAGATTAGAAAATTTCATTCCTCTCTCATAGTGAAAAACAAAATCTTTTGTTCTTTTAGTGGTCTCCCTCGCTTAAAAATTCAGTCTGCAATGCCGTGTCTCCCATTCTCTCTCTCTCTCTCTCTCTCTCTCTCTCTCTCTCTCTCTCTCTCTCTCTCTCTCTCACTCTCTCTCTCTCTCTCTCTCTCTCTCTCTCTCTCTCACTCACTTTCATTACTTTCTTGAAAATCATTATTTCTTTACAACCCTTTCTCTAGTTTAAGCTAAAGCCCAAAGAAAACATTGTTGAGAAGCTCCAACAAATAAAGATGAGTCTCTTGCTTCTGCTTGGGACTTTTTATGGTGATGACCGTGGACCTTTTTTTTCTGTCTTTGATCTAGCTTCTCATCAACATCACTTGAAAGCTCCAAAATCCCTTTCTCTAGTTTAATCTAAAGCCAGAAGAAACCATGGTAGAGAAGCTGCAACAAATAAAGATAGGTTTCTTACTTTTATTGCACTTGGGACTTTTTACGGTGATGACCGTGGATCTTTAGTTTTTCTATCTTTGATCTAGCTTCTCATCAACATCACTTGAAAGCTTCTATCTTTTTCTATTTTTAGCCTTACATGATAAATTTATGTGTAAAAAAAGTGTTTGAACAATAATCAAAGCTTGTACAACCAAACAACAAAAAATTTGTATGCGCATAGGAAAGAGAAGTCAAAATGCATCAATGATAAGTTATAAGCGTATTAATGCGCGTGTATATTCCTTGATGTCTTAAGATAAGGGATTAGTTCTTACTATTTTTGCTCTCTTGTATTTACAGATTCACTCTTAGAACAATTAACTATCATATTAGATGTATCTTTATTTATTAGTGTAGAGCTAGTTTGATGTATTTTTTTAAAGCTTTGGTTATAAATCTTGTATTGTTCTAAACTTTTAATCAATTTTCCTGATTTTGCAACAAAATTGATCCATTGAAAATGGATGTTCATTGTGAATTGTCTTATAACTAAAGGTTTTGCTGATTTTACTTCTAAAAAAATTGAATTAGACTAAATCGAAACTGGTTGGTTTGAACTGGTTTTTGATTTGGTTCGATCTAGTTTTATAAGACAATTCAATAGAAATTACAATGGGAAACAAGATTATAAAGGGAGCGAATCTAGAAAGATTGCCTCAGTTCGGATTGTTCTCTACATTACTATATCAACATGGCATGATGAATATGTACTCGATCCTTAGAAATTGGTTTTTCCTAGAGCATCGAACTAGTGATCACCCATGACTTCTATGTATCAGTTACTGATTCGATAAGCTACATGTTTGGTGCACAAAGAACTTCGCCGAGCCCATTTGGGATATTTTCTAAATATATCATCTTACTTCATCACTACACTGACATCTTTTTCTAGTTATGGGGGAAGAGAAAAAGTTAGACTTGTCTCTTCTATGCCACTATTCTAGTTACCTCTCAACTTGTGCTATTTGTCTAAACACCCTCCTTGACCGAGATTATTTTTTTTCATTTGCAGTATAGAAGAACCAACTGAATAATGGTAGTAAAACAATTAGCTCAAGCTCCTTTACTGGGCCTCTATTACTTTGGAAATAAAAAAAAATCTCAAAGACAAAATAAAAGCCTATCCAGCTTGGCTTCGCTACTGCTCCTGACTTGTGTCTACATCGTTACTATTTAGTATTGTGTTCTTAATTATGTTCCGATGAGTTTTAAAATAGTACTTGCATATTGCCCTTGCTTCGCAGCGGGTTAATGATAAATGTTTTTCAAATGTATAAAAAATATAAAGAGTATAGAGAATATACTAAGTGTTTTGGGTTTAGCGGCCAAGTCAGACTTAAAATAGCTTTAGGTCTGGCAGCCAAGCCAGACCCAATGCTATTAAGTCCTGCTAGAGGCAGGAACCAACGTTTCTTTCCTTCTCTTCTATCACTAGCACCTTTTGAAAGTTGCCTTACAATCCTTCCTTTAGTAAAATCTCACCTGACTCTCTAACTTTCTTCACTAGAGAGTAAGAAATCTCCTTGCATCTTGGGATAGAAGTAAAGTAATGTTGATCATCCAAAGATTTTTAATAGGTACAATCAGAGTCTGGAGCATTAGGCATTTCATCAAGTAAGCGGTTGACTATTGGAGCTCCTGGAATGAAGAAGGAGGCACCGAACATAGCAGAAATGTCTCAAAGAGATTGGGGGAGGTCGCTCTTTTTTTAGCTTAGACTAAAGGCGCCGATTCCTAGTGCTATAACAAAAACTGCCCTTTAACGCACAAATGAAAGCCCTCACAACACTGTAGCTCGCTAACTTCATAAAGTATGAAGCAGGACCCAACGCTATTGGGTCCTACTGGGTAATCGAACCCAATATCATTGGGTCTGGCCGCAGAGCGAGGCCCAATATGTTCTCCTGTAACCATTTTTTTAACACCTAATCTTGATTACTTTGGCTCGATGAAATCAATGAAAACAGAGTTAGTAGTTCAGGCGACTCACTCCCTCTTGGTGTGTTCAAAGGTGAAGGATGAAAGTAAAAACCCTTTTCAACTATAACCTTCTCCTTCTTTGAAACTGCTGGCGATGATGGTGACTTAGTTCCTGGACTCGGGAAGAACAAAAATTCTAAACATAGTGGAGTTACTGTTGAATTGATTTGGTGTGTTTGGCGGGTTATGATGATGATGAGTTACTAAGAGAGATCAAGCCAAGTTCGATCTCAAGCTTTCTTAAGGTATGTCTTCGCTCTTGGAGCTTGAAAGGTGACCGACAAGAACTAGTAAAGTCAATGGGGTTACATGATGGTTTTAAGGAGAAGAGTGACCCAGCAGCATTGGGTCTAGTGACCAAGCCAAGCCAGACTTAACAACACTTTTTGACTAAAAAACACAAAAGACAATACCTCATGGTGCTACAATGTCGTCCACGGTGCAAACACTTTATGTCTACAATGTGGTCCACAGTACAATGAGTCTATATCTATAGTACATGCACAGTATTTTTCCCAACACTATTGGGTCCTGTTGGGCAGCAGGACCCAACGCTGAGAAAAGAAATTCAACCCAACCCAATCTCAAATGAAAAAAAATATTATGTTTTCTACCTTTGATATAGATTCTCATCAACATCACTTGAAGGCTTCTATTTTTTTTTCTTTTTTGAGCCTTACATGTTATCGATAAAACTTTATGTGTAATAAAAGTGTTTGAACAATAATCGAAGCTTGTACAACCAAACAACAAAAAGTTTGTATGTACACATGAAAGAGAAGTCAAAATGGATCAATGATAAGTTATTAGCTTATTAATGCACATGTGTATCCCTCAATGTTTCAAGATAAGAGATTAGCTTCTACTATTTTTATTTTTTTTGTATTTACAGATTCAACTCTTAGAACAATTAACTATCCAGTTAAAATTGTATCTTTATATATTAGTGTAAAGTTAGCTTGATGTATTTGTTTTTAAACTACGGTTATAAATCTTGTATTGTTCTAAACTCTTAATCAATTTTCCTGATTTTGCAACAAAATTGATCCATTGAAAATGGATGTTCATTGTGAATTGTCTTATAATTGAAAGTTTTTGCGGATTTTACTCCTAAAAAATTTGAATTGGACCAAATCGAAACTGGTTGGTTTGTATTGGTTTTTTATTTGATTCGGTCTAGTTTTATAAGACAATTCAATGGAAACAAGATTATAAGTTGAGCGAATCTAGAAGTATTGCTTCAGTCCGGATTATTCTCTACAATACTAGATCAGACTGGCATGATGAATATGTACCCGAGCCTTAGGAATTGGTTTTGCTAGAGCATTGGACCTATGATCACCCATGACTTCTGTGTATCAATTACTGATTCGGTAAGCTACATGTCTGGTGCACAAAGAACTTCGCCCAACTCATTTGGGATATTTTCTAAGTATATTTGCTTACTTCACCATTACCCTAGCATCTTTTTCTAGTTACGAGAAGAAAGAAAAAGTTAGACTTATCTCATCTAGGCCTCTATTCTAGTTACCAACAAGCTTGTGCTATTTATCTGAACATCCTTCTTGACCAAGATTATTTTTTTCATTTGCGGTATAGAAAAATCAACTAAATAATGGTAGTAAAACAATCGGCTCAAGCTCCTTTACTAGGCCTTTATTACTTTGGAAATCGGACAAAACCACAAAGATAAAATAAAAGCCTATCTAACTTGGCTTCGCTACTGCTCGCCTTGTGTCTACATCATTCCTATTTAGTATTGTGTTCTAATTGTTTTTTTGGTGAGTTTTAGAAGAGTATTTGTTTAGAAAAAGTATCAAATTAATTTAGTATTTTTTTTATAAAAAATTTAAAAATAAATATTCAAATGTATTTTTCAAGTGAAAAGTATCTTGCACCACACCTTCAAAAACACACAAAGTCAGCCAGGGAATACCTCTTTATTTTGAATAATGCTAATGCCTTCTTAAAACTATATAGTTAACACCAACTTTATAATCCGCATAACATCACACATAGGATTTCAAGTTAAATTTTAACATAGTAAAAAAAGTGTTAATGTTACGGATATTGTTTATTGTATCGTGATTTAAAAAAAAATACAAAGATATTGTTTACACTTAATAAAATAAATTAAAAACTATATGAATTGATAAAATATAAAAGAGTTGTTAATGCAAATTAAAAAATACAAGAGCGATCTACTTATGTTATGCTATAGGTGCGATTTTAAGTTAATTTCTAATGTAAAAAGGAAAAAAAATTATGTTATGGGTATGTTTTCATGTATCATAATTAATTTTTAATTGAGCAATGAAGAAATATTGTTTATGCCTCATATAATAAATTAAAAAAAAATATCAATTGATAAATCTAAAAAGAATTGTTAACACTACTTAAATATTAAAGTATATAACTAATCTTTATATAAAGTAAAAAATAAAAAATAGATGCACATGTAAATGTTTTACATCTATTATCCTTTTTTATTTTAAATGTTTTCATTCATTTTATCTTAGCGAGTAATTGTAGTTGTTAATAATAAATCATTTCTATTTCTATAAAAATTTCATTCAAATACAATTAGTTCATATAAAACATAAGAGGAAGATATTCATAAGAAATCAAATTAATATTTTTAAAGTATCATGTAACGAAGTTTTTAGACCTTAAAACCCAATTTTAAAGTTGATTGTATCTGAAAAACCTTCAAAACAAAATTAAATCCTCTATAAACCAATTAACAACTCCGAAACATTTTAAAATCACTAAAAAAATAAAAAATCAATCAAACCCAAAAAGTCTTAATAGACCCCGGTCTACTTTTTCAGCAAGATGAAGGTCAAAAACCACCACCATCGAACTCATTTTATTGAATAAAACCCTTTAATATCAAGATTGACCATTTTAGTTGTTAGAATCATGACAACCGATAATTTTCTCACTCATCTATTGTTTTTTAGCCACTTTCTTTCTTATTTCTTAGTTTCAGATACTAAAAAAATAAATAAAATGAACTTTTAAATCAAAATAAAAATTTTCTTGAATTTAAAATTAACCATATATTTTCTTTGTGTTTTACGTTTCCATTCCTTGTTTTTTAATTTGGTTTTTCCATAACAATTTCAAACTTAATATTATCTCATCATGTCATAAACAATTGAAAGAAAATTCAAGTTTAAGAATAAAAATAAATGAAAAAATGAAAAAATGAAAAAAAAAAGTTCTAAATAGCGAATCACCTATTAAACTCCAATTTTTTTTAGAAGTTTTTTCGCTAATTACCTATTCTAGAGATGGTGTAAGAACCAATTTATGCTTTCATTCTTTCGAAAACTAGTGGTCAGTGTGACCGTGCTTTTATATACTTGCCTTGGAATTGGAAGGGGGCTGCCCTTTTTCTTACGCTGCCTTCCCTTCTCCGTCTAGGGTTACTGGCTCCAAAAATTTGAAGGAAAAAAAAAACCGCAAAGGGCCCCAAATTAATTACTATAACGCATGATCTAATTATTGTGCTCACCCAATGAGACTACTGCCTCGTACTTGAAAGGAAGACAAATGAAAATTCCATATACCTAAATATTGACGTTAAATTCAAACCAAAAAAGAAGGCTCAAATGTGAGCATAGGCTGTACTAAACACTATAATACAAAATTTAAATATATAAAACTCATGAGAAAACTAAAATACTAAGCAATAATCAAGTCATCCACTCGTATGATTGATACTGATCCATCGAGCGTTTTGCTCTCTGCTTCATCCTCACTATCAATACCAGTAAGCTCTCTGGCTCGATTTGCCTGCATTTTCCAATCTGTTCTGGTTAGCACCACCACCATGACAATAGCACAAACAGCTTGGGCTACCAGTAAGCCGAACCAGAAGCCCAGCAAGCCCAAACCCATACCGATGCCCATTAACATAGCTATAGGCAATCCAACACCATAGAAGGAACCCAAATTTATGTTGGCACCAAGAGTTGGCCTAGCACTGCCCCTCAACACCCCACAACCGGTGGTCTGTGGGCAGTTCCCTAGCTCACAGAGCCCAACCACCGGCATTGTTGTCGCTGTCAATGACAGTATGGCTTTATCGGTGGTAAAAATCTGACCCCAAGCATGCCTCGTTAATGTCATGAACAACATGGCGATAATACTCATCAAAACGGCACAAAATAATGCGATTATAGAAGACATTTTGGCTTTGTTGGGCTGGTTTGCGCCTAACTCGTTGCCAACTCGAGTTGATACGGCAAGGCTAAGGGCCGAAGGGAAGATATAGACAAGAGAAGTTGCTTGTATTAGAATTCCCATAGTGGCAACTGCCTCAGGAGCATTTGCAAGTATTCCTGAAAGGACTATCATAAGTTCATACCACCACCATTCTAAGCACACAGAGATGCAACTAGGGATGGCTAGGCTAAGAATCGGCTTCCATTCATCGAAGCATTGGAGGGACCAGCCTTGCCATGACTTTCTACAGATGCCGGAGAAGTAAAGGTAAAGCAGAAGGGCAGCGAGCAGATTCAAGTCTGTTATGGCTACTGCCACAGCAATGCCTCGAATGCCAAGGCTGAAACGATAAGTCAGGATGTAACTGATAGGGACATGAAGAGCTAGTGAAAAAGCTGCACTGAGCATGAGAGGGAGGGTTATGTTCTGGGTTCTTAGGTAAATTTTGAGAGGGTTAATGAAAGATTGGAGGACTAGATCTGGTAGCGAAAATACGAGGTAAGTAGAGGCAATAGAAGAGATGGCTCGGTCTTGGCCACAGAAGATAAGGACAGGTTCAAAGTTGAGCCAAAGAAGAGATATGGGTATGCATGCCAAGATGAGAATTGCTATCGTTTGCTGAAGGGTTTGGCCCATAAGAGGCCATTGCTTGGCTCCACAGGCTTGAGAGGAGATGGCCTCCATGCCCATAGCTAGACCGGAAATGACAGAGTAGCCAGTGATGTTTGCTATGCCAATGGAGAGAGACCCTCCTGCTAAAACCTCTTTCCCTAATTTCCCCATGAAAAGCATAGAAATGGCAGATTTTCCATATATAAGTAGGCCCGTGATGATCATAGGAAAAGCTATGGTACAGAGCTCTTTGATCTCTGCAACCACCTAAATGAAAGAGACACAAAGGAGAAACAATTGGAGTTTTGAGTTCTTTAATTAGTTTTAACCCCATGAAAACAACTTCAAAGAAAACAAACAAAAGTATAAGAATGGCGGCGTCAGTGAAACTAACCTGGGAAAGGGAAGGACGCCACGCTTGATCTTTGCAGTGAAGACAATATCCTTGCTTATCTGGTAAGACACTCTTATCACTTCCTAGTAGTAAACTTGATTTTTTACAACTATAATGGCCTAAAAGAGGAATTGAAGCTGAAATCCCTTGATCATTCATTTTTCAGAAGATGAAGATTTGCCTTGGGCTCAAATGTCTAACTGATGGTATTTATGAGGTGACAGTACTTTCAGGGTTTAAGTTTTGTTATCAGAGGACATTCTTTTATTAACTCCTTGTATCTCATTAACATATGTGTGTACATATAAAGCTCAGTACTCAAAGATCACGGCCTCTCTGTAATATTTCTCTCACACTTCAATTTTACTCCACTCTAGCCTCTCTCTCTAGTATTTATCACCAGATTAGTTAGGGTTTGGTGGTGAAGAATAGACGAGCGTGAGGAGGATAAGGATGGGAGGTGGCCATGCGGATGGCTCGTCCTTTTCTTCAAGGGTTCGTCGGGACTCTCAAACTAAACCAACCTACAAGCTTTTTTGGTTTTTATCTTTTCTGGTAAATATAAATGATAGAGTGAAAGTATGTGCCTTCACTTGCAAAATTAAACAGTTGCTGGCAGCCCCTCCAAAATCCAAATGCCAAAGATGAAAAGCTGTCAACCTATCATCCAAATCAATTTATGCCTGAAACACCCATTCTTTCTGCCAATTTCATATTGTCCTCCTTGCCCCACGCACCATCTCAAAAATAAGAGAGGCCTCGGTGGGCCACACTTCATGGATCGGGTCTTCTCACCTACTATATCATAAGTGGCTAGCACGTGTGTGCTGTACTTGCCACGTGCCTTTGGACAGCCATGCAATGCATGAAATCAATTGGCTTGGGTAAAAGTAAGAAGGCTGTGGGTTTGGTGATTCTATATCACCTACGAAGCTTGTGGGAGTCTTCGTGCAATACATGCATAAGCGAAGTAGAAGCAAAGGCTAAGATTCCGAGCTTCAAACATCGTTCACACACGCCTGGTTTCGACTAAAAGCCACTGGCAGAGAGTGGCAGTCTGGCGCATTTGGCCATTTGCTTCAAGAATGAGGTTCTTCTTCTGACTTTCTTGCTATATACAGTCTTTTTCTGTAGCCCGGCCAGCTATGCAAGAGATACCGTTTATATTTACATTTACAGTGCATTAATGTGGTGTCAAATTTCCTTCTGAGGCAACTAAACCTTGTACAAGGGCTCAATGATTCTCGTCTTCCAGGCTTAGATACCACATACCCATAGATTTTATTTCTAGCCACATAACTTTGAATCTGCACCTTCATATTCCATGTGACATAAAGTTACAAAGACTAGAAGTGGAAAAATTCTTGGCGTGTGGACTTGAAGAAATTGGGTCAAAACTGGAATATTATATAAAATAAAATCACTGTCAAATCATGAAACCAACTCTCTTAATCTGTCTGCTAGCTCTTTGTGAATAATAGCATACTGTTTTTGAGTAATCAATCATCCAGGGTGCCTGCTGTTTATTGTGAATAGCTTTAAGAGTTCAAGCAGGACAAGAGAACCTACGAGTATCTTCTCTACTGTTATCCTTTTCTGCTATCTTAGCAATCATTCTTGTGGGTGGATATTATCAAAAAAAAAAAAAAAAAACAATTGAATTGGGAAAGGATTACCATTGAACTAGCTACTACTCTTTACCTTCAAAACACAGGCTAATTAACCTACTATGGGCGCCTAAAATCAATAGTTTCCCTCGATAATATCTGGTAACATGGGACCAGGACAAGTGGTCCGTGGCCACACCATAAGCTTCATATCTTTAATTTCTTCTACTACGAAATACTGGCGTAGGGACACAGTCGATTTAATTTTTACAGCAAAACAAGCAACATAATAAATGTATATACAGCGTACGCAACAACAACAAGAGTCACTTATGTCTGCTTTCTTCCTTTCTAATAGACATGGCCTCGCCCTATAATTAAAATGCTCCAATTAAAAAGAGATGCTTAGGGAACTCTTAAAAAGGTTCCTTGCCGAAAATGGGCAAGCATTGGCATTGAAAGCTCACATGACTAAATCTCCAAAAACTTCTACCAAGTTGTTGCGACCCACTACAATTAATGAATGGTTTTCAAACTTTCAGACCCTTCACACAGCGAACCGTCAACATTTGATCGATTAATGCGAAATATATTAGACTATTTTTGCTTATTATAATTTTTTTTAATATTGATAGAATATCATAATTTAAGAAAAATAGCAAAATAACATAATTTATAAATATTATGATTGAAAAACACTATATTCAATCTTGTTACTATTCAATCTTGTTACTATTCAGAATTGTAACATTTCAAAAAACAAATTATGAAATGGACTATACAAAAAAAAATGAAGAGAAAAAAAAGAGATAAAAAATAAAAAAGAGACCTCGGCACACCGAAGCTCTTGTCACGACACTATTTGTATCATCAAAAAGATCTTGATAAAACGAATCCAACAACACCAAGAAAAGTCATCAGCGATGACCTAAGTATACCATATTTGTCAGGGGTGTTTGAGATAATGGTTGAGATTACTTTTCAAACTTCTTTCATTTGGCAATGCATGAAAGTAATGTTTTTTTTAAAATAAAGATATTCTTGACATCGGCACATCAAAACGATCCAAAAACAAAATAAAAACTAATTTGAAGAAAAAAAATCAGAATTTTTCAAAAGCGCAGTCCAACCGCAACGCCAAACACCCTAGTCATCCAAGGATGGTGAGTGGCTCACTTGCCTTTGGTGGCAAGTGTGGC
>Ga0307517_10014157_pt1 | contig 10747 bp, 13 predicted proteins | sample 23_EM_MG_FD_194515 | JGI IMG/M metagenome (GOLD analysis project Ga0307517, IMG submission 194515) | Populus trichocarpa ectomycorrhiza microbial communities from riparian zone in the Pacific Northwest, United States - 23_EM | ecosystem: Host-associated > Plants > Roots > Unclassified | place...
TATGTTTTGTCAATGGAGGCCTTGTTCTCGTCGTTCTTGGGTTGCCTTCCGAATTTCCGTCGCTTCGGCTTCGTTTCCAGGACACTCGTTTCTCGTTCTCGTACGGCCTTTCGGAAATCGTTGGTTATTTGTGTAAACGGCATTATCAAGACGGGAGTTTGATGGGAGTCTGACGTCCTAGGGATCCTAAAATCCAATACTTGGTCGACTCAGGACTGTCGTGTGTTCACGTCCGCATTTGGGAGGACCACGTGTCCAATGTATAAAGGAGCAGGCCGTAAAACTTCCAACCTCTCAACTACATCAACCTTTGATTCGGTTCTGTGATTGGCTTGTTTTCTATGCGGTCACGGTGATGTGCTGATGTGGTAGACAGAAGAGTCCTTGTTTGAGGCGGATGGTGTTCTTCTACCACCATTTGCCATAGTTTGTGACCAACAACTTTCTTTTGTCTAATTACTTAAAACCGATCTAAATAGCCGCCTCAATAAATTTGAATATCCTTCACAGAATTAACGAACGAGTCTTGTGGGCCTGCATCATCAGAGGGTGGGATGGAAGCCTCTGCTTCAAACGCTTTCGATACCTCTCGTTATCGCAGCACCCATACGTATCTGCAACGTTGATATCAGCCCTGTATGTCCTAATAGCGCAGAACTCGCTTACAGCAGAAATCATCCTGACCGCGATGAATCAGACGGCAGACGGTCATTTGCGTGAGCTCAAAAATGTGCTCCTCTTTAACGAATGGACAATTGATCAATGTGATTTCTGATATAGGTGAAGCTATTGAAGAGGAATCTATATTTCCCGGGAGCCGACTGCGGACGAGCTCCACAAGTACGCCTCCAGATAACCTTCCACACCATCTCATATCTATCCGCTTCAAAAGAGGGCACAGACTTTGAGGGCCATTCACCAGCTTCAACATTGGGTCGATAAGGTCGCTATCGTGGAGGCGGAGTTCTTCTATATTCGGAAGGAGGGTGAAAAGTTGACCATAAAACTGAGGATCGAGGTTCATGTCTCGTATCTCTAATAGCGAGATGGGAGGGGATGACCTCTCCAATAACAAATAAACCCAAGCGCTCGTTTCCTCCGCTTGCGGAAATTCCAATGAAGAGCGAAGGTATAGGTACCTAAGTGAGGGGGTTATGATGCGAGATAATATTCCAAAAATATTATTCCACCCAGTCACCATGAGTGACGTCAGGGATGGCAGCTCGGCCAGTTGGTTAATGGAGATGTCCATTTCGAAATTCTGATGGTGTCCATTTGGCACTTCAATCGAGAAAGACACAAGTTTGTGGAATTCCCCAAGCAAATCAATTACGGAAGAAATCGACTGTGAAGTCGCGAGAGGAGGATGGCAAGGCAATTTCAATGACAGGTCAGTAATGGAAGAGGGGACCATGTTGCGGCGTGGTAGAATGTTCCGAGAAATGCGCAGAGCCCGAAATATGGGCGCGGAAGGGAAAGAAGATTGAAGGGCGGTTATTTGATGGCTATGGGACTCATCTGTGTTGCCCAAGGTAAGTTCTTGAGCCACAGATATGTCGACCATTCGTAATTCTGGGGCAGGTTTGATACAATTTCCCAAAATCTGGTTGACGGGCCCCAGCAAGGTGGACTTGATGATCAGAAATTTCCAGCGATGAATTTCCGTTATAAGAATCTTCATGACCTTGTCTAAATTGGAAAGCGCCTCGTTCCCAACTTCGACCTCGATGGTAATGAGGGTACCTTGTGCATTATTGAGCCAGAAGCGGGTGCGTTGACACGGGTCGCGGCCCTCGAGGTTGACATAGATGTGCGACCAAACGGTTGGAGCCGATGCAGCCTGCCTCCAGCTGGAACAAACATGGGAGACGACGAGTGGTGTCCGGGTCCAGCCCTCGTAAACGCATTGCTTGAAGATGGTGGCAAGAACCTCGAAAGGAAGGTGTTTGGCCAGAGTGATTTTTCCTCTGCAATGTCGGATTGCATTTATGTGGTGCTGCTTCAGGTGGTGGAGCTGGCGGATAGCACGCATATGCCCTTCAATCTCTCCATCCAAGGATATCATTGCCTGTTCATGGCCATGTATGGTCTGGCGAACGTTCTCGACGTACACGTCCCAGCTCATGGAATGCATGACAAAATAAGATGAGGACCCAACGTCGCTAACAAAAACAAACAAACGACATCTTGTTCCCTTTCCTCGACAATTCCATAGAATCTTACCAAAGGTGCACAGGCGTTACTTTCTCCTTGTTCCGACGATGACTCAGAGTGGAAGCTATATTGACCCTTGTCACAAATATCAAAGTATTTGCATTCTTGCTTGGGTCAACATGCAGACTGGCAATGTTCGAGATACTGCTGAGGATTTTTTACTTTTACCTATGAAAAACAACCAAGAGAAATAATGCAACTTACTTCCTCTCTCACATCTTTAGAGACCCTGACGATATACCTAATGGACCCCAGAAGAGCTCGTGATCCCCGGCTCGCTCGAGCTCAAGTCAAACCTGGTCAGCCCGCCCCAACATCCACGCCACCTCCAGCATCCTACCCCTCTTCATCTCGACAATGGAGCGAAAACGGAGTTGGCAGCGCGTCGCCCCCAACTCAGCCAGCACCCCAAGCACCCCAACCTACCCCATCGAATTCTTCAAGTTTCCCGGCAACTGAATTCACAGCTCCTCCAAACTTATCTGGCGCGACGCCTGAAACATCCCAGTACAAACCCCGACCTTTATTCTGTGTAGTTTGTGCTAGTAATCAAGCAAGTAACTAACCACCTCTGGTCCTTTGAAACCCTACTAAACCCAAGTTCCAGAATCGGTCAATGGAGGGACATCATGTTTTAGCGTGAGTTTTCCAGAATTTTTTTTCTAAAGATTTGAACAGAACTCTTGGTGACAGTCTTCCATAGTAAGGCTGGTTACCGTGTTATATCATACGGGACGGGTTCGGCTGTCAGACTTCCAGGCCCATCGATCGATAAACCTAACATATATCCATTCGGTACACCATACAACACCATATACGAAGAGTTGAGCTCGAAAGACTCCCGTTTGTAAGTAAGTTTATTTATTTATTTCGAGGTTGACCGATAAAGCCGTCGCAGATACGCTGCAAATGGGCTCCTTCCAATGCTTGATCGGAATAGGCATATCAAGTTGGCGCCGGAGCGGTGGCAAGAGAGCAAAACGGTGGCTGATATTGTGATAACTTGTGAAGAACGATGTTTTGATGCCGTCTGCGACGGTGAGCGTGCTTAGGACCACGACTTGAAATATCTTCTGACGGAGGCGCGAAGATCTTCTAACGCGGGGTGGCGAATTCAATAAACCGGTCCACGTTATTAACATGGAAATTAAAGACAACCACGAAGAAGCTTTAATTGCAGGGAAAGCAATGATTGACTTGGCCTCAGCGGTAAGACGAACACCTAAATTTGGTACCATGAGCCTAATTGGCCCCATCCTTGAGATTGAAAGCGTAGAGGATATCGACGAAAGCATTGACACGATTCTTGAGGAGCAGCAGGAAAAACATCCACACAGCTTGTTGCATGCAGTGGCGTTTTACTAGAGACATGTCCGAATTCCGAATGTCAAGCACGCAATATTTCGACTTTTCCAACATTATTGTAGTCTTCTCACGGCCAAGCACGCAATGTGAACGCAAGAGCTTAGTAAGCATGAGCGATCACCGAACATATTTAAGTCCTTCATCGACGAGGTTTCTCAAGTCTAAAATGCCTTCTCTCAGACTCGGAAATACTGCCCCCGACTTTGAGGCTCAGACCACCGCGGGCCCCATCAAGTTCCATGAGTGGATTGGTAACTCTTGGGTAATATTCTTTTTTTTGTTTGGTCTTTCAAAATGTCATACGTCGTGTGGCAGGCCGTTCTCTTCTCCCATCCCGGAGACTTCACCCCCGTTTGCACCACCGAGCTCGGTGAGGTCGCCCGTCGATCCAAAGACTTCGAAAAGCGCAACGTCAAAGTCATCGGAATCTCTGCCAATGGCCTTGACGAGCATGAGCGATGGGTGAAGGACATCAATGCATATGGATCTAAGGTTGCACCCACGGAGGTCGAATTCCCAATCGTATGTCCATCGCGTACCGCTGCCATGTTTTCTGAACCTGAGTTACGCTCCTTAGATCGCCGATCCCCACAGGAAGATCTCTACCTTGTACGATATGTTGGACGAGCAAGACGCAACTAATCGTGATGCCAAAGGTCTCCCTTTCACCGTAAGAGCCTTTGAAACACGTTTCGTAATGCATCCTCCCATCTGCACATGTAGATCCGGACAGTCTTCGTGATTGATCCCAAAAAGACCATCCGTCTCACTCTTGCCTACCCCGCCTCTACTGGCCGCAACTTTGACGAGATCATTCGGTGAGCTTGCCATTTGCGGAGATAGCATGTATATTGATTTCCCCTTTATTTAGCGTTATCGACTGTAAGTACCTGTGTAATTAGCCTTCGTTTCGATGATTGACCGTACCCACAGCCCTTCAAATCGGCGACAAGCACCGCGTTACCACCCCCGTCAACTGGAAGAAAGGCGAGGATGTGATCGTCCACCCCGGTGTTACTAACGACGAGGCTAAGACACTGTTTCCTCAATTTAGCCAGCACTTGGTAGGCTTTGTTTAATCATCGTGGGTGATATGTTGCTGACTTCGATGATAGCCGTACCTGAGAACCACCCCTCTCAAAGTCGAGTAAATGGTGAATTTATGTAATGGTATTGGCAAATTTTGGAGAGGCTGAATTGATGCAAATATGTAATCTGTAACTTGAAATCCAATTTGTTCCATAGTCTTTTCAGTGACTGCGATATATACTCACACTGCTCCAGTCCAATGATGCCCCACCTATCCAAACCTATGTCGCATGCCTCTGTTACACGTTACTTGACGTTACCATGATAAAATATGTGTTCAGAACCACTTACATTGGATGCCTTTCCATAAGCTTTTAATCTAAGGAATAAAATATATTCAAACTTAGTCTCCCTCGTGAAATTATCCGCGAATACTTAGTTGTTACATAAGGCTCCCAATTTGAACATCACGTGTCCAGAGCAATGAACTGACGCGCGTCGAGTCTTTAGTGTATCTCTTACCTACCCCCCACATAACGATTAATGGCCAGCGCAGACGGCGGAGCGTACAGGTGATTAGTGACCATTCCAGCCGCTTTATCATCTCATCGTCTCTAGTTATTCCTTGACGGTCTTCTCCCCAAGTGGGAAGCTCGTCCAGATTGAGCATGCACTGGCTGCGGTCGCCCAGGGCACAACCAGTCTGGGGATCAAAGGTGCGCACGGAACCAGCACGGTTTAATTCACGGAGACTAAATTAATCGATAGCTACGAATGGCATTGTGATTGCGACGGAAAAGAAGACATCCTCTATCCTAATCGACGACTCTGTGATAGAGAAGGTTGCGGTAATCTGTCCCAACATCGGAATCGTGTACTCAGGAATGGGCCCTGACTTCCGCATCCTCGTCACCAAAGCACGGAAGAGCGCTCAGGCATACTGGAAGATTTACGGTGAATATCCGCCCACACGAGTGCTTACCCAAGAGATTGCAACAGTCATGCAGCAAGCAACCCAGTCAGGGTAAGGGTCTTTGTCTAATGGGGATTAAACTCCTTTCATATTGATACGCAGCTCAGAGGTGTGAGGCCATACGGCGTATCATTATTGGTCGCAGGCTGGGACAATCATCGAGGACCATCGCTCTATCAAGTTGATCCTTCCGGGTCTTTCTGGGCTTGGAAGGCGAGCGCTATCGGGAAAAATATGATTAACGCTAAGACATTCTTGGAAAAACGGTGCGCATTCCGTCACGTCATGTTTTTCATACCACATTCCTGACTTGCTATGCGTTGTATTATCTCCAGATATAATGATGACATCAGTCTAGAAGACGCGATTCACACCGCCCTTTTAACACTCAAAGAAGGATTCGAGGGCCAGATGACTGAGAAGACGATTGAAATCGGTGTCGTGACTGTTCCGACACCTGCTGAACTTGAAGAAGGCAAAATTGGCGGCGAAACGGGTCGGCCGAGGCCTACATTTAGGAAGTTAACTGAAGAGGAAGTCCGAGATTATTTGGCACTCTAGCTGCTTTTGGTATTTGTGTGCGTGTATTTTGCGCCCGTGAGGCATGGAAAGATTGAATGTCCCTTTCGCCTCTTGTGTTATCACACTTCCTTAAAGTTTTCCGGCCCCCAGTTCCCGCACTTCAAAATTGCTACATCTAGGAAAGTAGGGAATGCCTAATGGACAAGTTTAGCATCCTGTTGAGAACACGCAGTGATCTCCGTTGAGATTAGTATGCGCGATTTTATATTCCGCGTCGTATCATGGTCCAAATCAAAAGTCCCATTTCAAGAACAAGTAAGCCTCTCGCCGTCTCACTGCCGACCCCTCGAGTTTCTCATTGCAAGGCCGGAATACGTTGATTTTTGCCATTGTACTACTCCGCCGCCTCTGACCGGGTTAGCACCGTTACTGTGCGTCTATCGTCGGTTCCGGTAGGAATACTAATTATGGCCAATTTTCCGTGACACATCTCATAGTGAGTTGACAATTTTCCATAGCACTTCAAGCAAGGTTACACGGAACTTGATCTGTATGATACCCCATTTTCCAGGATGTTTTGATGAAACCTGCCTTCCGGGGTAACAAATTGTTTGTTTGGGCGACAGTTTGGCGCTCGGCTTTTGGCGCTAAACATGGAATTCCCAAACCCTGACACTCGATCTTGCAATCTGCCTCGAGCCTCTCCGCAAACTGCACGCGGTATTTACTTGGAAAACAAAACCCTGTCACAAATCGCGATCTAGTTTGTAACCAGATATCCTTTTCAAGTTATTGGAAGGCCTCAGATGTATAAAAACCAACGATGTGGCTTGCTTGAAGGCATACCGTTATTCAACCAACGGAATATTCTTCTATCAACATGCCCTCTTCTACGACAGCAACCCTTCCCAGAGACGCGAAAAGAGTGCCCATGGCTTGCATCAACTGCCGCCAAAAGAAGTTGAAGGTACATTATCGCATTACACTGCTGTATGCTCTGCGTTCTGACTGTACTCGATCCCAGTGTCGCGAACCAGACGAAATACAGAGGGAGTGTCCCCGTTGCATCGAACATGGTATTCCTTGCGAATACGTCCCAGTCAATTCCCCCCCGACGACTCCGAATCCCCCGAATCCTCCGCACCACAACTCCCCTCCCATTTCCCAACCCCCTCACCAAGGGTCCCAAAGCCTCCCCCTCCCAGGGTACTATACCACCCAACCCAACATGCAATGGAACCCGAATATCGACCCTTCCCTGATGAATCCACAGGGCGCTGTTTCCAACCCACCTGCTACTGGGGGATATCCCCTTGGCCAGTCATCCTTGTATCCCCCTGGCCCGCCACTGAACCCTTCTGCTCACCCTCCAAACCCCATTTTTCCTCCTCAGAGCCATGGTCACCAAGGTCCTTACCTTCCGAATCCAACACCATTGGGGGACCAATCCCGTCAATACGGGGACTTTCAGGCAACTTCTCACATGGGACGAGCACCCCCCTATCCGACGCAGTACGGTCAGACTCAAACCGGTGTTGTTTGGCCAAATGTTCCAGCCAACTACTATCGACATTCAGGTGATATGAGACCGTCTGGTGATCAACAGTAAGGGTACTGCTCGCTTTAGAATCTTGAAACGACCTAACCTGGTTCATCTCACAGAAATTATCCATACAGTCAGGCGCAAGAGGACTCTTCTAGAAGGTGAAAGAGTTTGTTCTTTCCTCTGTGAGAACCCTGGGAGATTCGGTGTTTCCTTGATACGGCGTCCATTTTCCCATTCCATATCTGTTTTCTGAGAGCACGTTTATCTTATAGTAGAGCAATGCCTCCAATAATTTTAGTATGATTCAATCTCGTCTCATTTCTCGACTCTCAGGGTACTCATAAAACGATATCGTACTCGGCTCTCTTACCCTTGGGCCGCTGAGAATGCTACCCTTGTCCAGGATCTAAAATCACTGGCCCGGGAATCTTCAAGAAGAGAACATTGAATATTCTGGAGATTTCATCGAAATTTCGTCCCTGAAATTATGGTAGCTAAGGCCTAGGCGCACTTGATGCACCTTCGAATTCGTGAATATATTTCGCAGGTCGCCAGGTATTTATGCCGTTAGATCTATCGGAAGTTGGTATGTGATCTTCCAAACCCACGCGAGCGATGCATCTCGTTACATAAATCCCCTAACGTACTGCAGATCTTAAATCTCATCACAATATTGCAATTGCGCATTTTCATATGTACTTCTGGGCCAAAGGCCCGCCCAAAGGTTGAACGCAGAGCGAAAGGAATCGATCTTGAGCGCATCATAAGTTCCCCCAGTGACCTTCAAGCTGAATTCTTGGGCGTCAACATGTGTCGAAAGATTACAACAATAGATCGAACAATCAACGCTAATTAATGTACAAATGTCCGAGTCTCGGGCAGTTCGTTTACAGATGGCCTGCAGTTTACAGCGGCCATTCAAGCTTCTCCCCAAAGTTCCAATGAACAGCCTTGATGGAGGTATACTCCTCGAGGGCATAGCTCCCAAGTTCTCGACCTAAAAGGGGGTTCATCAGATTTCATCTGGAATGGCCACCAAAGATGATATAGAGGCAAAATAGCGGAAAAGAGCCGAGCAGGTAAACAAAACAGTAAGGAGCGACTCACCAATGCCTGATTGCTTCTTGCCTCCAAATGGAACATTGTTATTCAGAACGTTGTATTGGTTGACCCACACCTATGAAGGTGGGAAAAATCAGTTAGATAAGGAATGTTGATGGAGACGGGAATCGCAAAAGTTGGCAGGTGAAACGGACTCCGGATAACTTACCGTGCCTGCCTCCAAAGCGGAGGAAACGCGCATACACTGATTCGCGTTATCTATGATACAAATCACGGTAATAAAACAAATGTCAGAAGGGTGGCGAACGAGGTAATTAAAAAAAACGCACTGGAGTGTAAGCCAGCCCCGAGGCCGTACGTCGTGTCATTGGCTAGATTGATGGCCTCCTCCTCAGTTTTGAAGACGCCAACAGATAAAACGGGACCAAAAATCTGTACGGTATCAGCCTATGTCCTCCCAGATGTCTGCGGCGACGGAACACACCTCTTCTTTGACCTGAGAGACGAAAGGGAGATCAGTCCGCTGTTAATGGAATTGAACCAAATGGAGGTGCTCACAATTTTCATGTTCGGCCGTATGTCAGTAAAAACTGAGGCAATTAAGAATAGCACTCTGAAACTAATTTTTGAATAAGGAGACTCACTGGTCGGGTCCACATAATATCCCTTGCTGTTTCTTTTTTCGCCGCCGAGGATAATTTTGGCTCCTTCTTGCTTCCCAGATTCAATATACCCCCACACGCGATCATACTGTCCCTTGGAGACCTAACGCAGTCCAGTCCAGACGTAAGTAAGAAGACACGGATGAAACCGTGACAACAAACGTACCACGGGGCCCCCTCCGCTTTGTTCATCCAGACCATCCCCAATAACTTGCGCTTTTGCATTGGCCACGAGCAATTCCAGGAACTTGTCGTATATTGTATCCTGGACGTAGACGCGTGATCCAGCTGTGCAGTCTTGACCAGAATTATAACATATGCCCAGCGCAGCCCACCTGGCAGCTATTGAACAAAAAGGAGATCAGCTAACTTTGCCATTCACTGGAAAGGCTATTGTCTGTAAAAAGAAAAAAAATCTCGAGGTCCCGGCTCTCCCAGGTCAATTGCGTGCAAGGAATTCGGCGGAAGGGCGACCCTTTCCCAAGGATCGACTTACTTGCAGGAGGAGGGTTATATATAATTTTGACAACCCAGGAAAACGCGCACAAATAACCATGTCTGGGGTAGAATTCGCACACAGGCAGAATATAGAAACTTCCACCATGTGTTCCATAGGCATGATTGAAAAAGAAGAGAACCAGAAATAAAAGGTATAGAAAAGGTCGAGATTTCACCTTGTTCTAAATCGGCCGACTCAAAGATGAGGTGAGGTGATTTTCCACCGAGCTCTAGGGATACCTACAAATAATGTTGGTTGTAAGCTGGTCAGAACAAATCGTGTATGAATATTGCCTTCTCACCTTCTTTAGGTTACTCTTGGCAGCCGCTTCCATGATTTTTCGGCCTGTGGTCGTTGAGCCTGTGAACGCGACTTTATCGACGTCGAGGTGAGCTGCCAACGCGGCCCCTCCGACGGGGCCAAGGGAAGGAACGGTGTTGACAACTCCTGGAGGAAATCTTGGGAGAAGCTGTTTAAGAAATGTCGGAGACAAAAAATTGCAATCTTACCCAGCTTCTTTGATGAGTTCAGAAAGTTTCTATATTAAAGAGTGAGGAATGGTGAGAAGCTTGACAGAATGGAAAACATACAAGTGCGGTCAATGGTGTCAGTTCCGAAGGTTTCATGACAATGGTACAGCCAACAGCTAATGCAGGGGCGACCTTCCATGCCCTACGAGATGTATTTCAACAAGGTAGAGATCATAAGAGACCGTATAAACTGACCACATGTTGATAGGATAATTCCACGGAATGCTGCGAGTAGGGGTGAGTCAATGGAATAATATTCGATGATACGCGAACCCACATCTGTCCACATACTCCAATAGGATCGTGGCGCGTGAATGCGAGCTTTGCTTTGTTATCGACTTCGAG
>Ga0307517_10014158_pt1 | contig 10746 bp, 15 predicted proteins | sample 23_EM_MG_FD_194515 | JGI IMG/M metagenome (GOLD analysis project Ga0307517, IMG submission 194515) | Populus trichocarpa ectomycorrhiza microbial communities from riparian zone in the Pacific Northwest, United States - 23_EM | ecosystem: Host-associated > Plants > Roots > Unclassified | place...
CCGTTGGGCGTAACCTCAAAACCTTGGCTGCGACCTCCTTGCCTCGATACTGACCCTTCCACAAATCCGCAAATCCGCCTTGGCATGCTGGTCGTTCATTCGGGTCATAACAAAGCGGAATTTCCAGTGATCGCGGAACCAGGGCTTGGCGACTACAGACCTTGTATATAACACGTAGAAACTTCCTGTGGATCTGTGGCGTGAGAGCATTCATCACCTGGCCAATAGGGAGACAGGGGGCGGAAGTTCGAGTCAGAGTCTATCCACCTGTTCTTTAGTACAGAAGCTCACGTCGTCCATATCTATTATATCGATAAAGGTCTGGGCGTCGTCCCGAGAGAGGTGTCTGGGTATCTCGACCCGATTATGGTCCGAAAAGATTGTGATAACCAGAGAGACACGCTCTCGCGTGGTGAGGGTTTTGCTTAGCAACCTTTTCCAGGCTAGAGAGTCTAGGCGGACAATTAACTGGGTTGACTCGCGAACAAGTTTGGTTGGTGTACCCACCCAACACGTCTCCTGAAACATGTTTGGATCCTCGCTCCTGGCCACCTTGAAGGCCACCCGCAAAATTAGGTGTGGACCTGTTGTGAAACGAAGGGGGATCCGACCCCATTGGTCTGTGTCTGACAGATGGTTTCCGTTGCGCTTTTTTTATAGCTGAAGCGTAACTGGACTTTGGGGTGGGGGGGTTTACGGATGAGGGAGGGCCTACGCACGAGAAAACAGTGAGGTCAACGAACAAACGACCGCCGAAAAAGAGACAACCCACGAACCGCGTAGACTTTTTAACACCTCCGAAACCTGCGGACGCAAGCGAGGATCCTGATGCCAACAGCGTCGCGTCAACACCCACAACTCTAATGTGAAAGCTGGATGGGTCGGCCGAGGCGGACGCCTGCCATCCGTTATAGCCGCCATAGCCCCTAGAGTTGTGTTCCCGCTAAACGGAACTGTCCCGGTAAATACCTGTGATAATCCGAGATAACAGTAAGCCAAGGCTCAATACGAATAATCCATTCGTAACGCACCTCAATCATGACCATCGCGAACGAGAAAACATCCGCTTCCTTGCTGTGTATTACCTTCCCTTCCAGGATCTCTGGCGCAGTCCATCGCACGCTGTAACCTCGCTCGTCCGAGGTGTCTTGCATCGAATCCAGGTTTCGAGTGACCGTGGAAAGACCAAAATCCGTGATTCGTACGTGGCTGGTAACATCCATGAGGATATGGGACTTGACACGTGTCAGGACGGCCATGGGACAGGGTTATATTATTCACGTACTCCCTTGAAATCACCATGAACTATATTGCGCGAGTGGAGGTAATGAAGGCCACCAGCGGCATCAGATAGCTGGTGGCAGGAGTAAGGGTGGGGTCAAACATAACGAGGGGAACACCTACAAGACCAAGTCTGTCTGCGTCGGGATGCTTCTTAATGTATTCCACTATGCTTCCACCGGGCATCCATTCTGAAATAAGCTGGAGAGGGGCGGAAGTGATGCCGAGGAGGCGGACAATATTCTTGTGTTCCAAGTGTTTCCACACTGCAGCTTCTTGGTAGAAATTCTGCGACTCTTGTCAGTAACGGGAGACAGAGAAAGTAATGGAGTCAATGGCATACTTTTGTGAGTTTCTGATGATCGTCCTTGGAGTATACCCTGATACGTTTGACACAAACCATCGATCCGTTGAGGAACCCTTCGTACACATCACCAGAACCTCCTGAGGCGACGGGATAATCACCGACAGTCAAATCCTGGGATAAAATCATGCACGATTTCGGTAGTACCGTCCTAGCACCGCATATATTTCTGAGTTCCTGCAGGCACTTCCGGAAGGCGAGACTGGTGGGGTCGAGAGCATCAAGGGCCTAGTGAAGGTTGAGCGGGGAGCGAACAAATGAGGCACGGGGGCGCACCTTGTCTAGATAGTCGACAAGCCCCACCAGATCGTCGTCTTGACCCAGGTTCGACATCCATCGTTTGTACTCTTCCCCGTGAAGTAGGTCGTTGACTTGATGGTGAAACGTGGAGGAAGACGCGTCGAGGCGGCGGAGTTGATTCAGGGGGTTACTGGAAGACATGTGAAACACCGTTGGCTGGAGTGGTGAGTAGCGGGAAAGTGGACAGGTAAGGTGGTATATGTACCAGAGGCCTCACCCGATCCGCAAGGCCGACACGCTGATGAAAGCGGGATGATCGAAGAGCGGTCCCAGACCCGATACGTCGGGAGGTCTGCGCCATGACTAATGCCTATGGGGTGCACGACTTCGCCGGGATCCTGGCACACGTTCATGGAGGGCTAAAGGGACATGTGGTCCAATCCACTCGGCCCTGCGCATATAGAACCTTGAGTGGAACGCTCGGTCTGAGTGGACAGTGACACGAATCTATTTAGCGCCTAGTCGCCCGGATCAGTCCAGAATGGCGTATCTGCCTGGTTCGATGACTGCCGAAGCAACAGTATCCTAAGCTCGCACACCAGCCTCCATCCCGCCCCCAAGGAGCTTTTGAGAACGAACAATTCATGCGTCAACTTTTTCTTTGCCGTATGCTGTACTAGTATGACTAACCCGGCAGTCATTGGTCATCACCAGGTCTGCGGTTGCCTTCCATCGGTCACCGTCAGAGCTGCCGGACCCGCCCGGAGTATCCCCAGGAACCCAGTGTGTTTGGCCGAGTGTCCATAAGGGAACACGACGAGGGATTTATTACACGCCCCTCATCCGATTTTCACCGGCTTCTAGTCGAGCTGGGACCAGACCCGGACGATATGACTGCCACTGATATGCAAACCTTTATCTACTACGTTGCATAAGCATACCGCAATGTATCTATAGTCCCATCCCCCAACAATTTCGCCACCATCATACCTCCTTCCCTCGGCCCTATCAATGTTGCCTAACCGCGATCATGTCCCGTCCTCGCGAGCGCAGTAGCTTGGCCACCATGGCTAACCTCACACCTGGGGGATCATTGACCAGGACCCATCGCATTGGCAGCAGGCACTGCGAGGGGAAGGTCTATGCCATTACCCGCCCCAGGTCTCCTCACGAAAGAAAGCGCCGCCCCGCGAGTGCAGCTGTAACAGGGCCCCGGGTGGCTGCCCGATATACTCTACTGCCGTTCCCACCTTTCTGTGCATGAGTCTCCCCTGCGAAAGAAGTTGTTCTGTAATTAGTACATCACCTGACGAGTGTAAAATATACCAAGTACAGCCGTCTCTTTTCCCGGACCCCCAAGATCCCGGGGGTGCGTAGCGAATAACATCCAGCCCACGGATATCGGAACGAGATACGGTCATCTGCAAACGAAAGTAAGTTATGGATCGGCACGGAAACTAGACAAGCGTACAACGTGGGTGACACACGACAGTGAGATGCTCGAGCGTGTCCAAATAAAATAAGTGTCCGCCGGAGGCCCCCTCGTGAAGCCACGACAGGCGTCCTGGAAGTGAAGACCGTTCGGCAGGCCTGTTAATCGACGTGTGATGGCTTCCATCTGTACAGGATAAGGTCAAAGGGCCCAGCGAGTACGGGGAGGGTCGGAGGTTGGACGACAGTCAGAGACGGCATCGGAATTTAGATCACCAACATCGACCCAGACGTCAGGGGCAAGGAAGAAGCCGGGTCAAAAATCTGCGAGTTTTGGGGGTGTTTAGAAACGTGTTGAGAGATTTTGAGGTGGGTGAGAATCCGTGGAACGGTGTGGAAGAGACATCAAGGTCACTGACGCGCATTGGGTTGCTGCACACCTGTATGCATCTTCAGTGGCGTGGTTAATGCGGATAAGTTCTCCGAAGGATCAAACAAGACTGCACTTACCGTTGGCCATCAGGATGTCGAATAAACGGGGATTGGTGTTTCCGGTGGTAAAGACCTATGTGTCGGTGGGGTTCCGCACCTCGCACTCCACGTCCGGGTGTACGCCACGAGAAAATGTTTGAATCTAACCACCTTCTACTATGACGACCTCGGGACAAGCGATAAACAGGGCACGTGCGTGATACGCAGACGATTTAGAGGGATCTGGGAAGGGCTCCTCCGGTGGTTCGACGTCTTTCGGGAAGGAGAGGCTGATACGGACGAAAAGGTGCTTTCGTGGGTGCGAAACCCATGATTTGGGGCGGACGCAGTATTCCTTAAGCGTCTCTGGTTCGTCGTGTAAGAGGTCGATGATGTGGTCTCTGGTGGGAGGTGTGGGTTCGGTATCACGGTATCTGTCCCGGAAAGTGAAGCTTCCGACTTGGCGCCCAATTCTGTGATGACAATTTCTCCGACCTCCCGGTCTTGAACGGGGCACGTCTACCACATACCATGCTAGTAAGACCCACCAGATCGCTCGGCGGGGTCAGTTATCTCTCTCCCTGCTATCTCCGGCAACAGGTCATCAAACGACGAATCCCCCATTCCCCTCTTCCTAACCTATGGACGTGTTTCGTGGGCTTGTCCCGTCCCTTCGCGGCCCTGAGCTTTCTCTGTCCATTTTTTGGGACCACCCGCCTTTCCAGGACTCAGGGGGTGATTTTTGGGGACCGGTGGATACAAGCTCGAGGAGATTTGGGAAACAGTCGGGGACCCATCCGTGATTCCAGTGCGTCTACATCGCGTGTTTGGGACGGCGGTATCCTGCCAGAATGCATGACATTGTACTGAGCGTGGTCGAAGGACTCGCAGAACACTTGACAATTCTCCACATTGAAGGCGGGTCTCAGTTTTTTGACGAGTTTCGATTCGCAGATAGAATTTGTGTTTGAATGAATTCTGGTTGAATTCTGGTGTATTACGAGTCAATGAGAAACGTACGACACTCCCTGCGTGTCACCCCCAAGATGGATATTACCCCCGGTCATTACAGTCGCAGGTTTTCGAAAACGGATGTATGCTCTGGCGAACAAACTCTATCGTTTACCCGAAGGGTTTGTTGAGGACCTCGTGGGGTTGTTTTCGAGAGATTCATGGTGAGATGGATTCGGAGATGGGTGCAGCGGAAGATATGAAGAGGAGACTATAGAAAGCCTTTCCCGTACCATTCGGGGTGCGAGATACGAGGTGGAGTTGAATATGTTGAGATTCTGTGGGAGTGAAAGAGGATAATGAGCGAGTTCCTGTGTTCATAACGCCAAGGTCTCAGGAGAGGGGAGACAGGAATTGCCAGCCCCCGAAAGCACTGAGACGAGGAGCAGTGCAAACTCGATCGGTTCTCTGATCCACAATTGTGTCGGCCACACGGTGGGAGGAATGTACAGCTTCCAACACGGTACCATGACACCAGATCACGAACTAAACGCTGATCTTCACGTTCCCACCCAAAGAGTTGACTGCGAGGAGTTTCGGCGAGCCTAAGTTAATGAGGGTCATTAGCATGCCGAGGCAATTGGATTGATATTGACATTGAACGTTCACGTTTGCTGTTGCAGGAAAGCGGCGGATTACGTAGGAGGCGCCGGGCCTAGAACTGGGAAGGAAGATGCCGCTAATGGAAGACACCCCCCAATTCACATCGGGGAGAGATGTCGTACGTCACCCAAGGTCCCGAGGCTCAGCACCTAACTCCCGCCGAGTCCTCTCTCCTCGTCCTGCCGGTTGGTGTGTGATGCTAGGAATGCCCGGGGGTGGGGGATTCCCGTCCCCGTGCCGTCGGTGAGCGTAGTGTAACCGCTTATACACCGCAGCGTAGGGGTCATTGGTTCGAGTAGAGGTACCATGTCATCTCCCTCTGAATGGCGCACCCCTCAAGTCAGCAAGCCGAACAGAAGCAACGCGGGAAGACTAATCACGGGGACTTGACTCACGACCGTATCGAGAACTTACCCCATCCATTGCGTTATCACCCGGATATGGGAGCTGTCATGCAACCGCCATTTGCTAAGGGGACAACTCAAAGATGTGCATGGTCGCGTAGCGATGCAGACTGCGGCAACATATGGGACGGGAATCCCATGGTCATACGTTCGAACCACTTGTTCCCGTTCCACAGGTTCGGTCCCAAGGATTGCAGATATAACACTCTTGAGGAAAGCCTGGGAACCCTCCATCTCCCCCGTGATGAGTCCTCCCACACCCGCGTACGCAATGGTCCCGCGCAGCGGTCTCACCTATATCATCGTCAACAAGAAGACGAGATTGGTCCTCGATGATCCAGTCGGTGAGGAGGGGTTCGTCGCTGTCAATCGCCTGAACGAAGAAGAGACTCAGAAGGCACGATACTCACCATCTCATACACCGTCTTCTTCCGCAGCTTACCCCATCTCGATATCATAGTGGATGCTCTCCCGCGGCAGAGACGGCCTTTGGACTCTCCAAAACGTCATAAATGGCAGGTTCCTCTGCGCCGAGAACCTCGACACGAAAGGCGGAGTTCTTATCACCGCACAGCGCGAGAATACCCAGCTGTGTCGTTGGTCCATCACCCCCGAGGATAGGATGAGCTTCCGGTAAACCCGGCCACATAACCAGTGCCCACCATATGTGTTAATAAGCCTCCATGACAGGATCTGTTCCTCAAATTCTACCCATGCGGCTTCGCTAGATACGAATGTCGAGACGGTTGCCATGCCAGTAGTGCTGAAGGACAGTCCAGACGATTCTACACGGGTATGGACCTTCATGAGAACGGTAGAGATACTCTGAAGACATGTAGTAACCGTTGCCCAACCCCTTGTCGGGCTAGGTCCCCCCAATCTGAGTAAATATTTCAGCCATCGACTTCTGGAGAAAGAAGGCACACAGTTTCGGAGTCGGTCCAAGTTCAAGCTTCAAGGGGGACAAGGACAACGGAGAATCAGCGGAGCCAAGTCCCTGCGCCCGGGTGAGCTGGAACCCAGCCTCGAATTCGGAGGAGGGGAGAGTGCGAGTCGTCTCTAGGGAAATTCGGGGGACTCCGGGGAGGGTGCCGCTGAATGCGTTCGGGAGCTCGGCTATTCTCGGTCGCGCAGCCCTCACCCGTTCCTGATGGCGGGCTACCTGGATTTTGATCTGGTGTCTACGTACCGTTCAACATCGCGGTTCTCGTCCAGGAAGTGAACTCTAGTTTTGGCGTTCGGCTCCTTATCTCTCCAGTTTAACCGTCGTGACAACAATTGCTCCGACCCACCGGATTGTTCGACAGGGTCGATTATCCCTCCGCTATCTAGGGCAACAAATTCTCATACAGCCAATCCCCTATTCCACTCGCTCCATTTTTCAGGGAACCTACGACCTACGGATGAATCGGATTTGAATCCCAGGGTTGGAAAAAAAGGTAGTCGGGGTCTGGCCACTGTCCGTGAACAGTTTCTCCAATTGTCCGTCTAACTTTGGCATCGACATAGTCGAGGGGCACGTGAATTTAGATTTACTGGAGATCTCTATGATCAGGTGTGACGGTTTCGAGTGCCACGGTGACCTATTGGCCATCCAGTGTTACACACACAGGTGCTGTACTCTTAATTCTTGTCGCATTTGAGAGGTCAATCAAGGTGTATCCCAAATCCCCAACCACGATTCAGGCAATTTTGGCAATAGGCATTTGACCCAACAGAAGAATATGAAACGTGGTTACTACGCCATGTACAGCTGCCATAGGGACGTCGTAGGCGCACACGGCACAGCCGCTTGAGCTCGAAAGGCTTCTTCGACCCAAGCTTAAGGGCTTCGGCAGAGTGGGAGGAAGATCTATCAGAGTTAGACAGAGATGTGCCTGGCGTTCCCTTTCGCGGGGGCAACAGTTTTCGGGTTTTTGAAATTCGAATACGGGGGGGGGGGGGGTTGCACTACATCTCCTTGATCCTTCATCTAACGGAACGAAAACGTCAGAGCGAGGGCGCTGCTACAAAGGGACTGAATTCCGAACCTGACTCGATACGTCAGCGCCGTGCCTGGGACCTTCGGTTGAAGGGTTCCTTACCAAACCCACTAGAAGGTGGATACCCTTCGGTGAGCAGGAAGGGGGTACCTCGACTGCGGACTTTTGACAAACGACCCGGGCGGAGGTCAACACCATGCGATTTGAGGGGGAGTAAACGAGGTCACGTCCATGCAACGACAGAAGGAGAGAGGCCTCAATGGACTCTGGGAACAGCCGGTGGACCTTATCACGATTTCAGCGCTCCGCGACCTGCGATTCACGATGGGCCCGAACGGTGTGAACTCTATCACATTCGTGTAGAGGTACATCAGAAACGCTTGAAGCTCGTAACCATATCAACGAAATGGCGAAGAGACTACTAGGCTGCACTCACGTCACGAGTGCCATGTCTGAAAATTTAACAGCCTTCCCCCGTCAACGTGCTCCTCGTGCTCCTCACGGAAGGTGCTTCTCCCCTCGCCGGACAAACAAGCATCGTCATCGAGGCCACTGCCGGACAAGTACCCTTAGACTCCCGTGGATTATTCGTGAATTCCCTCCATCTTGAAGCCCTCCGACTGGGATTCTGCGGGGTTCTCGAAGAAAACTTTGGAAACGATGGGATGAGGCTCTGTACAAGTGGTACCGAGTGTGGTGAACTCACGATCGTTAAAGTAAGGGGCTATCTTCAGAGTGTGGCTATTGGCGTAGAGCACCTCTGACCGACAGAAACGACTGGAGGAGTCTAGATATGAGTGCAAGATGATCCCCGCGTCGATGAGTTTCCCAGAGGATATTCTTCAATTCAAGGCATCATCACGAAGAGCAACGGCAGCCGCCGTGTCTGCAGAAGGCTGAAGTTAGCAACGCTCGTATTCACACATTGCAGCAGGCCGTCCCGTGCCCAAAACGCACCGAAGAGGACGGAGACTGTATGGGTTAGGTGCACATGAGACGCAGGCCTCTGAGCGGAATTGAACGGATGTTTTGGTTGGTGGCCACGTGACCCCTCCGACATTCAAGCCGGATCGTCCTGTCTTGTTTTGCTAGTCACCGGTCACCGGTCAACTATGACCAAGCCACGCCGCAGACCACGGAGAACCGAATCTAGTAGGAGCCTCGAGGGTCAGGCAAGGCAAGGAGTGTATCGCGTTCCCATGGGTCACGAGCAGCTTGTTCATCTCTCTCCGCAAGTTTGTACTCCCGATGACCTCGCCCGACCCCCTACAACAACTCTACGACCTCGACAAATCTTCGCCCCGGTTTCACAATCAACTCGGGAGCATCATCGGTGGGAAAGAATATCGAGAACGCGTTCCACACATTCGGGATGATGGTTTGGTGCGGCTCGTTGAGTATCTCGATAGTGTAAGTCTTCGAATCGCCCTTCCCCACTCCATATTCAGCATCATCGCAGGTTCTTGACTGTTTCGATCCCATAACCCACGCGTTTCGGATATCCTTGCATGAACTCAGAAGGATATGCGGCGCTCATGAGACACTGCCGAAATCATGCACGATTCCAGTTTCCCCAGGGATTGGCCCATCGATGGATCCTGATCACGCGCAAGAAGGGATACTCAATGGTACAAAAGTCCGCGTAAAACGTGTGCGGAAATACTCTAACGAAGATCTGCGAACGGCCAAGGTGTGCCAACGACCACACTACATCCCCCATTCTCCGGTGCTAACGAAATCTCCAGGCCTTCAACCAATTAGCTGTGGTGTGGAAACGGTTGGACCACCCAAATATTGTTCCCCTTCTGGGCGTTACTATCGATCCTCCGCAGCTCGTTTCTGACTGGATGCCTTGTGGGGACCTCGTGGAGCACATCGTGAATCACCCAGATACGGACAGACTTGGCATCGTGGGTAATCTCCTTACTGATCTGTACGACATCCTGACCCCATCACCAGTTGTACGATATTGCTGAGGGGCTTAACTACCTCCACTCCTGCAACGTAATTCATGGAGACCTCAAAGGAGTACGAAATCGCTCTGATATCGTTGAATCACCATACTGACACCCAGCCAGCCAAATATTCTCGTGAATATCAACGGCCGCGCACTGATCACAGATCCTGGCCTTGCCATGGTCACCCAGGGTGTGGACTCCATATGGAGCGCCACCGATGAGCGTGTTCACTCTGCACGGTGGATTGCAGTGGAGATCTTGGATGGGTGGGACACATACAGCAAGGAAGGGGATATCTTCTCGCTGGCGATGGTCACGATCGAGGTATTTATGGACAATCCGCTCGTTGAGTTTTGGCTTGATGCGATTCCGTGTGTACACAGATATTCACCGGCGCAGTTCCGTTCGTGAACATCACATCTACCGAAGCTTTGTTGTCCATACTCGAAGGGAGGCGCCCGCCGCGACCAACCCACCCAACTTTCACAGATGGGTTATGGGAATTGACCCAACGCTGCTGGAGGCAAGAAGCTCACCTCCGCCCACGGGTGTCAGAAGTGTTGCAGGATTTGCGCGGCTTGTGGGTCTCAACTCGGGAACCATCCACTCGTTTGACTGATCAGTTCCTCACATATAGTGACATCCCGGCATGGAGACGCTTGATTAGTCGTCCCTGCGCAACAGATGAGCGTATCTCACTGATCACAGGGATCTTCTCGGACAGCAATGAGACTCAGGTGGTCAAAGGTCTCCGTGGGGATGATGCCCAGGTCTTCGTCGACGTGATGGATGAGGTACCTCCTGTTCTTCCTCAACAGAATACCCCGACTCAAACTTTGTGTCCTATTAATTAGGCGTTGTATCGCCTTCCGCAACCACAGCAGAAGGAGTGTCTAAGTGCTTTGCGCAGGATATGTGGCCGCCAGGGTTTGCTCCCAAGATCGCTCCAAATCTCGTTCTCCTGCGACCGATCGGAAACCGCACCGTGCAGGGGCGGGTTT
>Ga0307517_10014160_pt1 | contig 10746 bp, 15 predicted proteins | sample 23_EM_MG_FD_194515 | JGI IMG/M metagenome (GOLD analysis project Ga0307517, IMG submission 194515) | Populus trichocarpa ectomycorrhiza microbial communities from riparian zone in the Pacific Northwest, United States - 23_EM | ecosystem: Host-associated > Plants > Roots > Unclassified | place...
GATCTCCTGTCAAGGCAGGCTTTCCCTTCGTATGACTGGTTGAAATTCGATGTCCTGATTAATGACTGTTAGCAAATGGATTGCGATTGGAAAGGGCGTGAAGAAGCTTGCTTCCCGTGGAGTGGTGGAACGCACCTTAAACTACATAAACGACGCCGCGTCGATAGCTTCTTATGTTCGGGAAATTTCACAGTCGATTGACAGCTTCATGGTGAGTGCCGATTCTTATTGATCTTGTCCCGACTAACAACACTTGAACCCAGATAGGAACAATGCTCGCAGTGGAGTTCTCGCTAGATGTTAGCTGATCTTTTTATTCATATACCGACCATTCGGTCACTGAAACGAATTAATTCGCAGGAACACATACATTTTATGCAAAATGCCGCTGCCAGGATTGAAGGAAAAATTGACCATGTACAGGAAACTATGAACGACGGATTTCAGGTATTTTCTTTCGCAATGTAGATCTGGTTTTATCTCAGATTTGGGCTAGGGAGTGATGGCGAAATTAGATGTGAAAGGTAACTGTTGGTCAACCCCCTCATGACATTGACAACCTCACCTGATATGTTGAAGACGGTCTCCCACCTATGGTCATTTCCGCTGCATTCGAATGCCTTGATCTGCAGAAAATATCACCATGTCTTGAGGGAACAAGGGTCGATGTTCTAGATCAACTCGATCGTTGGATTGGGGATGCAGATACCAGCGATAGTGCACCCGTATTTTGGATCAATGGTTCGGCTGGAACGGGAAAGACTACGCTTGCCTACACATTCGCCGTTCGTTGCAAACATCGTGAAATCCCCGTTACGAGCTTCTTCTGCTCTCGCGACTTCGCAGAACGAAGTAATCCGAACCTCATCTTTACATCCATCGCTCATCAGCTCGGGCGAGAATTCCCGTCCTTCGGGGATCAGCTAGCTGAGGTCCTTCGGTTGAACCCCCGCCTAGCCTCTGCTAGCATCCCTTTTCAACTAGAAGAACTTATTATAAAACCACTTCGATCTACTCGTGACTCGTTCCGTTTATGCCTCATTGTGATAGATGCTCTGGACGAGTGCAAGGATGAGAGCACCACATCCATCATCCTTTCCTCACTTTCTCGCTATGTTTCTGAAATCTCACCGCTGAAGATTTTGGTAACTAGTCGACCAGAGCAGTCCATCACCTCCGTTTTTACCGCTCACTTGGGTGATCTCAACGCAGCATCCAAACGTCTGGTCTTGCACGAACTGGAGCTAGGTGTTGTGCAACAAGATATCAAACTTTATCTCTCATCAGGTCTCCGGGATATCGCAGAGCATTACCGCTTCGATAGTTTGTGGCCATCGGAAGATGATATTCAGGCACTGGCAAATCTTTCCTTTGGCCTCTTCATTTTTGCAGCGACCTCAATCAAGTTTATCGAAGATCGAAATGACTCAGATCCACCAAGTCAACTCACACGTCTTCTCAGCGGAAAGGATTTGAGTGCCAGAGTACAATCTTCCCCCCACCATCATCTTGATAAATTGTACATACAAGTCCTTGAACATGCATTCCCACATATTTCGACTCAGCTATCAGGTCGGTTGAAAACCATTCTTGGCAGCATTGCTTTTTTACAGGAGCCACTTTCCTTTGCCTCTCTCTCAAGTCTACTTGGGTTGGCCCCCTCAACTGTTCGACAAACTCTGGTGCATCTGTCCTCCATTATGATTTTACCAGATAACAAAACCCAACCAATTCAGCTACACCATCCATCATTTGTTGATTTCATAACAGACCCTAATCGGTGCCACCCCAATAGGCGATTTACAGTGGACAGCAAGAAACAACACACATTACTTGCAATCCTGTGTCTCAAAGCTATGCAGGGACTCAAACAGGACATGTGTGGAATCAATAATCTGTGTGCACTAAATGCTGAAGTTGATGGTCTATCTTCATATATTATGGCCAATATTTTGCCTCACATCCAGTATGCATGCCGCCATTGGATATTCCACCTCACCCATGCCCTTATCTCGGATATTCTGGTTGACCTCTTGAAGGAATTTTGCACCAAATATCTTCTCTACTGGATTGAAGTTTGTAGCCTCTTAGGAGAGCTTCGAAATACATTGGTCAGTTTGCACTCTGCAAAAGAATTTCTCCTGGTGCGTACTTCAGGTTTTTGAAGACATCTAATGCTTAATATATTCAACAGACAGAGGGCTTAGTTAATTTGGCCAATGTCATTGCTTTGTTGGATGATTGCGAGCGGTTTACTCGCGAGTTTTTCTCAGTTCTTGATATTTCATGTCTTCAGGTATATCACTCAGCATTACATTTCACCCCAAGACAGACAACTCTATGGGACCTGTATAAGCACAAAAGATTATCTTTAGGCAACTCAAGTAACTGTATAGAGGAAACTTGGAGTCCCTGTATGCAGACAATAGATGGCCATACCTGCCTAGTTTTGTGTGTCACATTCTCACCAGATGGCACACAAATTGTGTCTGGATCTGATGACAGCACTCTTTGCCTGTGGGATGCAGTCAGTGGTGCCCATCTCAACACGCTCAAGGGCCATTCCAATGCAGTTTGGTCTGTTGCATTCTCACCAGATGGCACACAAATTGTGTCTGGATCCAATGACACCACTCTTCAACTATGGGATGCAGTCAGTGGTGCCCATCTCAACACACTTAAAGGCCATTCCAACCAAGTTCAGTCTGTTGCATTCTCACCAGATAGCACACAAATTGTGTCTGGATCCTATGATGAGACTCTTCGACTGTGGGATGCAGTCAGTGGTGCCAATCTTAACACACTCATAGGTCATTCTGAAGAAGTTCAGTCTGTTGCATTCTCACCAGATGGCACACAAATTGTGTCTGGATCCAATGACAAGACTCTTAGACTGTGGAATGCAGTCAGTGGTGCCCATCTCAACACACTCAAGGGCCATTCTGAACAAGTTCTGTCTGTTGCTTTCTCACCAGATGGCACACGAATTGTGTCTGGATCTGTTGATAACACTCTTCGACTGTGGGATGCAGTCAGTGGTGCCCAACTCAACAAACTCAAGGGCCATTCCGATGCAGTTTGGTCTGTTGCATTCTCACCAGATGGCACACGAATTGTGTCTGGATCCTACAATAGCACTCTTCTACTGTGGGATGCAGTCAGTGGTGCCTATCTTAATATGCTCAAGGGCCATTTTATGTCAGTTCGGTCTGTTGCATTCTCACCAGATAGCACACAAATTGTGTCTGGATCCATTGACAAGACTATTCGACTGTGGGATGCAGCCAGTGGTGCCCAACTCAAAAAACTCAAGGGCCATTCCAACTTTGTTTGTTGTGTTGCATTCTCACCAGATGGCAAAAAAATTGTGTCTGGATCCTTTGACAAGACTCTTCGACTGTGGGATGCAACCAGTGGTGCCTATCTCAACACACTTAATGGCCATTCCAACTTTGTTTGTTCTGTTGCATTCTCACCAGATGGCACAAAAATTGTGTCTGGATCCTTTGACAAGACTCTTCAATTGTGGGATGCAGCCAGTGGTGCCCATCTCAACACACTCATAGGCCATTCCAACTCAGTTCAGTCTGTCACATTTTCATCAGATGGCACTCAAATCATGTCTAGATCTGATGACCAGACTCTTGTACTGTGGGATACAGTGACTGGGCATGAAATTGAAATTTACGATACATCCACTACTTCCATTCAGGGGGCTTATCTCTTTAAGAATAATCAGACAAACTTCAAGTTTTATCCTATTATCACTGATGATGGGTGGGTTTGGTCTATTGATCCAGAACAGCGCCTTTGTTGGATTCCACTCTCATATCGACCATCAAATGTCAATTGTCTTGCAGTAAATGGAACCTCCATTGCTCTAGGCTCAAAGAATGGACATGTAATCATTCTTGATCTTTCAGGTAAGTCTTTCATTTCATACTACTCATTTGACAATATTGTTATATGATGTTAATATGTCCCAAGCATCTCTCCACAGCCTGGCTTGGTGAGGTTCACAATAAAGGGCATGATGTGTAGTTAGTAAATGTCAGATGTCACAAGTGGGAGCTTGAAAATTAACAAACTTGGAAATTCCAAAACCAAAGATTGCTGATATATTGACATGAAATGTATTTGACTACCACTCTACATATTCTGTGTAAATTCTATATGTTTTCTACTCAGCTAACAGTTTATTTTATTTCTCTTTCCCTCCTAATTATGGGTGTAGAAAAAACAGGGTGCAATGTTGGTTCATCTCAGGAACAGGCATGCTGGAGCCCCCCAGCAGCTTCACTAATGACAGGCATAAGTGGGAGGATGAAGAAGAAGATGGCAAGAGGGTGCTTGTACTGTTCCTTGGGGCTGTTGAGGACCAAAATATCAGAATTTTGTTGCTGCCTGCCAGATGGGAGACAACACCTGAGTGAAGGATGGACATATGGAGAAAGGTAGAGATTTCAGAGAAGGGAAGCTGGTGGAGGACCTATGCAGAGAAGGGGGGCTCTGGCACGATGTGGAAAGGGGTGGCGCAGGGGGGCAGTTAGATTCATCTCTGACATTGACATTGGCTTGATGTTATGACCTGAACTTGAGGTGCTATTCTGGGTATAAATTGACAGTTTGGAGTCCATGGACATCGTCCCCAGCCCAGATCATGGCTGTTTAGCTCCATCGCAGGTGACTCTTTCACCTGCGGAATTGGCAGTGTGCATTAGTCCTGTATCTTGACCCATTTGAGGGTGTCCATGACCTCAAGCCAAGCATACCACCCTGAGCGACAATAAAGTCCAGATTTAGCCTCGACTCAGGGAAAGGCAGGCATCTTCATGCCACTTCCTCCCCAAACATTGCCTCCATCCCTGCCAGCACCAAACCTGACACCTAGCCAGCTATTCAAAATGGGAAATTCATGATCGAGTCAGAAATTAATGCTCGAGGAGCTTTTCGACCCTGTTGAACCAACAGAAAGTGAATTGTATCAATAGACTAATCAAATAATTATAGTAATGAACATAAACCAAGGAACAATGATTTAACATTGGGATTGGCAGGGCCACTGATATGAGCAAAGGATTGACGTAAACCATGTGGTGCTAGGCAGAGGCAGATAAATCGCATTGGCATCTGCATTGGCATTAGCGTTCATGTTGAGACTATTCGCATTTTTGCCTGCATGCATGTGCTGAGGTAGGAACTGGTCGCCGAAGCCGGGCCTGGATCTGGATCCGGGGCCGCCAAACGATGGGCTTGGGAAGAGGGAGAAAGTAGCAGCAAATTCAGCAGCATGGAAGAAGGTTTATGGGCACTGGGCAGTGAGCACAAGGAGGGGATGGGGTGCATGATGGGTACATTGAGGACATTGATAAGTTTCCTGAACAGCTTGCCAGACCTGAACCTAATCTGTCTATGTTGTTTCCTCCAGAACCACCTCCACTTGCAAACCCCGAACCAGAACCAGCTCCAGATGAAGACGAAGCTACAACAAGTGACACAGCCACCACCGGCAGCAGCAGCAGATGCACATGGGGCATAGGCGAGATCTTGCCATCCTCCTGCAAGATATGTTGTATATAAGCATTCATATTTACTGGGGAATGCATCTGCAAGCGTGGTGCCAAGCAGAAGTTGGGGGGCATGTGCATGTCTAGACTTATGGATGAGATCGAGCCATCTTAGGCGTAGGTGCTCGTTTGTAGTGATTGGCACCATTTGTATATTTGTGGCTGCTGCTGTGGCTGTGCAGCAGGCATGGGAATGAGCCACAGTGTAGAACGAGCTGGAGAGGATGCTATCAACATTGATTAGGACGTGGTGGAGTACGTGGGTAGTGAAGGAGGTGGAGGAGAGGAGAGAAAGATCCAGTGAGCTCGATGAGCTCTTTCTCGCAAATCTGAGGTTGGTATGGTGGTTGAAGTAGGACAAGCAGTGTCGACGTTGATGGTGCGCACAGTGAATTTGATGAGAGTGGCATTGGAGGTGGGCAAGATGACACCAACTTTGGTAATGTCAAAGTAGCGAGCTTTTGGTCTGCGCACCCTTGGACAGCTCTGTCTCCTTGCCTTGCCTCTTCTTCCTTAGTACCGAATCTCTTAATGATAACTTGACTTCCGTTGGAGCTGCCGAAGCATCAGGAAAAAAGGGTTTGGTCCTAGGACCTAAAGAAACCCAAGTTGCTCTGGGTAATTTCAACTTTCCCAAAGCAACTTTGACTCTCTAGGACTCTCTGGGTTGCTTTAGGTGTCTCTGGAAAGAATCAAATTGCCCAAGTCTCCCTGAGGTAGCTTTGGGTATCTTTGGAGAAATAAGACTTTCCTGGGATAGCCTTGGGTAGCTTTGGAAAAATGAAACTTCCCTGGGCCTCTCTATAGAGTCCTGTGGTGCTTCCAGATGTAGTAGTTACAATTTTTGTAGTATATAATTTAAATACATATTATTGACTACAGAAAAAGAAAAAAGTTGAATGGGGCAGCGTGTGGTATGAACGCCGCCCTTCATCGAGGCCATAATAGAAAACCCCTCACAAATGAGAGAGGGGGGTGTTGGCGAGAGCTCTGGGGAATGACAATGATGGGAGGGGTGTTGAAATGCCAAAAAAAACCACCTCTGTCTCGCGCTTGGATGCGAGGGAGGGGGTGGTGGTGGGAGACATGTCAAAACACTGGAAAACACCACCTCCAGCTCGCGTTTGGATGTGAGGAAGGTGGTGGTGGTTGCAGGGGTGTCGAAACACCAAAAAACACCACCTCCGGCTCGCGATTGAACGTGAAGGAGGTGATGGTGGTGGATGACATGTCGAAACACCAAAAAACACCACCTCCAGCTCGCGTTTGGACATGAGGGAGGTGGTGGTGGTGGCAGAGGCGTTGGAAGAGCAAAAATAACCACCTCCGGCTCGCATTTGGATGCAAGGGAGGAGGTGGTGGTGGGAGTCGTGTCCAAAGAACGAAAATGACCACCTCCTGCTCACGTTTGGATGCAAGGGAGGTGGTGGTTGTGGGAGATGGGTCAAAAGAACAAAAATGACCACCTCTGGCTCGCGTTTGGATGCAAGGGAGGTGGTGGTGGTGGGAGTCGTGTCAAAACAACGAAAAGAACCACCTCCAGCTCGCATTTGGACATGAGGGAGGTGGTGGTGGTAGCAGTCGTGTCGAAATGACTTGAGCAACCTGGCTTGCATTTGGATGTGAAGGAGGTGAAGGTGGTGGAAATCGTGTCGAAACGAACCACTTCTGGCTCGCATTTAAACGCGAGGGAGGTGGTGGTGGTGGGAGTCATGTCGAAACAACGACAGTAACCACCTCTGGCTCACGTTCAGACGTGAGGGAGGTGGTGGTGGCAGCAGCCTGGGTGTAACAGGCATTAGTGGCGGGTGAAGGAGGAAGTGTTAGAGGTGCTTTCCCTTTTTCGTACATATTACCATTTCCGTACATACACGTCCTGATCAGGCTCGCCCCACCTATATAAGTCGGTACTCGCCCTCTTGTACCATACCTTGCACCTGGTCTCTTCACTCATCTTCATCCGTTTCCCCCCCTTTCTCTTGTCATCCGAACCTCCCTGAGTCTTCTCCTGACAGGAAGGAATGGGATAAAATGCACTGCTTGGGCCTCCCACTTCATGGGTCCTCCCTCGCGTTTCTCCACCACCAACTCCCTGTTGATTGATGCCCACATCCCTGAAGAGGGGAGGGGCAGATGCGACTGGTGTTTGCTGATGGCATTGCAAGTTGAGGTGAATCAATGACAAGTCGCATCATGTGCAGCAATGTGACACATAGTCATGTGATTCTGTTTGCGCAAACATTATTCTGGTTCGATTTCTTTCAAGTCCAACCACCTTCATCGACATCTTCCACCTCCATCACCCGTGCCCCTCCCTCAAAAGATGTGGGCCAGGTTCGGAAACACTTCTCAACGCCTCTCAAACAACATGGACGCTGGCCTCGCCTCCCACTGCCCTCACCCTCCACTCTGCTATGTCACTCGATGTCAAGCGTCGAGAATGCCTCCCGGTCTGCTCCCTCCCCCCTCTCTGCCATGACACTTGACGTTGAGCATCAAGGACACCCTAGTTTGCCATCACCCTCGCACCCTCTGCTTTGCCACGTCACGATGTCAAGTGTCGAGGACATCTCCCCTGGTCTGCCACTGCCCTTCTCTCTGCCATGTCACTTGACGTTGAGTGTTGAGAACGCCTCGCCCGCCTGCCACCATCCTTTCACCCTCTGCTTTGCCATGTCACTCGACGTTGAGCGTTGAGGACGCCCCCGGTTTGCCACCACCCTCCTTTCTGCCACATCACTTGACATCTAGCATTGAGGACACCTCCCCCCGCCTGCCACTGCTCTATCAAAGGCCCTGCAATGCCTCGCCACACATCATAGCAATTTTATTATTATTATTATATGTTAACTCATCTCATGTCTATGAGTTTGCCTAGTCAATAATGCTGTCCCTTGCCAGTCTACCCTATCATACGAAATTGTATTGTTATATTTACATTTTAACTCATCTTATGTCTATTTACAGTACTTTGTGATGCAGACAAAACACCTCCACCTCTTCCACCATCCTCCACCACTTCAATTACAAGTGCAATGTATATTAGCATCTTTCAGGAAGTATTAGGTTAAATATGTATATTAGGTTATATTGTATGTCTATAGCATGAATTCTTACATTGTTTATTGTTATCTATAAATGCTATGAAGTGAAAGAAAGTGTAAAGGTCATATCCTAAGCTGCTCAGAGTGGTCTAAAAGTGATCTATGAGTGCTCTAGGAATGCTCTGAAGATGCTCTAAGAAAACCCCTTTTTCCTGATGAGCCGGTGGCACTGCAGATGAAATCGAAGGTAAGGATAGAGTTGTACTAGTGGCCCTGTAACAGGAGAAAGGGGTAAGGCAATTGAGGAGTCTCCTTGACAGGCACCTCCTCCTCCAGCTTGACATCCTCATAGGCCTCTTGAGCCAGTCGAGGATGATCTCGACCATTCTAGTCTCGTCGACCCGAGGGTCTTGGGCCAGTGGAGGAGAAGTCCCAGCAGCAACAACCTGCGATCTAGACATCAAGGTTGATGATGACACTACAACCTCTGCCAGTGATGCCTAAGAGGTGGACAACACTGCAGGGCTGGCAAATCTTCGAGATAAGCGTGGATCTGCATGTTGAATGGGCATCCAGGTTAGAGCACACCATAAGTGCGGGTGATCCACAGGTGTTGACAGGTTACCTGTCAGAAAATACCTGCAGATCACGCACCCGATCCAGATCAACCTGTTCCCACGGGTCCTGCCAGATCCGGGTAGCAGTATCAGAATTTTGCAGGTACCTGCAGGTTACCTGCCAGGCCAAATAAAAAGCCAAAATATGATTTGTATTCAATAAATATATGTTCAGTTGCTGCAAAAAAAATGAGGTGAAGGCATTTAATATAGCCTGCAGGAGTGTTGCAGCAAAATTTGCCACATCACCAGTCTGATTTCAATAGATCTCACTCAATACTGCGAATTTCCATTAGGTTTTTGATATGTGAGGTTTTCTAAACGTTCCCAAGATGCCTGGAAAATTTCTACGTAAAATCGTTTAAAATCGCAAAAGTTACAGATATGGTAGATATCTTTACTACATCTAGCCATAGAACGAGGAAAAAAAGATGGATTAAAAATTAAAAATATGAGACATGTTTGTTAGAACATTTCGCATATATTGCAAAAAAATTGAGGCCAAGGGGTGCAGTATAGCCTCCAGAAATTCGTTTTTAGTGAATTTAAGGGTGTGATTGCCACATCATCACACTGTTTCCTCCGTATCTCCCTCAATACATGGAATCTAATTAAGTTTTTATATATTCAAAACTCCCTAAACTAGTGGAAGATTTTTTTAAAGTCCTTGTGTCAAACCATGCAAAATTGCAAAAATTAAACTGGCTTCACCTCTCTTTACCCTTCTAGCCACAGAGCAAGAATGGCTGGGTCAATTAAGGATCTTAAAAATACAGCTTTTTTGAAAAATATTTCTACTAATTCTACCTTTAAAATGAGCCCCCAAACATCCAAATCCATCCAGAACTGACTGAGGGGATTGTTAAACACAGAATATTCTAATTTCTACCTTTTTGGCATATTTTCATCATTTTCTATCTATTTTCTGGTGGCTACACATACCCACCATAGCTATATAGGTTCATAATTATTACAATAGTACCCTGAAATACTTGCAGGTACCTACAAACATACAGGTACCTGACCTGTTGAGGCGGATCACCCGTGGGAAATTATCCGCATGGATCTGGGTTTGGATTTTAAAATAGAAAATACCTGTGGGTTGGATCTAGATCAACCCGCAGGTTAACTCGTGGGGTGCCCTAATCCACCTCTCCTCAGGCAAATACAGCTGAGCATGAGGCAGTGGGTGTAGCTTGGACTGTCATTTGGCATTTGAATTGGAGTGGCCTTCAAGTTGGAAGGGGCACAGGCAATGTTCAGTCATTCAAATTCGACTGTGTCATGTAATGCTTTCAACGTATATAAAATTAGCTAACAGTCGAGAATAAGGATAAATGGGACTTACTGCGAAGTCTTTGCGGTGTCCAGTACTTTACAGTCCCTGGGTGATTCCATATGGACTCCATGGACTCCATATGGACTAATTTTCAAACTCTACTAAAATGACTAAAATAAGACTTTGACTATGGATTCCATGGACCAGTCCATGGATTCCATATGGAATGGTATGGAGTC